>Ga0208900_1001278_pt1 | contig 13574 bp, 9 predicted proteins | sample AntAceMetag02UKK_FD_184763 | JGI IMG/M metagenome (GOLD analysis project Ga0208900, IMG submission 184763) | Saline lake microbial communities from Ace Lake, Antarctica - Antarctic Ace Lake Metagenome 02UKK (SPAdes) (version 2) | ecosystem: Environmental > Aquatic > Non-marine Saline and Alkaline... | reverse complement strand
TTTACTGATGAGTCGATTAATGCCGGTGGCGCTATTGATTCCTGGCACTGGGATTTCGGCGATGGCAGCGCATCAACTGAGCAAAATCCTATTCATACTTATAATACTCCTGGAATATATTCAGTGAGCCTTGAAATTATAGCAGGCCAATTTTCTAATTCGTTTACAAAAGAAAATTTAATTGAAGTTACCCAAGCAATCGTTGCTGAATTTACCGCCGATACTACCCTTGCCCTACCCGGCGAAAGTATCCAATTTACCGACTTGTCGTTGGGCGACCCGACAAGCTGGCTATGGAATTTTGGCGACAACACCCTGAGCTTTGCAGAAAATCCTGTACATGTTTTTTTGCAACCCGGGTTTTATACGGTGTCACTTTTTGCCCAGGATGGCCCTGATGGTGATGTCGAAACAAAAACGGATTATATCCAGGTATTACCCCCATTGGTAGTCGCTTTTACCGCCAATGAAACGATGGCTGTTGTAAATGATGAGATCCAGTTTACCGACCTGTCAACAGGCAGCCCCACTTATTGGAGCTGGGATTTTGGGGATGGTTCGGGCAGTGCAAACTCAAACCCGGTGAAGCAATTCAACCAGCCCGGAACATACTCCGTTTCTTTGACTGCCGGAAACGATTACTTCCAGGGTTCAATGGTGAAAGAAAATTTTATTAGCATTTTCGATTTACTGTCCGCTGATTTTATGGCTGATACCTTGGTGTTGTGGGTAGGTAGTTCGCTTCAGTTTACCGATCTCTCCTTTGGAAATCCAACTTCATGGAACTGGAGTTTTGGGGACGGCACCACAAGTAATTTGCAGCATCCAACTTATGCGTGGTCTTCGGCGGGCTTTTATACCATTAGTCTTGAAGTTACCGATCCGGTGCAGTCGGATATTATTGTTAAAGAAAATTACATTTTTGTTAAAGACACGCTCGATGCTGAATTTACTGCTACCTCAACAAATGTAATCTTCGGAAATTGGGCTCATTTTACCGATCTTTCCAAAGGCAATCCCACTTCATGGTTTTGGCAGTTTGGCGATGGGTTTAGCTCCAACCAGGAAAACCCTTTACATAAATATAAATTTGCAGGTAATTTTACTGTTCGGCTTACCGTGATGAGCAACGACAGCTCAGATGTTGAGATTAAAGAAAATTACATCCATGTACTTCCAAAACTTGTAGCTAATTTTTATGCTGATACCTTGTATGCATTGCCCGGGGAGCAGATACACTTTTATGATATGAGCCCCGGAAACCCTACTAACTGGTACTGGGATTTTGGAAACTCGACAAACAACAATCAGCAAAACCCATTTACGACTTATGAAAATCCGGGGAATTATTCCGTCACACTTATTGTTGTAAATGAGTTCCAGGGGGATACCCTGCTTAAAGAAAACTATATTAATATCATCGAGCCTGTGGTGGCAAACTTTACGGTAAGCCCCTTTGAGTCAAGGATAGGGGAGGAGGTTCATTTTACTGATCTTTCCACAGGCTTTCCCAATCAATGGGAATGGTGGCTTGGAAACGGGGATACTTCCTACATTAAAAATCCCGTAACTGTTTATTATGAGCCCGGCTTTTACGATATTACGCTTATCGCGAAAAATGAATTTTTATCCGATACTTTAACCATCGATGAGTTTTTATACATCCTGCCCCCGTTTTATTCACAAAATGTTTTGCTCAGGCAAGGCTGGAGCGGAATATCTACTTTTGTTCAGCCCTTGTATCCTGCCATCGGGGAGATTATGGCGCCGGTAGGTGACGCGCTGTTTTTTGCTGTGAATGAGCAGGGTATTTACAGCCCTGCATTAAATATTAACACCCTCGGAAATTGGGATACACACGAAGGCTTGGTAATATTTATGAATCAACCGACTACCCTTACCATCGAAGGTTACGAGAAAATTAACAATAATATTACGCTTTCGCAGGGATGGTCGATGTTTCCCATATTCAGTCCATGTTCGCACGCTGCCACGCAGGTCTTTGAAGTGTTGGATGAAGATTTGAAGGTTATCAAGGAAATTGGAAGTTACAAGGTGTATTGGCCCGAAATGGGAATTTTCACCCTCGATACTTTGCAATCAGGGGCGATGTACCAGATTTATTTGAATGAAACCCGCGATTTTGCTTTCCCCACCTGCGATTGATTATTTTTGCGGGCTTTTATCAATCGAAGGTTTATGAACTATTCCGAAACATTGCAATATCTTTTTAATAGGCTGCCCATGTTTCAGCGGGTGGGTGCTGCTGCCTACAAAGCCAACCTGGACAATACACTCAAAATGTGCGCTCTCCTTGGCCATCCTGAAAATGAATTTAAAACTGTGCATGTTGCCGGAACCAACGGCAAGGGGTCAACCTCCAACCTGCTGGCATCCGTTTTTCAGGAATGTGGCTACAAAACCGGGCTCTATACCTCACCACATTATATCGACTTCCGTGAAAGGATCAGGGTAAATGGTAAAATGATTTCCGAAGATTGGGTGGTCGATTTCATCGCTAAAAGACAAAATGACCTGGAAACCATCGACCTGTCGTTTTTTGAAATGACCGTGGGCATGGCATTCCAGTACTTTGTCGATCAAAATGTGGACATCGCGGTGATTGAAGTCGGGCTTGGGGGCAGGCTCGATTCTACCAATGTAATTACCCCGCTGGCCTCCGTAATTACCAACATAGGTTTCGATCATACGCGGTTTTTGGGAAATACGCTTCCCGAAATTGCTGCCGAAAAAGCCGGGATCATCAAGAAAAATATACCTGTAATCATTGGTGAAACACAGGCTGAGGTAAAACTGGTTTTTGATAAAAAAGCAGCCTCTGTAAATGTACCAATTGTTTATGCCGACCAACAATGGCAAATCCTTGAATCGGCGAATGAATCAATGGTAAATATCTTTTATGATGGGCATTTATTTCTCGAAGTAAATTATCCCTTGCGGGGAACTTATCAATACAAAAACCTGAAAACGGTGTTGGAAACCATCAGGGTTTTGCAGCAATCGGGTTTGGACATTTCCAAAGAGGCAATAAAAAAAGGAATCAAAAATATTTTTTCAAATACTGGTTTTCAGGGGCGTTGGCAAGTGTTAGGACGTGAGCCTTTAGTAATCTGCGACAGCGGCCACAACCGTGAGGGCATCGTGGAGGTGGTTAATAATATCAATACCATCAATTATAAAAACCTGCACTTTGTGTTTGGGGTGGTAAACGATAAAAGCATTGATGGAATTTTGGAGCTGTTACCTACCGAAGCTTTGTATTATTTCTGTAAAGCTGATATTCCAAGAGGATTGCCTGCTGATGAGTTGGCCGAAAAATCCGCTTCTTATCAACTTAAAGGCAAGGTTTTTTTATCAGTTAAGGATGCTTATGAAACAGCAAAAAACCAGGCAAACCCCGAAGATTTAATTTTTGTTGGAGGCAGCACCTTTGTAGTGGCGGAGGTTTTGTTGTCTGTTCAAAGTTGAGGTAGGCAAGTTTTCAATTGAATATTTGATAACTCCATGTTAATCTTTGATACACCGTACCGAAAATGCCGTCTGATTGTCCCCCGTATTCCTTTGAATACTACTTTGACCCCAGTCCATGTTGCGGTAATACTTTTGTGGATATTTCGAACTCCAGAAATATGTTTTGTACCCAGTGCCCCAAAAACCATTCTGAACAATATATCCTGCCGGTAAGGCTTCAAAACCAAAGGCATCTGTAGCTCCCGTATTTGGGGGCATCCAAAGTAAAGTTCCCGTCTGTTTCAAGTTCCCACCTGCATCGTTGCCTCTCCATCCATTGTTTCCCCATACGGGAGCACCAATTCCATATTCGCTGTCGGTGGCTCCTTCAAGTATTTGCCAGTCGAGGTCACTCGGAACATGCCATCCGCCGGTTGGCGGGCAAATTCCCTGCCCTCCTGTTTGGTTGGTAAACTGCATCATTTCATTCCATAAATATAGACCGCCAAATATGCTACAGTAGTATTCATCGTTTGCCAGGCAGTATTTTTCAATTATCTGATTGTTAGCCTGGGGCTGGTTCGCATTAATCAGTATTCCAACATTCATATTTTCTTTTATCCAACACTGCCCGAAAATCTGTATGGTATGATACCATTGATTTTCATACAGTATTGAGTCTAACCCCGGACAGGGGATATTGGTGGCAAATTGCATGATGTATTCCTGGCTCGCCTCAGGCGATTTTATCATGCCGGATTCGCCCAATTCAGTATATCCGATCATTAAAAGCTCATCACCCAGCTCGAAGGGCAATTCGCCAAGCAGTTGTAAGGATTTTTGAATCGGTTTATAATCCATCTTTTCTGAATGATCCAAGCTAACGGTTTGGTCTTCTTTACCATTTTTGCAAAGCATTTTAATGGTTTTGCTTTGTCCATTATAAATTGCAGTAAGGAAATAACATCTTTCTTTTCCCGGTGTGAATGAAAAGGTGTGGATGCCGTGTGACAATTTTTTTTGTAAACAAAAAAGGTTTTGTCCGAGGAGGTTTGAGATTACAAACTTAACCACACCGGAACCGGGCATATTGAGTTTTACGGAGGTCTGGTCTCCAAATGGATTGGGATAGTTCTGGTGTAGATGAAATAAATTGCTTTTGTTGTCGAACGCATTTGTTGTTCCTGTTAAAACCAGAATAAGTGAAAGGTCGGGTGGGTAAAGTGAAACTTCACTATCCTGCGATAAATTTCTTATCAGGACGCTGTCAAGCACAATCGGCTGGCCATTATTATCGCCCGAAAATGTTAATTCGATGTTTTGCCCAAGAAGGCTGGCTGTTATCATTGCTGTGCATAATGATAAAAGGACTATTGCTTTTTTCATAATGATTTATTTTTTATTGAACATAACTATTTGAGGTAATCTTTTTTGGTCAACCAAAGTTTTTAAAACTGATTTGTGGGCTTTACCTGTGCACCCGATTTCGAAAGTTTTCGCATCCACCGCCAGTGAAATGTAAAAAACACAAGACAGAGGATGATAAGCAGTCCGTTGACAATCATGGTGCGGTTAGCACGGTGTTTTACCGAATGAATTTTGTCAGCTTTTGCTGCTTCAAACATAGCACGCAAGGTTGCATCATCAGGAGTAAAAGCGGTTTCTTTTTCGGATGTGGTATAGATGTCCATTTTGTAATTGTCGAATGATGCGAGACTGGGAGCTTTGCTGAAGTCCCGCTCTGCATACAAAGGATCGCCCAGATCGATTACAGCATTAACGAATGAAGCAACGGAAATGATTACTGTAATAACAGTTACCAGACATACGGCGTATCCGTATATCATTGGAATTTTGTTTTGCTTTTCCATAGTTTTATGTTTTTAATTAAACCAATTTAATTCGCTATATTTGTTAGTAATTCAATTTTGGATGATAAAATTAGAAAGGCGGGGGGTGATGGGGTTGAATTTCGCTTGTAAAACTTTTGCAAATTGTTTTGCAAAGATTTTACTATCAAAAATCTAAATAATAAACCAGCTTTGCAGGAAGTAAACAGAAATCATTTTGAGTTGCTTAAGCAAAAAATTGTGGACACCATGCAACAGTCTTATCCGGGTATTAACCCGTCAATTTCTGATTGGAAGGGGCAAGAGATTACAAATTTCCAGGAAGAGTTGTTGCAGAAAGTAAATGCTCACATTAGCGAAAAATGGTTTTACAATCACATCAAGGCGCAAAACGATTCTCTACCAAGGATTGATATTTTGAATTTGTTGAGCAAATATGTGGGTTACACTAACTGGGATGATTTTGTTTTTAAACATCCCAGTAAAACAACATCTGAAATTAAGGTTAGTAAAGGGAATCGTGTTTTTATCATCATACCAATTATTGTAATTCTGATTTTGGCCTTACTTTTTTTCTTGTTTAAATTATTTAACCAACGCGAGTACAGCTTTAGTTTTTATGATGTGCACACACGCGAAGTTATTGCAGGAAGTAAAATTGAAGTTCAGGTTTTGTCGGAGGATGAATCGCCCAAAAGTTATCTGAGCGATGCATACGGGAAAATTGTTTTAAAAACTGATCAAAGTGTTGTAAGAATGGTTGTAAACACAGCCTATTATAGCAGGGATACAATAACCCGGATATTGAAAAAATTTGATAGTGAGCAGAAAATCGGACTACGGGCCAACGACTATGCATTGATCATTCATTATTTTTCGGTAATGAATGTTGACGACTGGCAAAAACGCCGGAAGTATCTTGGCGAAATAATTGATGACGGGGCAATTATTTACCAGGTGCTAAACGATAAAGGTGAAACAGGAATGGCTTTGTACAATAAAGAAGAGTTTATTGATAAGTTGACCATGCCCACAGGAAGTCTGAAACACATTGAAATTTTAGACACTAAATATAAAAACGAAAGAATAATGGTTCTCAGGTTTAGAACAAAAAAGACCAATTAAATGACCAGGTATTTTAAAATATCGCTTGCCTTGCTTACCTTGTTTGTGATTTATGCACCAACATGCACAGATGACATGTCGCTGATGCGAGAGGAGGCAATTTTCGCAAAGGCTAAAAGTGAAATCCGGGAGGAATTTGAAACAGATCAATTAAATAATGTTTCATTGCATGCCTATGAAACTGCCGCTGAACAGAAGCTATACGACCTTTCAGATTATCTCAGGATTTTAATCGATACAACACTCGATCAACAATTCAGAATAAAAGCCGCAGAAATTATTCTCAACTCCTTTGATAACAAAAAAGTAGCTGTTAATCTTCATCCGGGAGGCAACAACTCTTCGGTGCAAATTCCTATTGGACGGTTTGTTGAATTGGGATTGGATAATGCGCTTTCAACACCACCCTGTTCATTCAAATCAGTTTTTTTTGCAAAGCCTTTTCAACTAACTGCAAAAGGTAGTTATTCAGGGTCAATTGAATTTTCACAAGACTTCCGGGATTCTTCTCATGAAAATCAAATTATTAAAAATATCACACGGCGAGCAGATGTATTTTTAAAAAAGGAGGTGAAGATTTTTGGGGAGGATACCCTGAACGTATGGAATTTGCGATTGGGTGATATCAGGTAATGGCTTTTGTGTGGTAATCTGAAATCCTTGCCATCAATAACCTATGCGTACAAGCATTAAATGCAACATTATCATTTAAGCGTTTTCTAAGTTTTCAATATCTATACCTGTTAAGTTCCCAATATTTTTGGTGATTTTGGCAATATCCCAATCCCACCATTTTAACCTTAGCAATCTTTCGATGGTGTTCATAGAAAAGCGTTTTTTAATTTCTTTGGCAGGATTTCCACCCACAATAGTATAAGGTTCAACATCCTTCACCACCGTGGTATTGGCGGCTATTATTGCTCCATCTCCAATAGTTACTCCCCCCATTATAGTGGCATGGTATCCTATCCATACATCGTTCCCGATATTGATATCGCCCTTGCAAACTCATAATAAGGAAACATGAAGTAATAGCTATTCAAAAATCTGTGATGGTTCATATTCGCAAAAATTGGAGTAAAACCAGCACCAAAATTTTTGAAGAGGTTTGAACTTGTCACAAATCAAATTTTCCATTAATTTTGGGGGCAGTAGGTCAGGCCAAAAAAAACAAAATCAATTCGTGTTATAAATATGAAATAAATATCCAATCCAATGAAAAAACAAATTCCAATCCAAAGATCAGCAATGCTTGTTTCACTGATAGCGTTGTTTGTAAACATTGCATTTACAGTTTGCTTGGGGCAAAATACCCCGGTAATTACAGCGCATAGGGCCCATAAAAATATTACGGAGGCCGTGCTTCAAAACGATACGATTTTAATAGGAGGCGGCACCGATTCAAGTATGATGGTGCCTATTTCGCCGTGGTGGGGATTTTCGTTTACACAAACATTGTTTTTACAGGAGGAAATTGATATTGCCAACAAGAGAATCCACCAAATTGGCTATCAGTATGTCGGGGTTAATCCCACCCTCGATTTCATGGTTGAAGTGTGGATGTCGCATACTGCGCTCGATGAAATTACTACTTCTATCTCACTTACCGATTTTACCAAAGTGTATGATGGGGCATACATTGTGGCTGCCGGTGAGGATTTTTCCTACATCGATATCGAACCTTTCTTTTATAATAACACCGACAATTTGATTATTACCATTATCGAAAAGAAGCCCGGCTATACCAGCCCCGATGATATGTTTTTAAGTACAGCAAATCCTTACCCGCAACAAATGTGTCTTGGTGCCAGAAACGACCAATCATCTTACGATCCAAATAATTTACCTGTAGGAGGAATTATCGAAGAAAGGGCAAATATAAAGCTGATTGTTGAAGATGTGCCCACCACGCCCGAAGTAAAAACCGTGCCCGACTCCCTGTATTTTGGCGAAGTGGAGGCCACACTCACCAAAGTGATGGCGGTGAAGGTGATGAACATTGGGGGAGGAACACTCGAAATAACAGGCAGCGAAATATCGGATGAGCATTTTACACTGATAGATGCCGTTTTCCCAATTAACCTGGGGCCGGGCGAAAGCCAGTTGTTTGATGTACAGTTTTTGCCCACCGATCCGGGGCTTCTCGAAGCAAGCTTAACTTTTTTGATGGACGAGGCCGTTCCCGGAAGTAAAACCTGTGAGCTTAGTGCCTGGGGCTTGCGGTTTGGGGTGCTGCGCGAAGGTTTCGAAGACGAGCTTTTCCCACCTTTGGGCTGGGTAGTTTACGACGCCAACAACGATGGTGAGGGCTGGTACAGAAACGTTAGTGATGCTCCCACAGGCCAAACCGTTCCGCACACCGGAATTGCTGCCGCCGGGCTCGACACCTACGCCGGAAGCCCCGGCCAACTCAGTTATAACGACTGGCTCATCACCCCAAAAATGATATGGCAGGATGGTGATATTTTCAAATTCTACATAAAACGCCTTGCAAATCAAGACAACCAATTGTGGAAGATTTGCCTTTCGACCACCGGCAACCAAATTTACAACTTCACCTCTTTTGATGAAATATCAGATCCACCCATTTCGTGGACCGAAAATATTTACGACCTGAGCAGCCTCGGGCTGACAAACGGATCCACATTTTACATCGGTTTCCAATTCTACTCCAACTGGTGCTGGCCCGGAGTAGTTGACGATGTGCTGGGGTCGGTAAAGGTGAGTTTTGATGACGACTTGATGGCATTAAGCTTTACCGGTGAAGATATCATTTACGAAAACACCACCAATAATTTCACTGCAGCCATTGGAAATACAGGCTTTAATGCCGTGGCTGCCGGAGCTTATCAGGTGCAGGCCTGTGCTATGGTGAATGGCCTTGAAACTATTTTTGGGGAAGTTGAGGGCACGGCTGTTGCTCCCGGCCAAAACGTCTCCCTGGAAATACCTGTTAACATTATCGAAACTGGTGTTTATGGACTCTACTCAAAAATTATCTGGGGCGACGACATGAATCCCATAAACAATAGCAGCGATGTACTCCAGGTAGAAGTAATCAACGAATCAATCGTGGTTAAAAATATTGGTGATTATCCTCCCACCCAACAAACTCCCTACTACAATTATTACCCCATCAATTTTGACGATTACAGGGGTGCAAGCCTCCACGAATGTTTGTATTACCCGAATGAATTAAATACCGGCGGAATTATAAATCGGTTCAGTTATTATGCTGCCATCGGAACCTATTTGCCGGAACGAAAAATTAAGGTGTGGATGGTGCAAACCGATAAAGAAGACTTTGACGAGGGCGCTATCCCGGCAGATGAAATGACTTTGGTTTTTGATGGGATAGTGAATTTTAATTTGGGTTTGAACCGCGTAAATTTTAACCTTGACTATCCTTTTGTTTATACCGGTGGTGGCAGCCTTGCGGTGATGGTATATTATTATCAGGGTGGAAACCCCTACATTGTTGACGATGCAAACTTTGCTTATCAATATTTGGAATACGGCCCCATGCGCAACGGCTTCGATGATTGGTACACCACCGTTGACCCCAACGACTTGACGAACATGAGCTATGTTGCCAATTTCCCGGTTACCAGCCTGATGTTTGAAACAGGAAACGGCCTGGGCGATCTTTCAGGAAAAGTGTTTTACCAGGAAAATTCGCTTCCTGTTGAAGGTGCAAAAGTTGAAATTGAAAATACAGATTTTCCCGGCACCAAAGCTGAGATATACACAAATTCGGAGGGCGATTATTCTGCCCCCTATTTATTGGCGGGCAGCAATCTCACCTTTACAATTTCAAAATATGGATACAGTGATGTAGTTTTTGAAGATGTTGCGCTTGCAGTCGGCGAAACCCTTGTACTCGAGGATGCCTTCCTTGTTTCCAGACCTTTAATTTCCCTTTCGGGGAATGTGGTAAAAAGTGATACACAATCCGCTGCGGAGGGTGCAACAGTAAATATAACAGGATTGGACACCTACCAAACCAGCACCAATACAAATGGTGATTTTGAATTTGGTGAAATATGGGGGAATACCTCTTACCAACTTGGGGTTTCATTGGAGGGATATCAAACCTACACTGTCGGGGTTGAAGTTTCAGAGGTTAACATTACACTGGAAACCATCACCCTTTTGGAAAACGCACCGGCACCCCACCAGCTTTCTGTTGTAGAAATTGATAACCAAGCCATTTTAAATTGGTATGGCGCAGGGGCTGCTTTTCCGGCCGAATTTCGTTACGATGATGGCAGTGCTGTCGGGGTGCTCATCACGACGGGCTCCCCCGATATTATCGGCGGATCGGCCTGGCATTATAATTCTATCATCAATTCGGTGCAATGGTTTACCTATCAATCCGGAAGTTATCCACCATCACCGCAGGTGCTTATCACCATTCTTGGGCTCAACGCTGACGGCTCACCAAACCAAAACGATGTGCTTTTTACCCAGGGGCAGCTTGCCAACAATTACGGTTGGAATACCTTTGAACTCCCCAATGCAGTGGCTGCGCCAAACGGGTTCTTTTTTGGGGTTTCGGGATACAGCAATTATACTTTGATTGCTTACGACAATGGTGTAGATGCACCCTGGGAGTGGCAACCCAACACACAATGGAGCAACGGCATGGGTGCATATTACCCGCTCGAAACAGTTACATCCCCACCCTTGTACGGAAATATTTTTATGCGTGCCGCAGGAATGATTTATGAACTATCCGAACGTAAAATGTCCTATGAAGGAACACCGTTTATTCTCAATTCAAATCAAAATACAAAACCATGGATTTGCCTGGATATCGAACCCCTTAAAACCGGCAATCCGGAAATAGCCTTGTCTTTTTTCAACATCCCAAAAGGACGCAATTTTGAAAACTACAATGTTTTCCGAAGGTTGATAAGCAATGAAACCTGGGAACAAATTAATGATAATTCGGTTTCCGATACAACCTACATCGATCCTGACTGGCTTGGTCTGGAAGAAGGATTTTACATGTATGCAGTGGAAGCTGAATATTCAAACGGTGTAATATCTGCTATGGCCGAATCGAATGTTATCGAAAGAATTATTACAGCCATAAGTGAACCTGTACAGGATGATATTCATATTTTCCCCAATCCTTCAACAGGAATTTTTACTGTTAAATCACCTGAACTCATCTCAGACCTCAGGATTCTGAACACTGCCGGGAAAGTTATTTACCAAAACAGAGTTGACGCAGATTTCAGTTTGATTGATTTGTCCGGTTTAAATGAAGGCATCTATTTCGTCTGCATCCATACCAAAAGCTGCGCTTATGTGAGGAAACTTGTAATTCACCGGAAATAGCTGGGCTTGGTAAAGTTGGAATTTTTGGTGTCCTTGTGCCTTTGGCCCTTTGTGGTAAAAAAATAGATATGCGCAGAGAAATTTCGAGGAAATGAATTTCTTATTATTTCCACTCATTTTTAATGTCCTACTTTTGCGCAAAATTTAAAAAATGGAAAACGAAATACAAACCCTTGCTGAACTAAAATCGCTTTCAGAAAATGAAAAAGGACTGCTGATTTATTTTTATAGTGATAGGTGTGCCCCATGTGTAAGCCTGCGCCCGAAAGTAGCCGAGATGGTAGCCGAGGATTTTACGGGGATGAAAATGGTTTTGGTGAATTCGGAAAAGATGCCTGAGATTCCTGCCAATTTTGGTGTATTTGCCAATCCTTCCATCATCGTATTTTTCGAAGGGCGCGAATTTCGACGCTACAGCAAGTATATTTCCATCAACGAACTGGGTGGCGATATCGATCGTATTTACCAAATGGTTTTTGTGGAAGAGGAGAGAGGTTAGAAGGTAGAAGGTAGAAGGTAGAAGGTAGAATGTAGAAGGTAGAATGTAGAAGGTAGAAGGTAGAAGGTAGAAGGTAGAAGGTAGAAGGTAGAAGGTAGGGGGGAGAGGTTAGAAGGTAGGGGGGGGGGAGTCCCGAAAAATAGAAAATTTTCCCCAAAGGAGTCCTTCGGACAATTTTCGTAATTTTTCGAGGATGCACGGGCAAAGCCCGGCAGTTAGAAAGTAGAGGTTAGAGGAATGGGAGTTAGTGGCTTAATTTTAAAGGATTGCCATCTTTAAAAAAATATCAGATATCCGAAGTACAATGTTTGAACTGTGATATGCCAAAATATCACGCATCTTACTTCTAACCCCGAAAAAACGGGGCAGGCAATCGGATTTCTGACATCAAAAAAACGTCCGAAGTACAATGTTTGATCTGTGATGTGCCACAATATCGCACATCTTACTTCTTACATCGGATTTCTGACATCAAAAAAACGTCCGATAGCCTGCTCCGACCCTTCGGAGTCCGAAGTACAATGTTTGATCTGTGATGTGCCACAATATCACACATCTTACTTCTTACATCGGATTTCTGACATCAATAAAACATCTAATTTCCGAAGAATGATGTTTGAACTATGTTGTGCTCAACATCTAAAATCTGAAATCGTTAATCTGAAATCTGAAATCAATAAAATATCTCATATCCGAAGTACGATGTTTGAGCTGTGATGTGCCAAAATATCGCACATCTTACTACTTACATCGGATTTCTGACATCAAAAAGACATCTCATATCCGAAGTATGATGTTTGATCTATGATATGCCCACATCAAAAATCTATGCCATAGGCATCCCAATGGGAAAATCGTTAATCGTCTCCATAGGAGTCCTTCGGACAATCTTAAATCAATAAAATATCAGATATCCGATGTGTGATGTTTGATCTATAATATTTCCCCACATCTAAAATCTGAAATCGTTAATCTGAAATCTGAAATCAATAAAATATCCGATAGCCTGCTCCGACCCTTCGGAGTCCGAAGTACAATGTTTGAGCTGTGATGTACCAAAATATCACACATCTTACTTCTTACATCGGATTTCTGACATCAAAAAAACGTCCGAAGTACAATGTTTGATCTATAATATTTCCCCACATCTAAAATCTGAAATCGTTAATCTGAAATCCTAAATCAATAAAATATCTCATACCCGAAGTATAATGTTTGAACAATAATGTGCCATAATATCACACATCTTACTTCTAACCCCGAAAAAACGGGGCAGGCAATCG
>Ga0208900_1001277_pt1 | contig 13575 bp, 11 predicted proteins | sample AntAceMetag02UKK_FD_184763 | JGI IMG/M metagenome (GOLD analysis project Ga0208900, IMG submission 184763) | Saline lake microbial communities from Ace Lake, Antarctica - Antarctic Ace Lake Metagenome 02UKK (SPAdes) (version 2) | ecosystem: Environmental > Aquatic > Non-marine Saline and... | reverse complement strand
AGGCTTTCATATCCTGTTGAAAGATTTTCCCAAAATTACTTTCTGCCGAACCGGCAGGTGGGCCGTAATTGTTGGCCAGGTCGAAATGGGTGATGCCCAAATCGAAAGCCCGGTGGGTCATTGCCCTGGCATTTTCAAAATCGTTTACATCGCCCCAGTTGTGCCACAATCCCAGAGAGATTGCCGGCAGTTTTAATCCGCTTTTCCCGCAGCGATTGTAGCGCATGGTGTCGTACCTGGTATCAGAAGGTGTATATTTCATAGTCTTTTTTGCTATCATCGAATTGACCGAATTAAACTAATTATGTAGGGGATAAAAGTACTTATTTTGACTGAAAGATGATTTTTCTGACACCTATAAAATCAATATGAATCGCTATTTTTGTAAAAAATAAAGCCATGAGCAAAGAATGTAAAAAGCCCACGATTATTGGTCACAATATAGATGGCACACCTATTACTCAAGTTGACCTAAGAAGAAGAGTTAAAGCTGCCTCGCAACGGGTAAAATCCGGTGATTATCTTACTCAGGAAAAAATTGAAAATGAAATAAGTAATTGGTAAAGAAAAAAGCTTAATTCCTCGCTCCTACTCCCAAACCCCTGAAATCGGAACATTACATTCGGGACACTTCCCGTCAACAATTTCATTTCTTAAAATGGTGAAACCTTTGCGTTCAATCAGCAGCTTTTTACAAACCGGGCAATAAGTATTTTCAGCGTCGGTTCCGGGCAAATTTCCGAGATAGACATAAAACAAGCCTTCAGCCATGGCTATTTCCCTGGCCTTTATCAGCGTATCACGCGGAGTTGCCGGAAGTTGTGCCAATTTATGTTGTGGATAGAAACGGCTGAAATGTAGTGGTGTTTCCTCAAAGCCATTTTCAGCTAACCAACCACACATCTTTTTTATCATCTCCAGATCATCAGTCCAGTTTGGGACAATGAGGTTGGTGATTTCCAGCCAAACCCCGGCATCTTTCAGGTAGGTCAGTGTATCGAGTACCGGCTGAAGCGTGCCGGCATTCAGCATTTCATAAATTTCGTTGCTGAAACTTTTAAGGTCAACATTTGCCGCATCAACATACTGGGCCAATTCGCGCAGAGGTTCTTTGTTTATGTAACCGGCAGTGACCAGGATATTTTTTATTCCCTTCAGTTGGGCAATTTTAGCTGTATCGTAAGTATATTCATAAAAAGCCACCGGATCTGAATAGGTGTAGGCAATGGATTGGCAATTATTCTGCATGGCATTTTCAACCACACTTTCGGGCATCAAATCCTGGTTTCGTGTTTCGAGGGGACTGGCCTGTGAAATTTCCCAGTTCTGGCAATTGAGGCAGGCCAGATTGCATCCGGCAGTCGCTATCGAAAATGCATGGCTTTGCGGCAGAAAGTGATAAAGTGGTTTTTTTTCAATCGGGTCAACATGCACTGCACAAGGATTTCCATAAGCAATGGTGTATAGTTTACCATCCTTATGATAGCGCGTACGGCAGTCACCATTTTCTTCGGGCCTGATTTGACAATGGTTGGGGCAAATCTGGCATTTCAAACCTTTAGCGGTGGGTGTGTAAAACATAGCTTCGCGGCTAAATTTGCCCAGTCCTTTTTTCTCAGGCACTGGATTGGCCGACCATAAGGGCAATCCGCTTGAAAGCGCACAAAGCCCACATGCACTGGTAAGTCCAAGTTTTAAAAATTTGCGTTTATCAATTTGTTTGCCTAACATTTTAAACAATGGATAACTATTTAGGTGGTTGACAGATTTGTAAAATTGTAATCTTTTTTCAATTAAAAGTCATTGATGGTCATTAGTAGTGATTGATAGTCATTAAATACAACAAAGGATAAAATTCTTTTCAAATGTAGTGAAAAAATGCAAAGATGAGGGAATGAGGGAATGCGTAAATGATTGAATTAATCTTCAACAAATTATAAACTTCCACAAATTCAAGAGATTATGAATCCTCTACGAGGATTTCCTACTTTCATTGCACCAGATTATTACAATTATGAAACCCTGCCTGCCGGCAAGGTTGGCTCTACGAGGTATTAATCAGATGTGCATTGTTTCAGTAAAAATGGCCGTAGGACATTCATAATTGTAACCTGCCCCTGATATCATTAAAAGTAAACTCCAAAAATAAGAATAGAACGCTGATGACACGGATTATACTGATTTACACAGATTCATTGGTTTTCTTATCAGTGATTATCCGTGTAATCAGTGTCATCCGTGATCCATATAAAATTTGATAAGGTAATTCGCTGTGTGTGATATTATGCTTCACGCTTAATCCATAAGAAAACAATTGATAACAAATTCAATCCAACCACCAAAAGAACTGAGCCTGGGATTCCAAGAGCTGGTATCAGCAACACCGAAGCCAATATTGCCCCACCAGCCGCTCCAATTAAGTCGATGGCATACGCAGAGGATGCAACTTTAGCCTTGCTTTGCTTTTGAAGTTTCACGGCAAAAGAAAACTGTAATCCGGTCATTCCTCCTAAAATGGGCATACTGATGTAAAGAAGTGTTTTTAGTAAAATATCAGGAAAAGTAAATTCTTGTACTAAAAGTAGAATCAGAAAAATGACCAATGAAAACACTCCGATTAGGCCTTGGTTTTTAATAAGCCATACGAACTTGATTTTTGAAGATTGCACTTCAGCAAACCAAACCCCGGTAGCCAAACCAATCATAAATCCTGATATCAAAAGAGCAATCGCCTGGTAAAGTTGCCCGAAATAAATCTGGAATACCATTAGAATTATCAGCTCAATTACTGAAGCAGAAAAACCTGTTAGCAACAAGGATTTATTGAATGATGAAACAAAACCAAACAACAGGAGCATCCCAAAAACAACAAGAGCTAAAACCCACCACAATTTCTGTCCGTACCACGAAAGCCAATAGCTTATCTGTGAAAAATAAGCTACTGGTCGAAAATCGCTATTCACCGGGGAATTATAATCAATGGATTTTGAAATTTGGGACGCCCGCTTTCTGGCTATATCATCATCGATATAGTAATGATTTACAAATTCGTTTTTAATACCACGCTCCTGTAAGATTTTAGAAATATCGAATTCTAAACTATCATCGGAAGCAAGAAAATAGTTGCTTTCGCCAGGGTAAACAATTACATGTTTAAATTCCGATAAGAGTGTCTTTTGTAAAATACCAATAAAATTGCGTGCCTCATCACCTAGGTAGTTTGATCCTCCCTGGAAAGGAATTGAAATTACAGCTCCCGGGTTGAGGATTTTTTTAATCCTTTTAAAAAACTCAACACTATAAAAACGGTTGAGTTGAAGACTGGCCGGAGCTGGCAGGTTAAGCAAAACAACATCATATTTTGTCTGGGTTTCCGAAATGTACTTCCGTGCATCAGCAATATGGATCGTTAAGATGTCATCAGGCAAACCCACAAAATTTTGCATGGCCTCAATCAAGTATGGATTTATCTCAACGAAGTCGATTTTACCGACATCATATTTTGAAATCTCATGGGCCATCCCGGCAATATCACCAGAAACCACCAGGACTGATTGGGGATTTTCAGACTGGGCCATGGCGTAATGCACTGCTTCCTCGTTGGCAATTAAATCATCAGTAGAGAAAAGGCTTATCCCGTTTTCATAAAAATTATACTGCCCGCCAGTTTGTGTAACAGTCAGGTTACCGAATGGTGTATCCTTCGATAAAACTATGGTTTGATTTTCAAAAATGAATGATTTCGCAAGGCCATCAAAATTGATAATGAAAGGTAATATTAGAAGCACAAAAATAAATACAAGCAGTAAAAGTCGTTTCACAAGCGCATTCAGCCTGAAGGGAATCAATAACAGCGCAGCGAAAATATTGATGGCTGAAACAGCAAAAACAATTTGAAAGCTTGAAAAGTATTGAAGCAAAACAAAAGTAAATAGCAATCCCCCAACAACACTACCAAATGCTTCCAAGCCATAAACTTTTGGGGCTTGTTGCCGTCCTGTCAATTTTGAAAACCCATCAGCAAGAAAAGTAAAAAGGCCGCCAGAAACCAGGCAAAACGGAGCCATGACAATTAAACAGAACAAACTGGAACCATAAAAGGCAGGAAGGGTTCCTGGTGGGTAAAATTGTGCTTTTGCCCAATAAATTGACAAAACAGAAACTGGAATAAGCAAAGCAATGAAAAGTTGGCTTGTAATAATTTTTTTGATGTTCAAAATATCTAAAAGCATACTGCCTGCAATCTTCGCCCCGATGGCAGTCAACAACATCCAGTTGCCCAGGATTATCCCAACAATCAGTTCATTGCCACTAAAGACATTCAAAAATTCACGCATATAGATCATCTGCACTAACAGGGCGCTGAACCCTGTGATGAACATCGAAAATTTCAGATTACTATACTTACTTACCAACATGAAGCGTGATTTTTGACATGCAAATAGATCTTATGGAAAATAAAGAAATGAAAAAAGCAAAATGGCAATAAATATATTTTCACTGATTTTTGAATTATTTTTTATTGTAACTTTGAAACAAAATTAAGACAAAATGGATATTCAAACATCAAAGATCGAATTAGTTAAAATGATTTTGAACATTGAGAACAATGAATTCATTCAAAAGGTAACTGAATATATTAATGATATTGACTCAACTGACTTTTGGGATGATTTAAGTGCAGATGAACAAATGGAAATAAGAGAAGGAATTAGGGAACTTGACAATGGGGAAAGGGTTCCTTATGAAGAATTTTTGAAAAAAGTTTCATAATGGGAAAGTCATTCATTTATTCAATAATCATTATTACAATGATATTTTTTAACAAAACAGGCAAAGGACAGAATGATAACAAGAACCTCCAAAACCGTCAACCATGCGTAACCGGCAGTTTTTATCCTTCGGACTACCGGGAACTTACCAAGGAAATTGAAGAATACTTTAAGGAAGCCCTGCCTAAAGCAACCGAAAATGTGCTGGCCATCATAACGCCACATGCAGGTTATGTTTATTCGGGACTGGTGGCTGCTACCAGTTTCAACCAGATTGACCCTGAAAAAGAATATGAACATATTTTTGTCATCGGCTCGAGCCATCGCACTCATTTCGAAGGCGCATCCATTTATAGTAAGGGGAACTACGAAACTCCGCTGGGCACGGTGAAGGTTGATCTCGATCTTGCGAATAAGCTAATTGACGAAAACAAGGTTTTTACTTTCAACAAAGAAGCCCACTTGCAGGAGCACAGCCTGGAAGTGCAAATCCCATTTTTACAGGTAAAAATGAAACGGGATTTCAAAATCATTCCCATTGTGATGGGTACACAATCGATAAAAACCATTAACAAAGTTGCGAAAGCCCTGAAGCCCTATTTCAACGAGCGCAATCTTTTTATCATCAGCAGCGACTTTTCGCATTATCCAACCTACGATGATGCAGTGAGAGTTGATGAGGCTACGGCCAATGCCATTGCTTCTAATTCTCCTGGTGAATTTATGGAAGCCATAAGGAAGAATGATGAAGATAATATTTCTAACCTGGCAACCAGTATTTGTGGTTGGACTTCGGTTTTAACTTTGCTGGAGATGTCCAAAGATATGGCGGACATTGAAATACTTCCCCTGCAATACAAAAATTCCGGAGATGTATCATTTGGTGATAAAAGCCGGGTTGTTGGCTATTGGTCGATGGCGATAGCGCAGACAAAAAAAAGCGATGAAAGCGGGTTTGTATTAACAATAGCAGACAAAAAAAACCTGCTGTATATCGCTCGTGAAACCATTGAAGAATATATCACCACAGGCTTAATTTACAAAATTGATACTTCCGAATTTTCATCCACCCTTTTTACTCAAGCCGGCGCTTTTGTGAGCCTACATAAAGAAGGTGCTTTACGCGGATGTATCGGCAGCTTTACCCCTGAAAAGCCACTTTACCTTGTAGTCCAGGATATGGCGATTTCAGCAGCTACCAAAGACTACCGTTTTTCGAGGGTTAAAGAAAGTGAACTGAAAAAGATTGACATCGAAATTTCGGTATTGACACCCATGAAAAAAATTGATTCGGTTGATGAAATTGTTTTGGGAAAGCACGGAATTTATATAAAAAAAGGTATGAACCGCGGCACTTTCCTGCCGCAGGTTGCCACCAGCACCGGATGGGATTTAGATGAATTCCTCGGCCATTGCGCCCAGGACAAAGCCCGCATTGGCTGGGATGGATGGAGAGATGCAGAGATTTTTACCTACGAGGCTTTGGTATTTGATGAGGGAGAGTTTGAATAAAACGAGATGTGGATTTGTTGGGATTTAATATCCGCGATTTTCAGCTTAAATCTGCATCTAAAAAAAACAGACGCGGATTTGCACAGATTTGACGGATAAAAAGGCTTAACATCGCAAAACGTTTCCATGGTCTATGGAAGATGGAAAGTTTTACCCGAAGATATTTTCAAATTTTAGAGAAATTGAACTCTGTAGGAGTTCCGGCATTGTAGCATATACAAGAACGATATAGTCTCGCAACCCTGTAGGGATGTAGATTTGTTGGGATGTAATATCCGCGCTTTTCAGTGTAAATCTGCGTCAGAAAAAAAGCAGACGCGGATTTACACAGATTTGACGGATAAAAAGGCTTAACATCGCAAAACGTTTCCATGGTCTATGGAAGATGGAAAGTTTTACTCGAAGATATTTTCAAATTTTAGAGAAATTGAACTCTGTAGGAGTTCCGGTATTGTAGTAAAAACAAATCACATATACACAAAAACCCTGTAAGGGTTGAACACTTTGGAAAAACCACCCCAATATTTCAAAAATTCAGACGCTGGTTTAAGCGGATTAAACGGATAAGAAATCAATACTATTTAAACGTTTCCATGACCTCCTTCGTCCATACGGATTCCATTCAGTCATCAGACGATGGAAAGTTTACATGGTTTGCACGGATTAAACGGACAATAATTGTGGCGCATTTTTTTGTATTTCAAATCAAAATAGAAACACCTGGTTGAAATCTAAATATCGTATTACAAATGAATCCTGATAAAAAAGACAATATCATTCAAACAATCATTAAAGGGCCTTCTTTAGGTTATACCGACAATTTTCATAAAAGAGAAATGTGGAAGGAAATTGCCAAAAAACTTAATGGAGAGTTTAAAATTAAACACAACTCCGGATACGAACTCGAAATCCATGAAATATCTATACCACACAAAAAATGGATTATTAAAATATCTGTTTCGGATAGCAGGCCTTTAAAATTTCAAATTGCCTTTAACGCTGGGCAGGATTTTGAATTAATATTGAGTTGGGAAGACTTTATTGACAGGATAATCAAGAAATTCAGCAAACCTGAGATTGAATTAGAATGGAAGGAGTTTGACAAACATTACCTTTTAAAAAGCAACAGGTCAGATCTGGTTAAAAAAACAATTACGAAAGAAATCCAAAAGACATTGCTAAAATACAATGTCTATTCAATTTCATATCAAACTGACCCTGCAAAAGCAACAGCAGAGCTGATTAGTGTGATTCAAAGAAAAGCAGGTAGTCAGGATATGATTCTAGAATTAATTGACATGTACAAGTTACTTATTGACAATTTTGAAAAAGCAAGGATAATTAAGTAGGTACAAAGGCCATCTCAACATTTCAAATTTCCCCCATCGAATTGAACAAATTCCCCCTATCAGTACTTTAATATTGTACTACCGTGATGGGTGGAATATTGGGTGCGTGGCAATAACCTTAAGCGTTTTGAGCTGTGCTAAAGAATCGGTACATGGAGAATTTATTATTGGCACAATTGAATTATCCCCTAAAAATTTTCATCAGACAATCAAACAATTTTACAGGCTTGCAACAAATCCTGAATTCGGTGGTTAATTTAGTTCACTCGAATCAATCATGAAACAGATATTACTTATAGCAACCATCGCATTTTATTTATTACTCCTACAATCGGGATGCAATAAGGATGATGGAATGGTTACCAAGGATTTAAACCAATTGAGTTATAATGTCCTCAACATCCCTGAAACTTCGGGCCTTTCGTATTACAAATTCGAAAATACCTTATTAACCGTTAGCGATCATAGTGACCGGGTTTACATTATTACTTTTGATGGAGAGGTGCTTGATTCACTGATTTACGAAGGGAAAAACTTAGAAGGCGTAGTTTGGGATGCACAGCATTCTCATATTTATGTTGTTGAAGAACATACCAACGAAGTGGTGCAATTGGATACTATTGGTAATGAATTGACCCGCTTTGCAATAGAACTGAATAATTCAGATCCCAAACATGGACTTGAAGGAATCTCCATCAATCCTCAAACCGGCCACCTGTTTGTGGTTTCCGAAAAAAGCCCATCCATCCTTTTCGAACTCAAAACTGATGGAGAAATCGTCAATCAGAATTACCTTGATTTTATGGAAGACTATTCTTCGGTATTTTACGAAGAAACGGAAGATAAGCTTTGGATTTTAAGTGACCAATCGAGTTTACTGGTTAAATGCGACCTTTCGGGAAATCCTCTTGAGTATTTCAACACAGGTGTAAAAGATGCCGAAGGGAATGTTATCGACAAAGCCACCTCAAAAGCCCGCGTGGTTACCGATGCTTCAAATACCTTATTTACCTTTTCGTTTTAAACTAACTTTGTAGTGTTCACTAATCACTATTCACTATTCACCGATTATTTTGCCAAAAATACAATTCATACTCGTTGAACCGGCAGTGCCCGAAAATGTAGGGGGTAGCGCACGTGCTATAAAAACCATGGGCTTTAATTCATTGAGATTGGTTAATCCTTGTGAATACAAGTCAGGCAAAGCCCAATGGCTGGCACATGCATCAACAGAGGTCCTGAACGATGCCAAAGTTTTTACATCGCTCAAAGATGCAATTGCTGATATGGATTTTGTGATTGGAAGTTCGGCCAAAGCCAGGTCCGCCAAAGGCGACCACCATCCCGCAGAAATAATTCCCAAACTTATTTCCGAAAAGCAAAACAGCATTTCGAATATTGCCATTGTTTTTGGCCGCGAAGAATCAGGGCTTACCAATGAAGAACTTCAGCTTTGCGATATTTCCACTTTTATTCCGATGCAAACCACGTACCCGTCGCTTAACTTGTCGCAGGCGGTGATGTTGTATGCATACCTGCTATCAAGGTTGAATGATACCCACCCTGATAAAAGTGATAGAGACAAGACATGCCTTGTCTCACCCCCTGAGCTGAAATTCGTTGCATTGAAAAAAGAAGTAGTTCATCTGCTTTCTGATACAAAAATCTCATCTAACCCAAATATTTACAACAGGATTTTCGAACGACTGGCTTTGCTGGGAGATAATGATATAAATCTGGTTTTATCCATTTTGGCCGCCTTGAGAGAAAAGGGGAAATAGGGTAGAAAATGATTTTCTATTAATTGCAGAGACAAGACATGCCTTGTTTCAACTGTAGAAAAATGTAAACCCGTTATGCATAAATAGTTAAACTATGGAATTACTCCCATCCGTCTAATTTAGAATGTATTTAAATTACCCCCCCCCTTAATAAAAATTTTACATTACACAACATTTTTTATATATATTTGCTATTCGATACTTGACCCCTAAATCAAAAAAGCATGACAGATTCAACATCGATTCCATTTTATTTTCATTAGAAACACTTTAAGCAGGGTATAAAAGAAGTACCCCCAAAGCTGAAAATTAAATACACACTGCAATGCAATATTTAGTAAACAAACAGAGGAGGTACAGCGGCAAAGATAAATAAAAACTAATAATGCCAGCATTTGAAGTAACAGCCATCTGGCTGAGTAGAATGCGGCAAGGGGAGGTTTCGCCAGAACCCCTCTCCTAAACCTTGCAGGAATTAATTAAGATATTAATGCCTGCACCAAAGATAACATGCTTTGGAAAGGTTTTGGGGCGGTACCGAAAAGCCTTACGAGTAGGTAATTTTAATACGAATAAAAATGAAAACTACAATTAAAGTTTTTTTTGTCTTTGTTGCACTTTTTTTCATTTCAAATTTAAATGAAATTCAGGCACAAGCTACTTTACGGATTACCAATCCGACAGGTTGCCCAGGATATGGTAATTGTGGAGCAGATCATCCGGTGAATGGACCATCTTTTCCTGCAACTTTTAGTGGGAATGGTATTATTAATGTGAATCTTGGATGGGCAAGTGCTTTTCCTCCCGGAGTGTATAATACATTTTTTTGGGCCCAGACAGCCACTGTTGAAGTTCCTAATGCAGCCTATGATGCTATGTATTGCTACGGCGAGAAAACTGTACCAATAGGCTATGGTGTTAATCTTGTATGTGAGCTTACATTAAGCCCGGTTTATATCTACGAGATTGAAGATCCAGAGTAACAGCAATATTAATAAATAAAAATAACCGGCGGCAAAACTGTGTCGCCGGTTACTAAAGAAAAACATCAACAAACAAGAAACCATATCATCATGAAAAATAAAATATTCATTTCTTTTACCCTGATATTCATGGGGACATTTACAGCACTCCACTGCCAGGACCTTAGCCCAACCTCAATCGACAGAAACCGGCTAAGCCCAAAACCGGCTTTTTCGTTGCAAGACTATAAACAAGATTGTGATTTGAGGTCGGACACCATTTGGCTTCCGCGGCGGCAGGACGTATATCTATGGGATGGGCATCAACTTGCGCATAGTTCAATGTATGAACTGCTAACATACAATAATCCTGATGAACTGAGCCGACTGCTTATTTTGGATTTTAATACTGATGATTCACTATTAATGCTCGATTACGAGTACGACGAACTATCGCGCCCGGTGAGCGAAACCTATTGGATATACGATGCCGCCAACGCGAAATGGCTTATTGATTACAAAGCAATTAAAACTTACGATGAGTTTAGCTGTGTTAACAGGATATTGATTCAAGCCTGGGACACCGAGAACCTTTACTGGCACGATTCCATTGCAGAGGTCAACGTTTATGTGGATACCAATGAAGCAATTGATTACTACGTTGAAGAATACATTAACAAGGAGTGGAAAAGGATATTTGGCTATCAATGGGTTTACTCATACACGCCTGAGGAATATGTTATTGGGCAATGCAATTACATGTTGAGCACTGCATCGGGGGAATACGAGTATGACGTGCGTGCAGATTTTGCGCTAAATGATGATGGTTCTTATAACGAATCGATATGGTACTTTTGGGATAAAGATGCTGAAGAGTGGGTTAACCTTCAGAAGTATAGCGATATGGAATGGATTGTACACAATAAGTACCCTAACAATTACAAAAATAAACCAGCCCATAGATTACTCATTTGGTGGACAGGCCATGAGTGGTTTGAATATTATAAAGATGATTGGGAATTCTTCGGACAGAAACAATTAGATGGAAATATGCATGGTTATTCGATGGATATCGAAAGCGGGCAGTGGTATCTGTCACATAATTTTACTGGCCGACATTATCCATATGATTTGAAGAGAAGGTACACCTATTATCTTAAGGATAGTATAAACATGGAGATGCAATTATTTTTTGATGATTCCTGCCGTTGGTATTTCCATAAAGGGGCTTTGGAAGAAATGTATAGGATTGCCTACGACACAACAATAGCTGATTGGCGACCCGCTGCCAGGTTGCTTTACAGCGATTTTGTTCCCTTTACTGATAACACATCAATTGATGACATTAAACTACAGGAAGAGAAACTTAAAATAATCCCAAACCCATCAAAAAACCAGGTAGAAATTATAAACAATATTCAGATATCTGAATTGTCACTTTATGATGGAAAAGGTGTTCGTGTTTTGCATTTAGTAAAACAGCAAGATATCCCAAAAATCCGAATAGACGTATCTAATATGCCCACAGGTATTTATATAGTTAAAGCGAGAACCGCAACAAATAAGATTATTACAGATAAGTTAATTGTAAGGTAGCTTATCTTTTTTATTGGAAAATGGCGGCTAATGAATCTGTGAAGACCAGCCTTGCCGGCAAGGCTGGTCAGCGCAATTTGTGGGTTTTTATGCAGAGACAAGGCATGCCTTGACTCAACTATAGGATATTAGAATAATCATGATTTAATTCTGATATTTTGAAGCACAACAGAAACCACGATTAACAATCCAGATACCACAACCAGCGACCAACCAATTCCATAGCCGTCGGCAACAAATCCAAATAAAAGTGCCAGGCCGGCAGTGATGATTGTTTTTAATAATGATTCAGCTGAAATCACTGAAGTCAGGATTTTTGTTTCCACATGATCAGCCACAAACCCGGTTAAAATCGGTTTGCGGATATTTTCGTTGAGGAAAATAATGACGAAAGCAATCAATGAAATAATCCACCACTGATTATTAAAAAAGATACCACTAAGCATCCCTGCAGCAAAACCAATCAGTAGGCTGGCTATCGCAATATTCCTTTTATGCCTGGAAGCAATGTTATGTGCATACATCGACGCCATCGAGGTGAGTAAATAAATACCAAAATACATCAGCCCGATGAACAAACCATTTTTCTTGTCTTGTTCAATGCTCATCAAAACAGGGATCAACAAAATAACATGCACCATTACTGGTTGAATGTAATCTTTAATTGCCCGAAGGTAGGCCGAATGCATGGCTGCCGATGTAATGATTTTAAGAACATGAACTCGTCTGATGGTGATAAAAAACTCCTTAAATGTTTCCCAAATACTTTGACCCCGACTGGAGTCTTTTGTTTTGCTGGGTTTATTTAATTGCTGTGGATAAGAAAAAATCAGGATAATATTCAAGACGTAGGGAATCACTGAATAAAGAAAAACACTCTGGTAGGAGCCGTCGAAAAAAACAATTAGCCCGGCAATGATAGATGAAATAGCTGAACCCTTTTGAGACCAGGAACGTGTATGGCCGTAATAGTTTATTTTCTGGTCCAGCCACTGGTTCATTTTCAAATAATCCATGATCATACCTTTATGTGTGCCCGATCGAAAGGCATCGCCCAAACCATAAAAAAGAAATGCGAGCATGAAAGGCCAGAAATCCCCTGAAAAGTAAAAAATGATAAACGAAATGATGTAAGCAAAAAATGATGCTATCAATGAACTTTTTCGTCCATAGGTATCGGCAATTATGCCGGATGGGACCTCCATGATGTTGATGAAAATTTCGCGTGACGCGTACAAAATTCCAATCTCCGAATAGCTCAAACCCTTCTCCACCAAAAACAAAATGAAAAACGCATCAAAAAAACGCAGGTTTTTCAAAAAGCCATAAGCACTGAATTTGTAGTACTGCAGGTTTTTTAGTTTGTTGAAAGTTGGGTGAGTCATTAATACATGTTCGTTCTAAAAAGGAATGATAAAATGCGACAATGATAAAATGTTGAGCTAAGCAAAATCCCAACACTGTTTACATGTTCATCAATCATATTTTGTTTTCTTATGCAGTTACCAAAGGTCCTTTTCCAATTGACGAAATATCTATGTGTGCGAAATTAATAAAAAATGAAAAGCCAGCCCATAACTTGGTCTTGCAGAGGTAACATATA
>Ga0208900_1001276_pt1 | contig 13578 bp, 11 predicted proteins | sample AntAceMetag02UKK_FD_184763 | JGI IMG/M metagenome (GOLD analysis project Ga0208900, IMG submission 184763) | Saline lake microbial communities from Ace Lake, Antarctica - Antarctic Ace Lake Metagenome 02UKK (SPAdes) (version 2) | ecosystem: Environmental > Aquatic > Non-marine Saline and... | reverse complement strand
TTATAGGAGGACTGTTACTTTGACTTAATGCCAATGCCGGAGAGGTATGTCTATTCGACCGGGTGGCTGGTTTTAAACCGATGATTTTGGCTGGATTTTAAATCCCTGTTTCCAGTAAATAGGTATAAATTCATAGTCGGACAGACAATTGTTTATAATAAACCATAATATATGATTATATACCCTGTTTGTCCATTTTTTTTCTTCATTTTTGCATCTCCACTGTTATTAGGGCTTATTTTAACATCTTTTTGCCTTGATTGACACAGGTCCTAGTGCCCCCTAAATCCACCATCAAAAAAAATAAAAACCTCGTTGCGCTTGATGGCTTAAGCAGATAGAATGTTTGTGAGCAGAATGAAAAACTGACTGATGTGGACTTTTGGAGATAAAAAACACCTTCCCTGAACTCAGTCAGATTGTTTTTAATACTTATTTAGGGGGTCTCCCAAAAAAAGAGGGCACCTATACCCGGAAAGCCAGAAACTCGAATCTCACACCGAGAAGAATTCCAAAGCCTGATTGTTTAAAGATTATTGATGGGACCGGGAAAGTCTTTCACTATTCCACTCTCCCCCGTTTTCTTGAAAGAAAGATTGCAAAGCTTAATCAAAAGGTGTGTTCATGGCACTCATTAAGGCACTTAAGGGCTTCCATGTGGGCTAATAGTGGTATGCCATTAATTGAGATTATGCACAGGTTAGGTCATTCGAATATTTCGACTACGCAGGGATATTTACAGTTGCTTGGATATAAATACTGAATAATCTTTCGCATATCTTCCGCCAAAAATAAAAAAGGCTCTTAGCAAAAACGCTTAGAGCCTTTTTTTATTATGGTGCCCAGGAACAGAATTGAACTGCTGACACGGGGATTTTCAGTCCCCTGCTCTACCGACTGAGCTACCTGGGCTCAAACAACACGGGCTTTATATGTTTTTTAAAAAATTAAGTCAAGGGAAAAATTGTTTCCTATCTAAAATTTTCATATATCCCCTAAAAGGTGCTGGATTAAAGTGGTGGCACAAATAGCAGCGGTTTCAGCCCTCAGGATTCTGGGTCCCAGGGAATAGGCTTTAAATCCTTTTTCCCGGGCAAGGCTTATTTCCGTGTCTGTGAATCCGCCTTCCGGTCCAATGAGAATGATGGCCCGGTTGTTTGAAGGGGCCGGAGGGAGTTGGGTGAGGGGATAGTTTGATTTTTCCCAGAAGGCAATTTTTTGCTGGAAGCTGTCTGAGTGTTCAAGTAAATCCTGGAACTTTTTAGGCTCGGTAATGGTGACAAGGCAGCTTCTTTGGCATTGTTTAATAGATTCTTTGGCAATGGTATGCCAGCGGTTTGCCCTTTTCAGGAGCCTGTTTGAATCAGGCGTTGGAATGGAACGTTCACAGAAAAAGGGGATCCATTCCACAATGCCAAGCTGGGTTAAGTGTTTGATCACCAGATCCATTTTTTTATCCTTGAGCATGCCGCAGCAGACTGTCAGAAGGAGACTGGACTCGGTTGTGGAGGGGTGTTCCCCTGTCAATGACACTTCGACCTTACCGGGGCCTGCGGAAAGAACATGGCCGTCATAGTCTGTTCCCTCGCCATTGGTCAGGTGAATAGGGTCGTTGGACTTGAGTCTGAGAACCTTGTAAATATGTTTGGCGTCCTGGCCTTTGATAACCGCTGTTTGATTATCAATGCACTCTGGTGGGAGTATGAATTTTTGCATCATTTTCATCCTTTATGGTTATTTGCAGCCTTTATGGGTTTTTGTTTCGGAGGGTTGTAGATTTTCCAATATCGCTTCAATGACTCTTTGAACCTGGGCCTCTGTCATGGCGGGGTACAGGGACAGGCCCAGTGCGAATTGAAAATCAGTGATTCGATAGTTGTAGCCAAGGGTTGCCATCTCATAGTACCAGGGCTCGTCTCCGGCATTCTCCTGAATAAGGTTTAGGCTTTTGTTTCTGACCATGCCGTGGGTTCTCAGGGTTTGCAATTTATCGGCAAGGTTGTTGCCGTTTGTCAGGATAGCCCCGCCTTCTCCGGTAGTGACGGTTTTGGCCGGGTGAAAGAAAAAGTTTGGCATAGGGTATGGTTTGTTTGGTCATGTATTGTTTCCTTGGAATAAGTATTTTTTTATAAAATACGGGATTCCACAGGAAAATACAATGGATATCACATGTGTCTGTGTCTGTTGTTTTAAAGGATATAGAAGGTATGCATAACCCGGATAATGGCTCAGATTATGGTCAGGCAGTAAATATATGTTCACAGTGTTCCTCGTGAACCATTTTTTCCTTAGGTTTTAATTTGTTGACACTTTCTTTACTCTTTGATAGTTTTTTAGCGCCATGGATGATGGGTATGATATGCTTTCAGGATAACAGCGGGGGATTTATGGTGGATAGCACAGAACAAGATGATGGGATTATCGAATTGACACAGGTGGTTGAAAATGATTTTTCCGCTGCGCCTGACCAGGAGGTGATTGAACTCACTGATAGTGATACCCAAATTGAGGGAGCCAAAGAAGATTACCTGGATCTGGATTTTGATACCGGTTCGGCCAAAACAGACAACAATGGTCTGTTCGACGACGGGGACTTGGATTTTGATCTTGATCTGGATGAAACCATTGCAAGGGTTTCAGAACAGGACAATGAGATATCAGAACCGGTTTTGCCAATTGAACTTGTCTCTAATTCATCCGTAACAAATGCACCTGTGTCTGGTGCTCCCGCCACCGCAATTGAACCCGCCAGCACCCAGGAGCAGGTAGATGCTGCCCTTGAGCGGGTGATTGAAAAGAAATTTGCAAAGATAATTGAAAAGAGTCTTCTTGAAGTTATGGAAAAAGTTCTTGAACGAGAGATTGTGGACATTCGAAAACGGCTGCAAAACGATCTTGACGAGATATCTAATTCCTGAGTTTACTTAGTATATAAATTAAATAAGGTTTTGGGGATTCATAACAGAGTCCCCTTTTTCATTAATATGGGTTTGAGGAGTTAAAATATGGGTTCGGATTCTCTGAATAAAGGATATGAGCCAAAGGGCATCGAAGAAAAATGGTATACACACTGGCTTGATAACGGATTTTTTAAGGCAGATGATACCAGCGATAAACCGGCATTTTCAATCGTTATACCGCCGCCCAATGTTACGGGTGTTCTGCACATGGGCCATGCTTTAAACAATGTGATCCAGGATATCATGTGCCGTTACCGGCGGCTACTTGGATACAATGTTCTTTGGATGCCGGGAACAGATCATGCCGGTATTGCCACCCAGAATGTGGTTGAAAGGGATCTTGCGGCTCGTGGTAAGACCCGGGATCAACTGGGCCGGGAAGAATTCATTGAAGAGGTCTGGCGCTGGCGTGAAAAATCAGGCGGCGCTATTATCAATCAGCTTAAACGCCTTGGGGCTTCCTGTGATTGGGACCGGGAACGGTTTACCATGGATGAAGGCCTTTCCGATGCCGTCCGCAAGGTGTTTGTCCGGCTTTATAAGGAAGGCCTGATTTACGAAGGCCAGTATATCATCAATTGGTGCCCCCGGTGTCGCACGGCTCTTGCCGATCTTGAAGTGGAATACGAGGACAAAGACTCGTATATGTATTATATCCGCTATCCCTTCAAGAATCAAAAAAAGGGGCTCACCGTTGCCACCACCCGGCCTGAAACCATGTTCGGCGACACGGCTGTTGCTGTAAATCCCGAAGATCCGAGGTTTGCCGACCTGGTCGAGACCCAGGTGATGCTGCCCCTGACCGACCGGATGATTCCCATTATTCGGGATGATTATGTGGACACCGAGGTTGGCACCGGCGCCCTGAAGGTTACCCCGGCTCATGATCCCAACGACTTTAACCTGGGGGAAAAGCACGGGCTTGAAAAACTTAAAGTGATTGATGACGGCGGGTGCATGTTGGCCCCGGCTGGTAAATTTGAAGGATTGGACCGGTTTGAATGCCGGAAGCAGGCCGTGGAAGCCTTGGCTGAACTGGGACTGCTGGAGAAAAAAGAACCCATAAAACACAGTGTGGGCAATTGCTATCGGTGCCATACCGATGTGGAGCCCTCTATTTCAAAGCAATGGTTTGTAAAGGTGGCTCCCCTGGCTGAAAAAGCGTCTGAAGCTGTCCGCAGCGGTCGGACCCGAATCATTCCCGAGACCTGGAACAAAACTTATTTTGACTGGATGGACAACATCCGGGACTGGTGTATTTCCCGCCAGATCTGGTGGGGGCATCGAATTCCGGTGTGGAAGTGTTCTGATTGCAAGGCTATCATTGTTGAAGAAACCGATCCCACTGCCTGTCCCACCTGCGGTTCAAAGGAGATTGTCCAGGAAACCGATGTATTGGATACCTGGTTTTCCAGTGCCCTCTGGCCCTTTTCTACCATGGGATGGCCCCAAAATACAGAACTGTTAAAAACATTTTATCCCACCAATGTGTTGGTGACAGGCTTTGATATCCTCTTTTTCTGGGTGGCAAGGATGATGATGATGGGCATCCATTTCATGGACGACGAGATCCCCTTTGAGGACGTCTATATCCATGCCCTAGTCAGGGACGAGCACGGAAAAAAAATGAGCAAGTCCAAGGGCAATGTCATTGATCCTTTGAAGGTGATTGATGAATACGGAGCAGATGCCTTTAGATTTACCCTGGCCGCCTTTGCCGCCCAGGGCCGTGATGTGAAAATGTCCGCAGACAGGGTGGAAGGATATCGCAACTTTGTGAACAAGCTCTGGAATGCCTCCCGGTTTGCCCTCATGCATATTACCGAGAAAGATATTGTCATTGATCCTGAAAAACTTTCTTTATCTGAACGTTGGATACTCTCCCGGTCTGCCGCCACTGCCCTTGCTGTAAAGCAGGGCATTGAAAATTATAAATTTAATGAAGCGGCTTCTGATGCCTACCAGTTTGTATGGCATGAATTTTGTGACAGGTTTATTGAAACGGCCAAGCCAGCGCTTTATGAAAAAGAGGGTGTTCAACGCCGGGATACGGTTAGAGCTGTATTGTCAAAGGTTTTGGAAGACATTCTGGTGATGCTGCATCCGTTTATGCCCTTTGTGACCGAGGAAATTTACAGCATTCTGCCGGCTACTACCGGGTCTGTCATGAAGGCTTCTTTCCCCTATGACCAGGCGGTTTATGACGCCAGGCGAAATGAGACGGTTGAACAGCAGATGAGCTTTGTATTCGGGCTTATTTCCGATATCCGAAATATCAGAAGTGAAATGAACATCCAGCCCTCCATGAAGATCAAGGTGCTGGCCAATACAGAAGATGAACGAGAAAAGATTATCATTGCGGAGAATAAATCCGTGATTGTCAACCTGGCCACCCTGGAAAATTTTTATTTTTGTGATGCAGCCAGTGTCCCTTCTTCCTGTGCCACCTGCGTGACCGGCAATACCACCTGCTTTGTCTCTTTGGAAGGGGTGATTGATTTTGAAAAGGAAATCAAGCGTCTGGAAAAAGAGCTGGAAAAAAATACCAAGGAACTGCTGGGGGTCCAAAAACGGTTGAACAACGAGAGCTTTCTTGATAAAGCACCGGATGAGGTCATTGCCAAGGTAAAGACCGTGCACGCAGGCCTTGAGGAAAAAAATGAAAAACTTGCGGCCAACCTTGAACGAATCAAAAAGCTGAAGTGATCATTATGGACATGACAGAACAAATTATCCAATTGGCCCTGTTTGAAGATTCAGGGCTCGGGGATATTACCACCGAGAGTATTTTACCTAACCCCCGCAATGGAAAAGGGGTGATTATTGCCAAAGAATCCCTGGTCCTTGCGGGAATTGGGGTTGCCGTAAAGGTCTTTGACCTGCTCAATCCTTCCATTGTCTGTACCAGCGTTTTCAAGGACGGGGAGGTGGTTCAAAATGGCGAGGTTATTTTTGAGGTCCAGGGGGATCTTTTGTGTCTGCTAAAGGGGGAGCGGGTGGCCTTGAATTTTTTGCAGCGGCTTTCCGGCATTGCCACCCTGACCCGAACTTTTGTTGAAACCCTGGAAAATCCCAGAGTCAGGCTTACGGATACGAGAAAGACCACCCCGGGGTTGCGGCGCCTTGAAAAGGAAGCGGTGAGAGCCGGGGGGGGATTCAACCATCGTTACTCCCTCTACGACGGTATCTTGATCAAGGACAATCACATTGCCGTTGCCGGCGGGATTGAAAATGCGGTACGGGCAGTACGGGCCAGAACCTCCCATTTGATGAAAATAGAGGTGGAGGTTTCCAACATGGATGAGGTCAAACAAGCCATTGCCGCCGATGTTGAGGTGATCATGCTGGACAATATGGACACCGAGGCCATGAAAGCTGCAGTGGCCTATATAGGGGGCAGGGCAATTGTGGAAGCCTCGGGAAATGTGAGCCTGTCCACACTGAATGCCATTGCCGCCACGGGAGTGGATGTTATTTCCTGTGGCGCTTTGACTCACCAGGCCCGGTCCGTTGACCTGAGCATGCGGATCAATCCGGTATAGATAAAACGAACCCGGCCCAGGTGACCTCAGACTTAAGATTCAACAAACTTGAGGTCGTCTGGCTGGGTCAGGAAAAAGTCAGTGTATTTCGTCCGGCTTGTTTGGATTTATACATGGCCTTGTCCGTGCGTTTGATGAAAGTAGTAAAATCTTCCCCGTCCACAAGTTCACCGGCTCCGATGCTCACCGTCACTGACTGCGTTTTCCCAGGTTCCGGCCTAAAGACTTTAGTTGCGATTTTGTCTTTTATCCTGTTCCCGACCACACCAGCCATTTTAAGGTCGGTTTCAGGGAAGAGAATGGCAAATTCTTCTCCGCCGTAGCGATAGGCCGTATCCATGGAACGCATGCAGGCGTTGATAATATGGCCGATGCGCATCAAGACCTTGTCCCCTTCCATGTGGCCCCAGGTATCGTTGTAGCGTTTGAAAAAATCTATGTCCAGAATCAGCAGGGAGAGCGCCCTGGAATACCGGTCATAGCGCTTGATTTCCTGTTTGATTTGATGGAAAAATTGCCGGGAATTATAGAGTCCTGTCAGGGCGTCGGTGATGGCAAGCTGTTCCATTTCCTTTAGAAGGCTGGCCCTTTCTTTTTTGAATTCAGACTCCCGTAAAACCCGCTTAATTCTCAGGTCCAATTCTTCAAACCGAAAGGGTTTAAAAATAAAATCACTGGCACCCACCCGTACAGCTTCTTCATAGGAATAGTCAGCACTGTAACCGGTCATCACCATGACATCAATATCAAATTTTGCCTTGATTTTTTTGGTCAGTTCAAGTCCGTCCATACCCTGCATCATGATATCGGTGAGCACCATATCTGCATCAAATGTTTCCAATAGGGTCAGTGCGTCTTTGGCGTTGAGTGCGCTTTTAACCTCATAGGAGAGTATTTTAAGATATTCTTCTACCGATTCTTTGATGGCAATATCATCATCCACAATCAGAATAGAGTAGGTCATGGTTTTTTTCTCCTGGAAATGATTGGACACAAGCGAGCTTATCTTGACACTTTTGACCTCACTTGATAAATGTATAAGAATAAAATTTAGCGAGATAGAAGTAATTTGTCAACTCTTAAGTGCGGAGTCCAATTGAAGTTAGATAAAAAAAATATTAGAAATTTTAGTATTATTGCCCACATTGACCATGGTAAGTCCACCCTGTCCGACCGGATGATCCAGTTGTCCGGAATTATTTCCGACAGGGACATGAAAGAGCAGATTTTAGATTCCATGGATATTGAGCGGGAACGGGGGATCACCATTAAGTCCCAGACCGTCTCCCTTCCCTATACTTCCCCCGACGGTACCCAGTATTTGTTAAATCTCATTGATACCCCGGGACATGTGGATTTTTCCTATGAGGTTTCCCGTGCTCTTGCTGCCTGTGAGGGTGCCTTGATTATTGTGGATGCCACCCAGGGAGTTGAGGCCCAGACCTTGGCCAACTTATACCTTGCCATGGAGCATGACCTTAAGATTATTCCCATTATTAATAAGATTGATCTGCCGTCGGCTGAGATCGAGTGGGCCAGGGATCAGATAGAAGAAGACCTGGGCCTGGATCCCGATGAGGCCCTCCCGGTATCGGCCAAGAGTGGTATCGGGGTGGACAAGATTTTCCAGGCGGTTGTGGAGGGTATTCCCGCCCCAGTTTCAGAGGGTACCGGCAATTTTAAGGCCCTGATCTTTGATTCCCATTACGATGCCTTCAGGGGCACCATTGTACATTTCAGGATCTTTGACGGCACCATCAAAAAGGGAGATAAAATCCGGCTCATGTCCAACAATTCCGAGTACAAGGTGGAAGAGGTGGGGCTGTTTCAGATTTTAAGAATTCCCCAGGACCACCTTATGGCTGGCCAGGTGGGATATTTTATTGCCGGTATCAAAAATATCAGCGATGTAAAGATCGGTGACACCGTGACCATGCCAAACCTTCCCTGCGACAAGGCCATGGGCGGATTCAGGGAACCTACCCCCGTGGTTTTTTCTTCCATGTATCCTGTGGCTGCAGATGATTATGAAGAACTCACCGCAGCCCTTGAAAAACTCAAACTCAATGATGCCTCCCTGATTTATGAAAAAGACAGTTCTGCCGCCTTAGGGTTTGGCTACCGCTGCGGTTTTCTAGGACTGCTGCATTTGGAGGTTGTTCAGGAACGGCTGGAACGTGAATATGACGTTTCCCTGATCTTAACCTCACCCTCGGTTCAGTATGAGATCACCTACACCACAGGAGAGATCAAAATAATTGACAACCCAACGGCCTATCCGGATCCTGCTGAGATTACCAGAACCCGTGAACCCTTTATCAATGCCTCCATCATTGTCCCAGATAAATACATGGGCAATGTGATGCAGGTTTGCCATGAGTTCCGGGGGGTCAGCAAAAATTATCAATACCTGACCGCCAACCGTCTGGAAATGAAATTTGAACTCCCCTTGGCCGAAGTGGTGTACGAATTTTATGACCGGCTCAAGAGTGTCACCCAGGGGTATGGGTCCTTTGACTATGAGATTGCCGGATACCAGGACACTGATCTTGTCAAGCTTGATTTCCTCATCAATAGTGAACGGGTGGATGCCCTGTCCCAGCTTATCCACCGGGATAAGGCGGAGGCCCGTGGCAGGACTGCCTGCAAAAAACTAAGGGAGGAGATCCCGAGACAGCAGTTTAAAATTCCTATCCAGGCGGCCATTGGCGGCAAAATCGTTGCCAGGGAAACCATTTCCGCCTTTAGAAAGGATGTGACGGCCAAGTGCTACGGCGGAGATATTTCCAGAAAGAGAAAGCTTTTGGAAAAACAGAAAAAAGGGAAAAAACGCATGAAAATGGTGGGATCGGTTGAAATTCCCCAGTCGGCGTTTTTGTCTGTCTTAAAAACCGATTAGGCGTGGGAACCGAAATCTGATGGGAGGAAAGGAGCTTAGGGAACAAGGCAGTTTGCAAGTTCCGAAAATCCTATGCCTCCCTTTGACGCTGTGATCCAGGCAGGTTTGAAGACAAGCCTGTCACAGCAATCTTGCACATTGGCAACCCCCACGGCATTGGGGAAATATTCAAACATGGGTTCGTCATTGAGGGAGTCTCCCACAAAAACAACCCTTTCCTTGATGGTATCCAGATCTGTTTTAAATATTTCTTTGAACAAAAGTTTTGTCATGGTCAGTTTATCATAGGCCCCGAACCAGCCGTTTACATGGATTGAGCTGATCTTGGCACAGGCATCGTTTTCCGTAAAAATAGCCACAATCTTGTCAACGGCTGCCGGGTCAAGGGCCGGTACATCTTCTGCAAAATCAATGGCAAGGTCTGCTTCCCTGTAGCCTTGATCCGCGGAGACCACACAACCGGGAACGGAGGTGAGAATTTTTTGTCTTAAGGCGGTCAGTTTTATTTGATCCTCTTCCCGTTCCTGATCTGTTTTAAAATACCGGCGGATCATTTTCTTTTTGATGGCGTCATAAACAAAATAAAATGCGCCGTTTTCACCCACAACCCCGTGAACAGGCCACATCCTGGCAATGTGATCGCACCATCCCCCGGGCCTGCCCGTTATGGGAATAACTTTGATGCCAGCGTTTTCAAGGTCTTCCATTGCACAAAAAGCAGATGCAGGGATTCTGCCATTAAGGGTGATGGTATCATCAATATCCGTTAGGAGGTAGGCAATGCCGGATCTTTTTTCCCTGGGAAAATTTTTAATAGGTTCCATTTTATTTTTCTTTTTCTATCAAACCCTTTACAAACCATCTTTGCATGAACAGGACCACCAAAACAGGGGGCAGCATGACAAGAAGAGCAGCTCCCAGGGCAATATTCCATTCGGGAAGATCATCTGCCTGAGGAATGAGATTTTGAAGACCAATAACAGCCGTTGTCATTTTGGGATTGGTGGTCACCAGAAGGGGCCAGAGGTATTGGTTATAGCCATATACAAATTCAATGACCACAAGGGCGGCAATATTGGTTTTGGACAGGGGGAAAAGAATTTTTCTGAAAAACATCATGGGGGAGGCCCCGTCTAATTTTGCTGCCTCACACAGTTCTTCGGGAATGGTCAGGAAAAACTGGCGGAATAAAAAGGTGCAGGTTGCCGATGCAACCAGGGGCAGGACAAGGCCTGTATAACTGTCCAGCAGGCTCCAGTTTAAACTGACTACGATGTCATGGCCGCTGACCCAGGATGCAAGGCCGTTCAGGTGAAGAAGATCCCACAGGGCCTGGAGGGGGGCGAGCACATTTGCCGCCATTTCATAGGTGGGAAGTATTCTGACTTCCACGGGAAGCATCAATGTGCAGAAAACCGATGCAAAGGCCACCACCCTGAATTTATAATCAAAATAAACAATGGAAAAGGCGCCGATCATGGACACGGCAATTTTGCCCGCAGTGATACCCGATGCCATGATAAAGGAATTTAAGATCTGGGTTCCCAGATTTCCCCTTGTCCAGGCTTCTTTTATGTTGACGAAAAACTGGTCTCCCGGGATCAGGGGCATGGGGACCCTGGAGACATCTTCCAGGGGCAGGGTCGCTGCGATCAGGCTATAAATAATGGGGAATCCTACAATGAATATTCCCCCTATTAAAAATGTATAGGTAAAAAAATCAAGTAGGGGGGTTTTCTCAACCATAAGTCTTATCCACCATATTGTACCTTTTTTTCAACAAACCTGAATTGAAGAAAGGTGATAACAATGATCAGGGTCATGAGCACCACAGACTGGGCTGCTGAAGATCCTAAATTTAAGCCCACAAATCCATCCTGGTAAACTTTGTAGACCAGAATATTGGTGGAACCGCCGGGGCCTCCTTGAGTTACGGTGTGAATAATACCGAATGTTTCAAAAAAAGAATAAATAATATTCATCACCGTTAAAAAAAAGAAGGTCGGAGACAACAAAGGGAATGTAATGAACCAGAATCGTTTCAAGGGGCTGGCGCCGTCAATGGCGGCAGCTTCTATCAAGGACTTGGGAACAGCCTGGAGTCCTGCCATGAAAAATACAAAATTATAACTGATCTGCTTCCAGGCACTGGCCATGACGATCATTACCATGGCATCACTTCCGTAAAGAACCGGATTCCAGTCAATCCCCATCCAGTTTTTAATGCCTAAAGCAACAACCCCATAGGAAGGATGGAGCAAGAAAAGCCACATGATGCCCGAGATGGCCGGTGCAACCGCATAGGGCCAAATGAGCAGGGTTCTTATCAATGCCGTTGCTTTCAGTGCCCTGTTGGCCATGGAGGCAATGAAAAGTCCCAGGGATAGGGAGACAGCGGCAACGGCAATGCTGAAGGTACAGGTGATGAAAATTGATTTCAGATAAAGGGGGTCTGTAAACAATTCACGATAATTATAAAACCATACAAAGGTGGATTTTCTTCCAAAGGGATCACTGAGAAGAAAAGACTGGATAATACCTTTGATGGCCGGCCAATAGAAAAAAGTCAGGGTCACGACCATCTGGGGTAAAATCAGCAGATAGGGCAAATATTTTGATTTAAAGAAAGACCGTTTTATCATGGGCTTAGTGTTTGTTTATCCGGATGTTATGTAGGTCAGCTAAAAAGGAGCCGGGTAAAAAGATTAGACAAATTACCCGACTCCCTGCACATCTTATTTATTCATAGGTTTTTTCAAAGGTTCTCAACTGGACATTACTTCTCTTGACAGCACTATCCATTGCTTCCTGGGGAGATTTTTTCCCATTCCAGACCTGTTCCAGCTCCTCATTGATAATGTTTCTGATCTGAACAAAGTAACCCAGACGCAGTCCCCTTGATATTTTGGTGGGGATGGCACGGTTGAGCTGATTGATGCCCACTTCCTGAAGGGGGTTTTCATCATAATAGCCCTTGGCTTTCAGACTTTCATAGGCGTCAATGGTGATGGGGAAATATCCGGTTTCCTTGTGCCAGAATTCCTGCATCTTATTTCCGGCCAGAAATTTTAAGAAAGTGGCAACTCCCTTATATTCAGCATCTGAATGGCCCTTGAGGACCCATATGGAGGCACCACCAATAATAGAGTTCTGTAATTTTTTGGTGTTTGCCTCAACGGGAAGCGGTGCGGCATCCCATTTAAAATCCTTAACCGTTTTTTTGAGTTTGGCAATCCCGCTGATAGAATCTATGTAAACTGCTACATTCTGGGCGATAAATTCGGATTTCGGGCCCTGGTATTTTTGTCCGCCATACATGAAGCGGTTGTCATCGGCCCAGGATTTAAGCCGGGTGATATGATTTACCACCTGGGGGTTATTAATTTCAAGCTCGCAGTCAAGGCCTTCATATCCATTGGCTTTGCTGGCAAAGGGAATGTTATGAATGGCGCTGTAATTTTCAATTTGGGTCCAGGACTGCCATGCCGTAACCATACCGGCCGAAGCAATGTTGGCACTGACAATTTTTTTTGTGATCTCACCGAGCTCATCCCAGGTGATGGGTTTTGTCTTTGACAGAGGGGCAATGCCGGCTTTTTTAAACATATCCACGTTGTAATACATAATCGGTGTGGAAGAATTAAAGGGCATGGACATGAGATTCCCGTCGGCATTCATATAATAGGAAAGGACCGCCTGGAGATATCGGGACCAGTCCACATCAATTTTTGCGTCTTCCATCAGTTTGTAAACAGGATAAACGGCTCCGGACATCATCATGGTCTGGGTTCCAACTTCAAAAACCTGGAGCATATGGGGTTGTTTTTTTGCCCTGAACGCTGCAACACCTGCGTTCATTGTTTCATCATAGTTGCCCTTGTTGGTGCCGACAACCTTGTATTCTGACTGGGAGGCATTAAACTCCTGGATCATTGTTTCAACGATTTTACCCCGGGCGCTTCTCATGGCATGCCACCAGTTAATGGTAACGGGTTTAGCAAATACAGATGCGGGCAATGCAAGACATAGGGCAATGATTAAAAATACAAAGGATTTCGTGAGTTTCATTTAATATTTCTCCTTATAAAGTTGTTAGGGTTTTTTTTATCGAACCGTCCAAATTAAAAGTGTCAATATATCAGTCATACCGTGTTAACTCAGATTTATTCGGATATCG
>Ga0208900_1001273_pt1 | contig 13589 bp, 18 predicted proteins | sample AntAceMetag02UKK_FD_184763 | JGI IMG/M metagenome (GOLD analysis project Ga0208900, IMG submission 184763) | Saline lake microbial communities from Ace Lake, Antarctica - Antarctic Ace Lake Metagenome 02UKK (SPAdes) (version 2) | ecosystem: Environmental > Aquatic > Non-marine Saline and... | reverse complement strand
TCAAGATCGGGGAAGCCGGCCACGTCGATAACATCGTACTCTCCGGGCAAAGTGCCTGCAATGTCAAATTCAAGTATGGCCTGTGGCGTAAGGCTAAAATTATTGAAAACGCTTAGTGCTCCTGTATTGCCCCCGTTGCCTGGAGAAAAAGTACCCACATTTGTAAAGTTTGTAGTAATATCAAATGTACCAAACCCCTGGAGAATTCCGGTTTCCAAATTATTTAAAGTAAAATCACCACCCAAAAATAGAAATTGTTGATTTTCCTCGATCTCAATAATTCCGGCGTTGTTCAAGTCAAAAATCATGAAAAAGCTGCCCAGATTTCCACTTCCATCACTGAGCTTTCTAATGATCCCCATGTTGTTCATTGTATTCCCGGGTTCGTCATGCATAATCCCGCCATTGCTCAAAATATCGATGATCCCGGTTTCGTTGTTGTTTATTAGGCATCCTCCTGAAAGCCTGATCATGTTCGAATTAAGAATGTATATCAGACCATTATTTTCAATGGTAGAGTTTATTAACTTCTTATCTTCAAAACTTTCTAAGTGCATCAGGCCATTGTTTTCGATGATACCACCCCCATTAATTGTTCCACCAAACCAGTTAATGTTGCTACCAGCAGTAATAGACATAAAACCCGGAAGACTTAAGTCGTTCTGGATATTTAAGGTAGAAATGCCATTGATTGTAATTGAATTTGCGTTGGCAGATTCTCCGCTAATTTCAACAATAAATCCGTTTGGAATTAAAACATCACTATCGGTTGATGGAACAGTGCCGGAGTTCCAATTATCAAGGTTAAACCAGTTATTATCTCCACCAACACCAGTCCAAATATGGGTTTGTGAAAATGCTGTACTTTGAAAAAAAAAGGCCAATTATGGCAAGTAAGTATTTAGTTTTCATAATGAATGAATTTTGATTCCATAAATTAACAAGTATATGTGGGAATAGTTTATTGCAGCTATTTATTTAAAAACGGAGGAGCTTCATCCCCACTACCTATCCATTCTTTTCACAAACCCATATTTTTCTGGCAAAATTTGTCTTTCCTATTTTCCCTGTGCTACAATAATCTGTTATTCTAAATTCTGTGTTGCAGATAAATCTTGTAATATCGGAGATAGATACAATTACAAGTCGATCTGTGATTGCGGCTGCCGACTCGATAATATGTAAAATCTCATTATCAGTTATATTGCTGAACAAATTGTATGGCAGGTCAATAATGGCAGCATCATACATAAGGCTAATGTCTTTTATATCGGAGTGATATACAGTTGCAGAATAGTTGAAGTGAGCAAGATTTTCTCGTGCATCCTTACATATCTTCCTGTTAATGTCGCAGCCCTCAATGTTGTTTCCTGCAAAACAGGCTTCTAACATTATTGTGCCAACACCACAACATGCATCCAGTAGCTTTGCCTCTTTGTTCGCCTTTGCTGCAATATTAACAAGCGCTTTGGCAACGCTTAAACTTATTGAGTTACTGTATGAACAAGGTTTTTGCTTGTGCTTATGCCACGCGAATTTATTTTTTATCAAAACACCAAAATACCAAATACCCTCGTAATAGCATAAAGCATAAGTTCGCGTTGGGTTGTGATAATCAGGAAAACCTTCAATGCGGTAGCCTATATCTTTTAGCTTTTCTAACCTCTCGGCATATTCAGTTGTATCACCATCAAAAACCATATACTCAACTTTAAAACCTTCAATGCGTATATTTTCTTTTTTGATGTAGTTTATTAGCGCAGAATAATCCTTAGAAAATGAAATAATATCAAGTCTGTTTTTAATGAAAGCACTACTTGAAGGCTCTGCTTTTATATCGGAAAAAAGCAGTTTATTCTCATCTTCCTTATTAAAAATATATCTCGATTCGAGCTTGCATAACGCACTTTCAGTATTGTGGTAATTAAAGGAATATAAAAATGTATTTGTCTTCATGTGTGTTTTGCGATATCTATTGCCAAATGATATTTTCAGGTTTCCACTTGTTTTTGGGCAGATCTTCGCCGGTAGGATAGCCAATGGGAATAACGTTTAAGGGAATATGGTTTTCTGGAAGCTTGAGTGCTTTTATTACCACTTGTGTTCTGTCATCATAAGGATATGAAGCAGTCCAAACGGCTCCTAAACCCATGCTCTCGGCGGCAAGAAGAATGTTCTCTGTGGCTGCTGCACAGTCATGCACCCAATAACCTTCATCTTTTAAATTGCCAGCTTTCTCCATATCGCCACACACCACAATTGCAGCTTGCGCCTGCGTCAACATCTTTGCATAAGGCAACTGTTGGCTTAGTGTATCCAGGGTTTCACGTTGAGTAACAACATAAAATACCCAAGGCTGCCTATTAACAGCTGATGGGGCTGCCATGCCCGCCCTTAACAAGGTCTCTATCTGCTCTTTTGAAACAGGCTGGTCGGTAAAATGGCGCACGCTCTTTCGGCTATGTATCACCTCCAATGTTTCATTCTGATATCTCTGACTATAATCAGGAACATAAGGTTTACCATCTATATCTTTTAAAGACTCACCCACCTTGGCTATCAAACGTCCGGTTTCATAATAATTTCCTCCTGCGTAAACAAGCGGATTCAACAAATTCACATCAACCCTGCCATCAGCATCCAAGATTGCCTCATCAGCTTTTACATCTAAAACTTTCCCGATAAACTGTCGGTGCGAACCAAGGTCATGAAACTCGGTAAGCTCACACTCTAAAACGATGGGGAATTCTTTTATGTAAGGGGCATTTACAAACTCACTTTTAACAGGTGTGAGCCCTGTCTCTTTAAACTTATCTACATCTTTCCCCGAAAATCGACCTGCATAATCCACATACTTAGCCAATTCGGCGGAGGGAATATTTACGGTAAAAGATTTTGATTCGCTTACATTCCCATACGAATAGGTGGCGGGGCGCATAGATACCGCAATACTGAGCGGGTTAGAGTTGGCTATGCCAACCCATGCAGCAGTCATCATATTTGGTTTACCCTCTTTATCATAGGAGCCTATCACCAAAGCGGGTTTGGGATACACTTCTGTTCTAACGCCCAAAGACTTCTTTTTAAACGGAACGGTTGCAGAATCCGGAGATAGCAATCGAGTATTCTCCGATGTAACTGTTGTTGTGGTATGCATGTCGGAATTGTTATTTTTAGTGGATAAAAGAATTGTCAACACCAATACGGCGGCGGCAAGAACAAGATTTAAAAATTTACTTTTTTGCATGATTTTAATATTTTAAGAATCAATATTTTTAGCTTTTTTATAAGAAATAGTATCCATCAAACATCCCGTAGGACAGACCGAACACCAAGGTTTGGTGAAAAATAATGATGCCACAACAACTGCTAAACCGAATATGATAAGACCGACACCTACAATGCGAAAGGAGAAGAACATGAAGGGTTCGAGATAGGATAACTCGGGCGTAAAGCCCAATAACAACGCACCCGCAATAAGTGTCAAGTATATCTCCCGTGCAGTTATGCCCTTAAATCGTGTGGGTAGTTTTCTTTTTTGGAAAGGCGTAAAATGATTCGTTAGCTCTTGCAATGCCCCCATCGGACAGAGATAGTTACAGTAAAATTTAGGCTTGCCGATAAAAGAAATAATCAATGCTAAGATAAAAATCACGGTACTTTGCCAATTAGCCCGCCATGAAAAGCCATCCAGCAGCCATCCGTTTAGCAACTGAGCAGAGAGCGCATTATTGATAATTAAACCCATTATAAGCAAGACCAATAAAAGATAAATAGTGCGGTATTTCGCCATTCCTTTTCTGTAAACCATCACCAGCGATAGCGCCATTACAAACAAAAACAGCACATCCTTAATCGTTGCCCAAAGATCCGTTTCCGTGATAAGGGACGCATCGGATCCCACAAGCGAAGATGCTGTATGCCTAACTCCTGCTATCACAGCTTTGCTCGTAATGGTAGCTCCAGAAACAACATCAACCTGGAGCTGCATAGCATCGTCCAAGTTAACTCCTTGCCACTTGCCTATAAACTTATCGCCATATATGGCTTCGATGTAGTCACCGGTCTCATGGTTCGGCAATAAAATAATTTTGGTAATGGTCAAATTACCATCAACACCTATCAATAACGGAACTGTACCACCGTAACCAAATTGCTGGGAGTAATTGGATGAGAGAAATGCTGACCCTATTTTATCGCGATTACTGCCATAAACTTCATAAGCTCCAAGTCTATTTTGAGCATAATACGTTGCCTTGGGATAAATTTCCTGTAAATCTTCTAAGCCAACAGTAACTTCGACCTCATTTTTGTGAAATAAAAAATCCCTGCCTCCTCCAATAGCTAAGGCCACCAATAGAATTATTATTAAGGTGTATTGGTAAACCGTTGCCGCGATTTGCTGTTTGCTCATTAATCATTTAGTATTTAATTCTTAAATCAATTCAAAGTAGTTTTCTACAACAAGATTTCTTGTTTTGAGTTTGTGAAATTTAATTTTTCAAAAATACGACTTTCAGAAACACTTATCAGATCATCAACCTTTTTCAGCATCAGCCTGCCCGCCTCAATGGCTGCTTTATCAGGATTAAATGGCGATAAGCCCCGGGTAATTTCATCAGCATTAACAAACTCCCCACAATTAAGAGTCTCAGGCAAAACCGTGAAAGATGCGGTGGTTTTACCGGCTCCATTGCAACCTGCTATAATGTATAAATTTGGCATATCATTAAAATTAAGCAAATGCAATTAATGCAAGCGTTATAATAAAAGCTCACAAAACATTTTAATTCGTTCCCGAATAAAAAACTCCTTGCTAAGAAAATAATGCTTACGAAGATGGCTTTAAACCCGGATTAACCCGAAGGGATGCCGCTTCGTGAGGTGGGTCAATGGCATAAATTCGGGGGATTGGTTTTTAAAACCAAGATACTATCTGGAGTTAACCCGGCTTTACATAATATTCATGCCAATTTTTTAGCTGCTGCCCTGGCTGATAATCCTATCGAATTTGTCTGGATCTTGTCTGCTGTCCCAAATCGTCAGTACCTCGATAAATCTTTTTGTCTCTCGATATGTAAATAAATAATCTTTAATAATTTTGTATCTAATATCCTCAATTTCTGTTTGTATTCCTATTTTGGGATATTTACTGATTAAAGCCGCAGTATGCTCAAAAATCTGATTAAGCCTTTTACCATAAGCGGTTGATCTATTTCTTTTAATCCAATATTCAAGTATATTTAACCGATTATTATGAGCTAACCTTGACCAAATTATTTGTTTAACCATTCGTCAATCAGTTTATTCGATTTTTCATTGGTCAAATAATCTCCAGTTTCTACCTGGTCGATGGCTTTATAAATGGCTTTTTTATGCCCGTCACTTAATCGATAGATTTCACTATCATCAACATTATCATCGATTAATCGAACTAAATCATTTAAAAGGTTCTCATCATCAAGTTTATTGATTTTATCTATTACTTTATGCTTCAATTCTTTTGTTGTCATTACAGTAAATTTTATCAAAAATACAAAATTTTAAATTGCACACAAGGTTCAAATATTTCATCAATCGTTCAGTCAATACTATTGAAAGAAAAACGGTGGCATTTTTGATAGAGAAGATGAGAGCACCTGAATTATGATAAAGTTTTAAAAACTTCCTTGCTAAGATAATAATGCTTACAACGAGGGCTTTAAACTCGGATTGCAAATCCGAGGGATCGAGGCGCAGCCTTTCACTTGCAGCGCGTGTGTTTGAAGAATGATGAAGTTTTACAAACCCCCTACTCAGAAAATAATTCTCACAAAGAAGGTTTTAAGCTCGGATTGCCACGAAAGCTCGCTTTGCCGTTGAGGCAGGCCAATGGCACAAATCCGGGTGAGCGGGGCTGCAAATCCAATTGGGCGAGGCATTAAACCTATTTCAAAGATGTTATCTTGTCCAGTTTTCTATTTAAACATTTTTCAATCTATTAAAATGTTTCTCATTATTAGTTACCAGGATCATCTCGTTAGCAATTGCAGACGAGCCAATTAGCAAATCAAAATCATCTACAATGTTACCTTCTTTTTTAAGCCTTGCTTTTTCTACCGCAAAAACATCCAATGAGTTGAAAATCGGCATTAGTTTAAACTTTTTTGATAGTTGGTCGATGACAGGTTTATTCCTTTCAGGTCGATCACTTTTGGCTGCTCCATACTTTAACTCTGCAATTGTAATCTCCGAAATGTATAAATTTTCAAACCCGATCCTGTCATATTTTCTACCAGTCCGAATTTACCTTTCAAAAAATAGATGCAGATATTTGTATCTATGAGATATTTCATAAACTCTCGACCTGGCGCTTAGTAAAACGAGAATTCCTCAAATCATCTATAATTTCATCTGCAGATTGCTCGGAATTGTATGCCCCAAAAAGATCTTTCCATGAATCATCTTTACTCACCATCTGTTCCCTTAACGAATCAGATATCCGTGATATTAATTCAAGTTTAACATCTACATTCAGGTTCTTAATCAATTCAAAATAATTTTCTGCTATCAGATTTCTTGTCTCCATTTTGTGAAATTTAATTTTTCAAAGATACAACTTTCAAAAAAACACTTGTGAGAGAATCAACTCTTTTCAGCAACAACCTTCCCGCTTCAATACTTGCTTTATCAGGATTAAATGGGGACAAGCCCAGGGCAATTTCATCAGCATTAACAAAGTCCTCACAGTTAAGCAACCCCGCAATGGCACCATGCTGAGTGCTTAGTCGGAAATCCCGACACACCACCTTTTCATCCAATTCACCATCGGAAAATATTTACTTTGCCATCAGAAGCAGTTGTCGCAAATTTTGCGACAACTGAAAACCCTTTGAGTTCTTCCCTCAAAACATTGACTATGTGTTTACCTATTGTTTTTACATCCCTAACTTGGACAAGCCACCAAATAGCTGCACTACGGGGGTTTGTCCAAGTTAGTCGGCAAAATTTATAAATGCATTTTCTGCAATTTAGAGCTTTATTATTCACCTTCCATTCATATTATCGAAAATACATTTTAAATTTTGCATGAGTACCTTTTCTCTAATATTCTGCCATTTTTTGGCAAAATATTAGAGAAAAGGTACTATCAAACAACATTGAAATTTGCTTCCTATTCAGCCAAACCGATTCTTCCTCTATCCTTACTTCCAAACGTGCAGAGAGCTGGTCATCCTGGTAAATTACAATTTCGTCTTTCATTGTTTAAAAGTATTCAATTATTATTTTCCAAAAATACAAAATACAGCATTTTCAGCCAAATATGTACTTACTATAACAATAAGAAACTCCTGGATTACAAAACTCCTTACTCAGAAAAGGATTCTTACAAAGAGGGCTTTAAACCCGGATTGCCCTGAAGGCAGACCAGCTTCGCAAGGCAGGGCAATGGCACAAATCCGAGCGAGCAGGGACTATGGCACAAACCCAGGCTAATAGGATAATCTATTGTGACTTATTTTTTATGAATTTAAGAAGTTTTTCAGGGTCTTGCCTGTTATCCCAAAATCCTGTAATAATAATTAAAAACATGGTCTCTTTGTCTCTTTGCTGTCGGAGTCCAAAATATGCTTAATTCATCCATTTAGCATCTTCATTTTTTAAATCCGCCTCTGATATTAATTCCCCTTGTTGAATATCATTTTCACTCAACATAAGCATTTCAATTTGATGGGAATCAAGGAAAAGTTTATCTTCTGCCTGGGTTGAATTGAAGATACTATCAAGTGCATTGAGCAGTTGCTCATTATTTGTAAGCATTATTCTATCAATCAGTCTGTTTTTTACGATATCTATTGTTTTCATATTTGTTCATTTTATTTTAAATGTCGAGAATTTTTTCAATTATCGAAATAAGTTCATTTACCGGGGTAAAATACGGCATTACTTTATCCTCGTCAAAATCAAATAAATCATCATAATCTCCTTTTTGCCTCCATGTAAATAACTGAGAATAAATCTTACCATACACTTTAGGGATTTTATCAGTTTTAATAAAATATTCCGAAAAGTTGGATTTTGCTCCGTTGTGGGTAGTAGGCTTCAAATCTGAATCTAAAAGCAATGCCATTACTGCATAATAAGCCGAATAATACAATCTGTTAATGGTTGAATTCCACTTGCTTTTTTCTGCCAATATTTGAGCATCCTCAAAAGTATCTTTTGCCCTGGCAAGTCTGTATTTTATTAGGTCTCGTTTCGTGCCGCTCATTTAATTCTAACCCCATCTTTTTGAATATTTTCGAATAATTGTGTGGCGCAACGATTGCTATCCCAGTCATTTTTTGGGTAAATCAAAGGTGAAATAATTTCACCGGTTAAAAGTTCAAGCTCATAAAATTTATCCATGAAACTTGTCTCCTCATCAAACGAGATATTTTGCCGGTTTAACAAAATCAATAAATCCCAGTCAGATAGCTTTTTTGCTTCACCACGTGCCTGTGAACCATAAAGATAGACTTCTGAATCTGGAGCCGTCTTATTAACAAGTTCCACAATCAAACTTAATATTTCATCCCTTTTGCTCATAGCGCAAAAATAACAAATAAATGGTTTGCTTATTTCAAGGTAAAATATGCGTCGTTTGGCTTTATCGATTTTGTATTTTATAAACCCTCTCCCCAAAAGTATTGAAAGAAAACGATGGGCATTTTAAGCGAGGTAGTAGAAGTACTGGAATTATGATCAAGTTTTAAAAACTCCTTGCTCAGAAAATGCTTCACAGTAATCTTGTTTAAGGCTCGGATTGCCCCGAAGGAATTCCTGCTTCGCATGGCGAGCCAATGGCGCAAATCCGGGTTAGCGGGGTTAGTAAAACCTAACCATAGAGTAACTGCAAGCTTATTTATTTTTCCTTTTTTCAATCTGCTTTAAGAATTTATCAAAGTCCGATTCGAATAATTTATCCTGGACTACTCTGAATTTTTCGTATTCGTTTTCCGCTTTCAATTTTGCTTCAAGCATCGCTATTTTCCCTGAGTCCCGAAGGATAGGATAATCAGATAATTCAAGAAATTTCACTAAAAATTCTTTCCAATCTTTCATGTTCATAACCTGACGGTTTATTGCCCGAGTTTCGGCCAAATCGAGATAAGCACTTACAATACGTTCCAGGGCTTTTAGGTGTTCTTCGTTCAAGTAATTCTTTGCAATACTCACATCGCCTTTTAATATTTTGCCATCGGGAGCTTGTTTCCATGTTTTTAGGCCCATGTGTATTTTTTCAGCATCAGCTTCGGTATAGATTATTTCGGCTGCTGTTTTTCCGGAAATAGCCCAATGCAGCTTGTTTTGTACGGTAGCAAAAAACAATTTAGTAATATCAGCTTTGCTGTCGTAATCGGCAGAAAGCGAATAAATATCAGTGATTTTCTGGTACAAGCGACGTTCACTCATGCGAATTTCACGAACACGTTCCAGCATTTCATCGAAATAGTCCTGCCCAAAATGCTTTATTTGTTTCAAGCGCTCATCATCCATTGCAAAACCTTTAATGATGTATTCATGGAGGATTTGGGTAGCCCATTTTCGGAATTCGATGGCGCGATGCGAATTCACCCGATAGCCAACCGCTACAATAGCTTTTAAGTTGTAATACTTTACATCTTTCTCTTGCGTTTTCCCCGCAATGGCACCATGCTGAGTGGTTAGTCGGAAATCCCGACATACCACATTTTCATCCAATTCACCATCGGAAAATATTTTTTTTAGATGCTCGCTTATGGTAGTTCTTCCTTTCTCGAAAAGCTCGGCAATCAACTTTTGCGTAAGCCAGAGTGTTTCGTCCTTAAAAAACACATCAATATTTACTTTGCCATCAGTAGTTTGAAAAATCACAAAGTTTTCAAACTTCTGCAAACCATCGCTTTCGTTATGTTTTTCGATATCTGCCATTGCCATACGTTATTTATTCAAGTCTGATTGAAACATCAAGGTGTCCGTTAAGACCTTCATTAATAATCCTCTGTAATGTTGAGAAACGGATGTCCTTTAAGTTCCTTTCCAATTTTCAAATGTAGGATTTTTTTGTCCCGGCCAATTCTGCCAATTGTTGCTGGGTAAGTCCTTTTTTCTCCCTTGCCTGCTGAGCCAAAACACCAAGCTTGAAAGCGTTATAATCAGCTTCAAACTGCTCTCGGTTTTCTGTTCCCTTGCTACCAACCTTTTCGTCTATAAATTGGTCAAGGCTTTTCAGGTTTTTATTCTTTGCTGTCATAATATTCTTGTTTTTCCCATCGGCAAAAGTTGTCGCAAATTTTGCGACAACTGAAAACCCTTTGAGTTCTTTCCTTTCTATTCTTTCATTATGATTACTTTGTTATTAAACCTCGTCTTTAAAAAACCATTGTTTTAAACACCCCTATCATAAATAAGATAGACAGCATGACTATCCTGTTGTCTATGTTTACAACTATCTTCACTTCCATTATCAACAACATAGACAACATGACTATCTTCTTGTCTATGTTGCACTGTACCTCAGCTTTGGTGATTTGGGATTTTCTCCATTAGTTTTTATAAGTTTAAATTCAAGCATTTTACCAAGATGCCTGCTTGTAGTTCGAGCAGCTATACCAAACTGAATTGTATAATCTTTAGCTGAAATCTCACCTTTGCTTTTTATCCATTCATAACCTTTAAGTTCATCATCATTCAATCCACCTATCCCATTACGTTCAGAAACTACAGCGATTGCTTCCATATTACGTGGAAATATAAGCGTTAAAAAAGGATCTTCAAATGTAAACTCAGGAAGAGGCAGATGGAATTCTGCATATAAGGATTTAAGTGCTTTCATCCCAAATCCTTTCTCTTCAACATAGTCCATCAAACCAAAAACATAAGTAATTATTGGATTTCTACTAATAGAAGGTGCTTTAAACGCATTCAGTTGCTCAAGTGAAATTGAGGGTAATGGAGCACCTGGACTTTTAACAACAATTTTATAATTGTCAATTTCAACAGAAGACTTTGCCCCCTCAATCATGTAATCCCTGTGTACAAGCGCATTAATTATAGCTTCACGAAGAATTTTTGGTGGAAAATCCGGAATATCTTTTCGTTTAAAAGAAGAAGTATCTTTTGATAGTGGTAATACTTTTAAGAGCCATTCTTCAATTAGGTCGGGAATTAAAACAAGTGCTTGATCAAAAGTTTTTGGCTCAACTCTATTTGCCCCATATTCAACAGATGCCATAAAAGCTGCTTGTTTGAACTTACTCCTTGGGTTTTTCCCAAAAAGCAGAATGCCAACACCTGTTGGCCGGTAAACCTTATCTTTTTCATCGAATTGAACTGCACCGACATCGGTAAGATAACCATGAAATGAAGAATCCGAAATTTGGAAGTTTAGTTTTGCTTCAATGATAAATTTGTTAAGGGCCTCATCAGATAATTCAGTTAAGTCCGCAGATTTGATCGGTTTTTCTATTGGTAATAACAAATCAAATTCTTCTTTCGTCTTTTTTCTTTCATTTGCTTGTTTGATAAATTCCGAATTTTCATCTTCTACAATTTTTTGAAGGTCTCGGTCAAACATAATTACCTTAACATGATTATTTTCCAGGTGTTTTATTCCTTTTCCATCAACTGTATGATCCGGATCTGTAATTCCAACGTACACCGTTTTAATTCTTGCTTTTGAAGTACGTTTACAACAAGCTATTTTAGGTGGGTTTCTTTCAACACAAGGCTCTAAGGTTGTGAATAGAATACAATCATCAAGCTTTTTATTGCCGAGTTTTCTTTCAAGCAAAGTAAATTCCGCATGATCACCATCTCTAAGTTCTCCTCGATGTGCTCTTTCAATTTTTCCATCAGGGAATAATAAAATTGCACCAACCTTTGGTGGTACTTTCCCGTCAGGTCTTGGTTCATTTAGGCTTTTATTCATCTCTTCAATTGCCAAATCCATGTATGGCCTGGGATTAAATTCTCCTTTCTTTTCTTTCATAATTTTTATTTTAAAAGTATGCCTTTCGTTGATGTCTTTTAGTGCTTCCTGGTAATAAATGGGTATTCCAGCGATACTGACTGCCAAAAGTATCGAAAGAATTTCAAATGGAAAAAAACGGTGGGCATTTTTGGCGAGGCAGTGGAAGTGTACGAATTATGATGAAGTTTTTAAAACTCCTTGCTCAGAAAATAATGCTTACAAAGTGGGGTTTAAACTCGGAATGCAAATGCGAGCGAGCGGGAAAAATACTTTACATCTTTCTCTTGTGTTTTCCCTGCAATGACACCATGCTGAGTGCTTAGTCGGAAATCCCGACATACCACATTTTCATCCAATTCACCATCGGCAAATATTAACTTTACCATCAGCAGTTTTAAAAATCACAAAGTTTTCAAACTTCTGCAAACCGTTGCTTTCATCCTGTTTTTCGATATCTACCATTGTTATTTTACTTTTTCATTTCCCCTTTCCAAATCTGCTTTTAATCAGTTACAAATTCTTTAATCAGTCTTTTGCGTAAGTTTGAAGGGTTTTTTGTGTTCAATAAAAAATTGAACTTTTGAAATACTCACTCCAATTAATAATTTTAAGAATGACCTTTTCAGTGAGTTGCTTTTTAACTCGGATTAACCCAAAGGGATGCTGATGGCACAAATCCGAGCGAGAGGGGAAGCTTTCGTGCTTTTTTCTATCATACAAGCTTTACGAAGTCATTTTCAAGTTTCACGTTAAAGTTTATTTCTGCTTTTAATGCTTTGAAAACTTTAATTATCGTATCGATTGTTGCACTATTAGCACTACTCTCCAGTTTAGATATTTGAGATTTCTGAACACCAACAAGGCTTCCAAGCTCTTCTTGGGTTAGATGACGTTCTTGTCTGGCAGTTTTAATCATTTTCCCTAAAACATCCATTCGAAGCTCGTATTCGTATTCGTCTCTCCCTTGTGTGCCAACCTTGCCTATATATTTATCTTTCATTTCGGCAAGCGAATATGTTTTGATTCCTTGAGTTGCCATAACTATTTTATTTGTTTAGTGCTAAAATACTTCTCTCTTAAGCGTACTGCCCTTTCAATTTCATTTACCGGTACTTTACCAACCTTTTTTATAAATCCATGAGTAGCAATAACCAACGTGCTTTTATTGTCTGATTTATCCCAGAAAGCGAGAAGTCTGATTTGAAAACCCGCGAACCTTGTGCGAAACTCCCAGATATCATATTGTAGTTTTTTAAATAATTTGGGGTCATTTGTCTGTTCAGCTAAATCGATATTGTAAAATATTTTTTTCGCGGTTTTCGAATCAAGTTGAGCGATGAATCCATCAACTTCGTCCATAAACCTTGTCTCAAAATACCTCATATCTTTTTGTCATAAATAATCATTGCAAAGATAAATAATGTTTCTAAATATTGAAACTTTATAAAACTGTTTTTATCGGATGTCTTTTTAAAACTGATACACAAGGTTTCGCAATTATAGCTTGCAGCCACTCAATTGCAGCGTGTGTGTTAAGGTCTTTTGAATTTTGAGTCTAACTCTCTTGGCACGAAATATCCTTTTATGCAATTTGGATTTCTTAAAGCAATCTGAA
>Ga0208900_1001271_pt1 | contig 13593 bp, 9 predicted proteins | sample AntAceMetag02UKK_FD_184763 | JGI IMG/M metagenome (GOLD analysis project Ga0208900, IMG submission 184763) | Saline lake microbial communities from Ace Lake, Antarctica - Antarctic Ace Lake Metagenome 02UKK (SPAdes) (version 2) | ecosystem: Environmental > Aquatic > Non-marine Saline and Alkaline... | reverse complement strand
CTGTAATCTCTTTTGAGTATGCTTTAAACTCTTTTTGATAAACTTTATGTTCTTTGATATCCATATTAAATTTCTCCTTTTTAGAATTGTGCAAATTTACAACTTTAAAATTAATCATTCTATTTGCCGAAATATGCGTTTTTCAAAATTTTGCAAAAGTTAAGGTATTTCATCAATACTTCCCCCAAAAGTATCGAAAGAATTTCAAATTAAAAGAAAAGCGGTGTGTATTTTTAAATGAGGCAGCGTGTTAGAATTATGATGAAGTTTTAAAAACTTCCTTGCTAAGATAATAATGCTTACAACGAGGGCTTTAAATTCGGATTAAAATTTGAGATAGCGGGGAAAACACTTTACATCTTTCTCTTGTGTTTTCCCTGCAATGGCACCATGCTGAGTGCTTAGTCGGAAATCCCGACACACCACCTTTTCATCCAATTCACCATCGGAAAATATTTTTTTGAGATGCTCGCTTATGGTAGTTCTTCCTTTCTCGAAAAGCTCGGCAATAAGCTTTTGCGTAAGCCAGAGTGTTTCATCCTTAAAAAACACATCAACATTTACTTTGCCATCACCAGTTTGAAAAATCACAAGGTTTTCAAACTTCTGCAAACCGCTACTTTCGCCATATTTTTCGATATCGGCATCGCTATTTTACTATTTCAATTTTATAAAGCTGGTGTTTCTTATTATAAAGACCTGCTTCTTTATAAAAAAAGTCAGGGATAATATGTGATCCCTTAATTAATTTTTTGTCTTGTTGACATAGGTTGCATTTTGCCATGATTTTTTCTTTATTTACCAATGCTGCTATCTTTATGCAAATCGCAGATGCAAACTTGCAGGATATTTTTTAAATACTTGTATATTTATTTTAATATTCATTTTTCCCAAATGAAAGCAAGGCATCTATGCTATGATTTGCTCTTGGCAGCCTATACATTTTTCATATTTAATCAAACGTTGCTTCACTATGGCAAATAGATATAGAAAGAACTCCCTTTTTTGAAGGGTGAAAATCTTATGGGTTTTCCAAATTCATCCTTGATGAAAAATCTTCCTCTTCGAGTTTCATCAAATCGGTATTGCTCAAAATGTCTCTTGTCCATTTCTTTAATGTCATCAATGAAAAATTCATTGTCAATATAGAATTCTGTCTTAAAGTCTTCAGAAAAAGAAAAAGTAAGAAAGTTCCTAAATATTAAAGGTGAATTTTCTTTTGTGAATGTCTTTTCATAAACCTTTGTTTTCTTTTTTGGATTATCACTTCTCGGAACAATTTCAAAATTAGTTCTTTCGTCAAGTTTGAAATATTTTATTGGGAAAATGTAAAATTGTGATCGATAATAATTTGAAGACGGGGGAATAAATGTTATTCTCTCAATTTTAATGGTTGACGAAATTGAAACTCCACTTGAATAGTTGATCGCATATCCAGGTTTTAAAAGAGGCCCATCATAATAATAACCTCCATAGTACTCAAGTGATTTACTCATCTCTTCATCAACCCAATAATTCAATTTGACGGAATTGTCAATGTATGAAGATTTTTTCCAATCAATATATAGTGGTTTCTCAAGTTTGTTGAAAATAGAAAAAGTCATTAACCCTTTTTCAGCCCAAAAACTATATGAAATTTTTAAGGAATCATTTTCAAATACATAAAGCTCATCTTCAACCTTAGTATTTGTTGAGCTCGTATCAAATACTTGTACATAACTTTTACATCCGTAGAAAAATAAAACGATTATTCCTATTCCAATAATCTTTTTCATATTTTGATTGTTTTTAATTGCATTGCCAACATTTGTTTTTTATGTGTGTTTCTTCTCAGTAATCCAAAACCGATGATCCTTGTCAAGAAAAACAACATAAAAGACATTATCTTCAAAATAACCAACTATCCGTTCTTTTCCTTTAATTCCAATCGTACTCCATTTAACTCCCTCTGGAACGTGTTTTGGATGACTGAAATCAGAATTAACTGGAAAGTTATCATATACTTTGATAATCTGTTTGCCTAAAGCATCTTCAATCGAATAAGCACTAATTTCTCTTAGTCTTGTAAGTAAGTTTGATAATATTTTCTCTTCTTCCCATTCTTCAAATTTCTGACCTTGATTGATGTCGAAATCCTTCAAGCTAAAAACAACAAATCTGCGCGGAGTTCCAGACCTATAGTTTAACCCTTTTCTTTTTCTACTCGGACTACTCATTGTACATTAGTTCTACTAAATGATTATCAATGTCGAAAAAAGAAATTGCACCATATTTACCATTCATGTAATTTTTAAAATATGACGATGTATTTCTAACATCTCCAGCCTTAAAATCGGCGAGAGAATATAGTTGAGATGAACCAAATTGGTCTTTTTCTGTGAACCAAATTTGGTCTCTTCTAAATAACTCTTTATCAAGAAGAGAAGTATCGTGAGAAGTGAATATTAATTGTGCATTTTTTCCATTGTATTTATGGAAAAGTTCAATGAGTTTTTTTGTTAAATGACTATGAAGTCTTGAATCCAATTCATCTATTATCAAAACTTTACCATTTTTTAAAGTATCATACCATGGACCTAATAAGTTTATAAATTTTTTAGTTCCTTCTGACTCCTGATTTTCAAAATCAAAAGGGATTGTATCAATCAACAAATTGTTTTTGTCATATTTTTTATGCCATGTTGAGATTTTAATTTTTTTTGTTCCTCCTTGTTTCAATTTATTTAAGGCATCAAAGAAATTGCCAAGAGATTTATCATTGGTTTTTTTTACAATTTTATTAATATCTTCTTCCTTAAGTTCAATCTCTTCAATTGTAATGTTTGAAATCTCTAATGATCTTATAATTAAAGACAACCATTTATTAAAATTTTTATCTTTTTTAAGCTTATCTATCGTGAAAATTCCATAACCGACATCTTGTAATCCACTAATGAAATTTAGGTTATTAAACCATTCAATTACATTATTTGAAATTTTTCCATTAAATTGTGCGACAAGGCTTAAGAATAAAACATTTGCTCTTGTTTTTGATTCTAAATTTAAGCCTTCGTTGAATGAGGATTTATTAATTATATATTTATCAATGTTCCTTTCAAATAATGGGACTTCTTTTGTTGTAGAATGAAAAAGCCATTCTCTTACTACTTGAGAACTATCAATTTCAAAACCATATCTATATTTCGTTCCCTTTTGAATGAAAGTAACTTCAAATCTTGATGGAAGTTTCTCAGAATTTGTATTTAAAAGAAATTTTTCTGTTTGAATTTCATTTTCTTCTACAAGTGCATCTCTAAATGAAGTTTTTACAAATTGTTTCATTTTTTGCAAACCATTTACAAGGTTACTTTTCCCACTTGCATTATTACCGAAAATAACAGCAGATTTTAGAATTTTAAATTTTTCAAAATTAAAAGTATTGTCTGGTTCATGTTCTTTAAAAGAACGAACACCAATCATTGATAAAGAATTTGATTCCTTGAATGATTTGTAATTTTCAAAACTATATTCTAAAAGCATGGTTTTAATATTTAATTTTTGCAAAGGTAATTGAAATAATGAAATTAAATGGCATAATTTAATTTATAATATTTGTTAAGTTGTAAATTATGAAATATTAATACAATATTTAATGTTCCCAAAATAAAGGTTAACTCATTTTAATAATATCTTCTTCTCTTTAAACGACTTCGAAAATAGTAGTGTTAACAACATTTAATGGTTTTCATCCAAAAACCCCTACAACCCCAGCCCCAAACTCACCATCTCGGCAATATCCAAATTCTGCATTATTTCTTCCTGGTTTTTGTATTTGATACCATCGGTCATCATTACCATGCAGAAGGGGCAGGCCGTGGCCACAATATCAGCTTTGGTTTCGATGGCATCTTCGATGCGCTCTATGAAAACTTCCTTGTCGCCTTTTTCGGCTTCCTTAAACATTTGTCCGCCACCGGCACCACAGCACAGGGCAAAACTTTGGTTGCGTTTCATTTCGATAGTGTCGCATTTTATGGCAGAAAGCACATCGCGGGGCGCATCATATTCGCTATTGGCACGACCCAGATAACAGGGATCGTGGAAGGTTACTTTTTTGCCGGCAAATTTATCTGAATCAATTTTGAGCTTTCCATCGGCAATCAGCTTTTGCAGGAACTGTGAGTGGTGCAACACTTCATAATTCCCGTCAAAATCGGGATATTCGTTTTTAAAGGTGTTGTAATCGTGGGGGCAGCAGGTGATGATTTTCTTAACCTCGTACATTTTAAACATTTCGATAATCTGGAGGGTTTGCATCTGGTAGAGCATTTCGTTTCCGGCACGGCGTGCTGAATCTCCGGTATCAATTTCTTCTATACCCAAAACTGCATAATCAATTTTCAGATGGTTGAGAATTTTCACAAACTCACGGGATACTTTTTTATACCTGTCATCGTAAGCTCCTGACGAACCCACCCAAAACAGGTATTCCGGCTTTTTGCCCTGGCCAAACACATCGGCCATCACCGGAACTTCCAGCCCCACTTCTTCGGCCCACTTCATGCGGTCTTCGGGCGGGTACTGCCAGGGAGCACCGTTGTTCTCGATGTTGGTAAACATATTGTTCAGCTCACCGGGAGCGGCAGATTCTTCCATAAACAGGTAGCGGCGCATATCCACGATCAGGCTTGGGTGATTCATGTTGATGGGACATTCCTGGGCACAGGCATTACAGGTGGTGCAAGCCCAAAGTTCTTCTTCGGTGATGTAATTTTTTACCAATGATTTTTCATCGGAGTAATCACGGCCTTCCTTCACTTTCATCGGCCCGATATCCTTCATGCGGGCACGGGTATCCATCATAATTTTTCGTGGCGACAGCAGCTTTCCCGTAATATTGGCCGGGCAAACGGAAGTACATCTTCCGCACTCGGTGCAGGAAAGCGAATCCAAATAATTTTTCCAGGTAATGTCTTCCACATCCTTCACCCCAAAACGTTCCATAACTTCCTCCTCCCCTTCTGGCGGATCGGCAAAAGCGGCATCGGGATCCATCATCAGTTTTACTTCTTTGGTTACGCTTTCCATATTATCGAGTTTGCCCAGCGGTTCGAGGCGACTCAGGAAAACATTGGGCACCGACATAAACACGTGGAAGTGCTTGGAGTAGGGCAAAGCATTGGCGAAAATGAAAATCGTAACAATATGTCCCCACCAAAAGAACTCAAACCAGAAGTGGACAGCATTGGGATTGATGGAATGAAAATCAACAAAATTGGCCATGATAAATTGGCTTACCGGATAAAATCCGACTGCATCATCGGCATGAAGAATCAGGTAAAATGTATTCATCCCCAAAAGGGAAACCATCAAAAACAAAATGGCGGTAAGCGCAAGGTTGGCATCGATCTTCGAAATCTTTTTCATCTCCACACCATAAAAGCGTTTGACGTGCATCAACAGCCTGCGCACAAGGAAGGCAACAATGGCAACACCAACAATAAGCCCGAAAATGTCGCCGCTTGCCATCAGCACATCATAAAACCCGCCCAAAACCGACAGCGACTTATCCAGGCCAAAAACACCATCAATAATCATCTCGACAGAGCCAAAAGCTACTACCAGAAATCCCCAAAATACCAGCGCATGTGCCAGCCCCACCAACGGAAACCTGAAAATTTTGGTTTGCCCGATGGCCACTTTCAGCATTAAGACAATGCGTTTTGGAATATCCTTGATTGGGAAGGGCTTGGTGAGTTTAAAAAGTGCAGCCACTTTTGAGGCAGTGTAAGCAAAAACCCCAAGGGTAAGCACTAATACAATGATGAAAATAATTTGATGTGTCATAATCTAAATTTTTATTGAAATCTTTTTAACGACTACAATATTAATGAATTAGATTATTGTTTCAGTCAAATGCGCTGTTATGGGCAGGTATCATTTTAAAAATAAAGCGATTAGGCAAGTAATTTAAAAAGGGTATAAATAAAGAGGTGGGGTTTTGCTGGGGCAGGATGTAGAGACAAGGCATGCCTTGTCTCTACAGCAATTATTTATCAGCCGTAGGATTTAGAGACAAGGCATGCCTTGTCTGTACAGCAATGAGTGATAATTCAAGGAGGGATTTTTAGATTTTACTGAGCATCGCCAATCTCAGGCCCTAAGGGTATTGATCCTTCACAAATTCACTTAGCCTAACTTCGCCATCCCGGATAAGGAAATCCTGGTTTTCGACATTCCACAGGTACAGCTTGAAATATTTTGCACTTGCCGGAACATTTGAATACTTAAGCCCGTTCACTGCATTGCGCGGGCTGCCGTCCCAAATTTTTCGCTGCCGATGTAATTGATAGGCATAATAATACATGCTGTTTTTATTTTGATCCTGGACATCCAAAATAATAGCGCCTTTGTATGGTTGATCCGGCGAATAAAAAGTAAGATCCCAACCAAAGAAAAGGTCCTTTCCCGAAAGTGTATCGAGGCTGCCTGAAATCAATAAAAAAAACGATTCGTCAAGGGTATCGATGGTTGCAACATTTGTTTGTCTTGCCAATAGTTGCCGTGGGGCCGTGGTTTTGCGCTGCAAAAGATGGATGTCGCGGAGTGCATCATAATCGATGATGTTATAGTTTTTTTCATACCCGGGGTAGGTGTCAATATTCCCAATCAGGTAATCATCCGTGGTTTCGCTCGAATCGGCGTAATGTATCAGGTTTTGCCGGCCTTGATCGGTATAATTAAAAAAGGCCCAATACAGCGAATGTCGTACACGGGAGCCACCAACAACAGGGGGTATGGAATCTTTGGGGCTTGCGGCATCGATTGTTGTATAAAAGCGCTCATCAAGACCCATAAATTTCCAATAGGTAATGTAGGTAAAATTGGCCGACAATAAAAAACTAAGCGGAATGTAAAGCAATGGAAACGCCAGGTATTTTATATAGTTTTTATTAAAAGATAGCCGCAGCCTGGCAATGGCAAAAAATATGCTGCCCATAAAAAAGGGAATCAGGAACAGGCCAATACGATCTTCAGGATAATTTAAGCCCAGCAGGTAATGTTGCAATACCAAAAGCGCAATATTCCCTATCAACAAATAGTAAAAAACAAATTCGGTGCTAAGCAGGTCGATTAAACGCCTGGCTTTGGAAATGGCTATAATAAAAGCAAGTAGAATAAGCGCGAACAAAAATGCCACAACAAAAGTAGCTGCTGGCGACTGGCCATAAACCGAATTATAGGCCAGGGTTTTTACAGTTACCTCCCAAAAATTCCCCTCAATTCCGTAGTAAAGCAATTCTTTCGATTTCATTTCGAAAAGGTAGCTGATGGCCCACAAGGCAGGCAGTATGCCAAGCAGGATGAGCAAACCAAGACGTGTAAAAAACGCTTTGATGCTATCCTGATTTTTAATAATGGCAATCACAACAATCATCGCGAGCAAAATCAACACCGAATAGATGAGGGTAAGGTTTGAAAGGATGGCGAAAGTACCCATCAGCCCGGCACCGACATAGAAAGCGGTTTTGTTGGTTTTAATGATGCGGAAGGTGAACCAGACCGCCATCAGGATAAATACCATCGACATGCCGTAGCCCCTGCCCAGTGCCAAAAATTCGATAAAATAATGGTTGAAAAGCAGGGTGATGATCCACAGGATGCGGAGCGCCCGATCGGGTATTTCATTCCCAATTTTATACACAGCATAAAAAAGCAGGGGTGCAATCAACAGGTTTGGCAGGCGAAGCGCGCACAACGAATGTCCGAATACCGAATAGGACAACCACGTAAGCGCGGAGTTCAGAAAATGATTGTTTGCATCCCAATCGGAATTATAGGGCATAAAACTTCCCGACTGGACATAATGATAAAAGGTGGCAATTTCATCGCAAAAAGCGGGAACGTAAAATGCACGCAGCCATAAATAAACATAAAGAAGTGCAAACAAAACAAGGAGGGCGTTCCGCTCATTCAACACTATATACCTTTGAGAAAACGACCGCATAGATATTTTTTTTGATATGATTAAACAACATTAATGCAAAGATAATATTAACAGATTTGGAATAAATCTTTAATAATGGGATTAATTGGGAAAATCGGGTGGGCGTGCAAAGATGCAGGGGTGTTGGCAAGGGTAGAGACAAGGCATGCGCTGTCTGTACAGCAAGGGTTTGTATTTCGATGTGGATAGTGCCAGCACAAGTTCAGACTGTGCAGCCTAATCTACAAATTCGGATGGGCTACAAATTGGGATTGGGGATGAATCCGAGACTCACATCTTCACCTTCAACTTTGATTTTTAATAGCAGAATTTCGTCTTCGGTAAAAGGATGAAGCCTCCGGTTTCCTGAAACAGTATAGCGGCTCGACATCAAACCAAAACCGTTTTCAACATTGGTATATTCGGGGCGATCCTGCACAAGGCTGTACGACGGGCCATTCACACGAAGGTAGGTGTCGTATTCTTCACCCCCGGCCGTAACAATAAAATCAACCGTGCTACACATTCGGTAACCATCAATTTTGGCAGGCTTCACATTATTCTTTATAAAATCATAAAAGTCATTGTTACTGATTTCGATTTTCGGTAAACCATCTCCACTCACATCATCAGCAAACTGAGTTGATAAAACCCAGTCGATATATTTTTCGATGGTATCGGAGCTGCCGGATGCAAACTCATAATAATTAAACCTGATAACAGGTTCGTACCTTAATGCGTATTGGGCATTACCCCACTTAAACTCTTTATCTTTATCTCGCTTGAAATCTACTTTAATTCTCAATGCTGGTGTTGAAATATTAAACTCTTCTATCAATCGGGTATTTGCCGAAACCTCCTTGCCACTCATGGTATTGCGAACTTTTAAGGTATAAAGATAATTTGACTGCAATTGGCCGCTGCCTTTGTAAATCAACATGTAGGGATTGTAAAATATTCCAGAATCCTTATCAAAAATTGTTGTGGTATCAAAAACTATGGTTTGCACAATTTCGCCGTTGAGTGAGCCCTGGAGTAAAACTTCGAGCGCCCCATTGTAAGATGAAGAATCCGCGATTTGTGCAATTTCGAGTGCATTGCCCCCAAGGTAAGCCTTGTTGATTCTAAAATAATGATCCTGATCTGTTTGATCTAAAAGGCCATAAACAATGGTTATTTCCTCCCAATCGGCATTAATTTCAACATCGGTTTCGCAGGAAGTAAAAAATAGTGTGAAAAAGGTAATGAGTGAGAGAAGTACAGAATTTTTAATCATAAGGCAAAAGGTAAATAATATGAGAATGAATGGCGCTTTTGGAACTTAATATCCATAAACTTTGTAGTTTTGCAATAACAAAATGCCTAACGGCTTTGTTTACTTTTTATTTTAGTTGCAACAGGAAGTTTAGCTTCCGCAAAAAATTAAATATGACCGAGAACAAAGGCTTAAAAAAATCGGAATACCGTAAGATTACCACACACGTGCTCCAGGAAATGAAACTCAAGGGCGAAAAAATCGCCATGCTCACGGGTTACGATTTCTCGATGGCAGGGATTCTTGATGCCGCGGGCATTGATGTAATTTTAGTTGGCGATTCGGCATCCAACGTTATGGCCGGATATTCTACCACGCTACCCATCACACTCGATCAAATGATTTACCATGCTTCCTCGGTGATGCGTGCCGTAAAAAGAGCTTTGGTAGTGGTTGACCTCCCCTTTGGCACTTACCAGGGAAATTCGAAAGAAGCCCTGGTTTCGGCAATCCGAATCATGAAAGAATCGGGGGCCAATGCCATTAAAATGGAAGGTGGCCGCGAAATCATCGAATCTGTTGATCGGATATTGTCGGCAGGAATCCCGGTGATGGGACACCTGGGACTCACGCCCCAGTCGATTCACAAGTTTGGGACTTACGTGGTGAGGGCTACCGATGATGCTGAAGCACAGACCTTGATTGAAGATGCACACCTGCTCGAAGAAGCCGGAAGCTTTGCACTGGTGCTGGAAAAGATTCCTGCAAAACTTGGCGAGAGGGTAACCAACGAAATAAAAATCCCAACCATCGGGATTGGTGCCGGACATGAAGTGGATGGTCAGGTGCTTGTTCTACATGATATGCTCGGCATTACACAAAAGTTTTCGCCGCGCTTTTTGAGGAGGTACCATAATTTGTACGAAGAAATTCGTGGCTCGGTGATGTCGTACATCGGAGATGTTAAAACCGCTGATTTCCCCAACGACAGGGAGCAATACTAAGAAGATGTACGATGTCAGATGTACGATGTCAGATTTTTGATGTGTGAGAATATCAAATATCGGACATCTGAAATCTGATATTATTTGATTGAAGGTTAACGATTGTAAAATTTAGAATTTTGATGTTAGATTTTAGAGGTTAGAGGGGAGATGGGAGAGAGTAGAGGGGAGAGAGTAGAGGGGGAGAGTTTAGAGGAGGTTGAGAAGTTTAGGAGGTTGAGAAGTTTAGGGTTCAATAATAAAATACCCGGCCTACCCACTCACGTCAAGCCGCTCCGTTAGTTAGGGCCTGCTGGAAAACTCAGAATAATAATATTTCGGTGCTCTGCACCTCCCGTATCAATTTTAATTGATTTTTCTACAAAGATTATCGCCACTCTGTGGCTTAATATTCAGGTGCGGAGCACTGGTAATCTTTGTAGATTTTTATTCGGAGATGGGGATAAAGGTGCATCGCACCGATCCCGATTGCTATCAGCGAAATTATTAATACTCTTTAATTTAGTTTTTATCTTATTAAGCACCACTTATAGAACATGTTACGTTTTCTTTATTGATAATTAAATATGGCGGTTCATTTTTTAGTAAATTTTTGTGTCCCGATAGCTATCGGGACACTAAATCCCACGAAACAAAGCCACATTTAGATTATTTGAATAAAATAGTAAGTAAAGTAATTCATTACAATATTTTGAACTATAATTTAAAATGCAAATAAAAAAGCTGAAAGTTCGGGATCTACTTTTCGGGACAATTAACGATTAACTCTCAACAATTAACTTTTCAACTATTAACGAATAACTATTAACTATTAACAAATAACTATTAACGAGTAACTATACCCCAAAAAAATGCTTAACGAAATACTTTTCGAGGATAACCACCTCATTATTGTAAATAAAATTACCGGTGATATTATCCAGGCCGACCGCACCGAAGATCCTACTTTGCGTGATGCTGTGAAAGATTACCTGAAGGAAAAATACGAGAAGCCGGGAAATGTTTTCGTGGGCGTGGTTCACCGCCTCGACAGGCCTGTGAGCGGACTGGTAATGTTTGCAAAAACCAGCAAGGCCCTCAAAAGGCTTAACGCTATTTTCAAGGCACGCGAAATTAAAAAGGTGTATTGGGTGGTGGTGGATAAAGCCCCGCCCCAGCCCGAAGGCAAACTGATAAACTACCTGCGCCGCAATGCCACGAAAAATAAATCTTATGTTGTGGATGAGGGCAAAAAAGATGCAGTTTATGCCGAACTCGAATACAAAGTACTCGCGCAAAGCGACCGTTATTTCCTCCTCGAAGTATTGCTGCACACAGGCCGGCACCACCAGATTCGAGCGCAAATGGCCGGACTGGACTGCCGGATAAAAGGAGACCTGAAATATGGTTTCCCCCGATCAAACCCCGATGCCTCCATCCACCTGCACGCGAGATACATCGAGTTTATCCATCCTGTTAAAAAGGAATTGATCAAAGTTGTTGCGCCACTCCCCAAAGACCCCTTGTGGGATTTCTTCGGCAAAACAATGGCACCCCAGGAAAAGTTAAAATAATGAGGCAATTTGGAGGTTTGATAATTTCAGCCCTGATGCTGATAATTTTCTCATCAGGATTAAAAGGGCAATATTACAGTTCGGGGCAGGATCCGGCATCCGTAAAATGGAAACAAATCAATACCCGAAACTTCCAGATTATCTTTCCCAAAAACTACGACAGTACTGCAAATTATGTTGCCAATGTATTGGAATACGCCGCCTCACTCGACACCATTACCCTAAAAGCATCGGCGAAAAAAATCCCGGTTATTCTGCACAACCAAACTGCCATTTCCAACGCGCAAACGGTGTGGGCTCCACGAAGGATGGATTTTTATACCATCCCGCCACAGGACACCTACGGCCAGGAATGGTTTCAACAACTCGCCCTGCACGAATACAGGCACATCATTCAATTGAGTAAACTCAACCAGGGATTAACCAAAGTACTCACCTACGTTTTCGGCGAACAAATTACGGGGGCAGTCCTCGGGCTTTACATTCCATTGTGGTTCCTCGAAGGTGATGCAGTTTCTGCAGAAACGGAGCTAAGCCGGGTGGGAAGAGGGCGGTCGCCGGGATTTGCCATGCCGCTCAGGGCGCAATTTCTCGATAAAAATATTTATAGCTACGACAAGGCCGTGTTTGGTTCTTACAAAAATTTTGTTCCAAACCACTACATTTTAGGCTACCACATCGTGGCAAAAGCCCGCGAAGAGTATGGCACAAAAATTTGGAACCATACCATAGACAAAGTGGGGAAAAGACCTTACATGGTGATTCCCTTTTCGGAAGGCATCAGGGATATTTCCGGAAAAAACAAAACCACGCTATACAAGGATTTGATGAATGAATTGAAAACTGACTGGCAAAAGCAGTCTGACAAAATTCCTTTTTATTCTCATTTGGATACCGTTTCTCCACATAAAAAAGTATTTGTGGATTACATCAGGCCGCATAAAACCGATTGGGGAACAACCATTGCCGAGAAAAGGGCACTGGATGACATTGCAAGATTTGTGGAAATTGATAAGGATGGTAATGAAAAAATAATTCTCACGCCGGGTTACTATTTCGGCGGAAGCCTGACATATAGCAAAAATTTGTTGGCCTGGACAGAATTTGCTTTCGATCCACGGTGGGAAAACCGGAATTTTTCGGTGGTTAAAATTTTTGATCTACAAAGTAAACAAGTAAAAACCCTTACAAAAAAATCAAGGTATTTTGCGCCATCGCTTTCGGCAGATGGTGAAAAGATGGCCTGTGTTGAAGTTACGGAAGATCAAAAATACAAGCTTTTAATACTTAATGTTTTTGATGGGAAAATACTCCGGGAATTCCAGTCACCAAATAATGATTTTTATTCGTATCCCTCATTTTCTGGCGATGGCAAATTTGTGGTGGCCACGGCAATTGGCGATTTTGGAACCCGTATTGTAAGCTTTGATTTGCAAAATGGTGAAATAAAATATCTAAGCGAAGCGACCTATACCGAAATATTTTCGCCTGTATTTTGGAGAGATAATATTGTTTTTGTAGGTGCTTATTCCGGGATAAATAATTTGTATTTGTTGGATACCCGATCAAAACATATTTCACAATTAACTTTTGTTGCGTTTGGATTAACTGATCCATTTGCATTAAACGATGGCAGGATTCTATTTTCAAATTATACAGCCGATGGTTATGATGTGGTGGAAATGGGTACAAACGATGAACATTTATTGCCCCTTAACAAGGTGAAGGATGAAAGCGTGAAACTTTACAAACCGCTTGCAGAACAGGCAGGAACTATTCTTGACCCCGCCAAAATTGAGGATGTAAATTATCCAA
>Ga0208900_1001270_pt1 | contig 13602 bp, 8 predicted proteins | sample AntAceMetag02UKK_FD_184763 | JGI IMG/M metagenome (GOLD analysis project Ga0208900, IMG submission 184763) | Saline lake microbial communities from Ace Lake, Antarctica - Antarctic Ace Lake Metagenome 02UKK (SPAdes) (version 2) | ecosystem: Environmental > Aquatic > Non-marine Saline and Alkaline... | reverse complement strand
CACCGCTGCCTAAGCTGCATTTATTTCCGCAAGCTCAGCCTGCTTTTTAAATTTAGGTTACAGCATGCAGAACCTGCAATAATAAGCCGGACGAGGCACAGCCTTGCCCGCTTCGCCGGAGCTACAGCGAGGCGAGCTCGCCTCGCTGGCGAAGCGGGCTGGCGAAGCGGGGTCAAACACCCCTCTTTTTTTCGCTGGTGTTTATTGGGTTTATTACCACAGGCTGAAAGCCCATAACATCAAAGCACGAAAGCACTCCAAGGATCACTGGCAGGCTTTAGGTCTGCGACAGTTTAGGAGTCAAAACCTTCCCACCGGGCGATTGATTTTTTTGGAGATGAGTTTCAGCCCTTCGGGCTGAGGGGGTGTTGTGGGCTGTCATTGGTCAGGCGATGCCTGACCTTTTGGTGTGTCAGCCTTTCAGGCTGATAGGAAAACTTTGTACCAAAAATTTCAGTGGTCTTTAGTGGGCATAGAAACACAGGCTGAAAGCTTATAACATCAAAGCACAAAAGCACTCCAAGGATCATCGGCAGGCCTTAGGTATGACAGGTTATGTGGCAAAGCCTCCCCACCGGGTGGTTATAAGTGCCTGAGTGGTGAAAAAGAAACACTCAAAATACTTTTCAATTTGCCCGGCTGTAAATAAAATTTTAACTTTGCGTTTTCTAATCATTATCTTTTTTATTAATTATTTAACTAACAATTTTATGAAAAAAGTTTTATTCATTATTACAGTATTGAGCTTTGGATTTGCGATTGTAATGCAAGGCCAAACCGTAAAGCCAAATTTGAAATCCGAAAAGCCCATCTTTGAAAAGATGCTTTCGATGGAACCACAGAATACCAATGTGGTTGGGGAGTCTCACAAGGCCATTATTCCTCAAAATTACAAAAACACCGATGTTGTATCTGTAATCGATATTGGAACCTCTGCAAATGCTTATGGCTGGGGTTATGGCGGTGGTCAGAAAAATCTGCTCGCAGTAAATAACGCCTTAAATACCGTAACTAGCTTCCATCGTATGGGTGGTGAGGGTGACCCAGGTGGATATTCAGGCGACCTTGGTTATGACGTATCTATGGATGGCGGTATGACCTTTAACAGCATGGTCGAATGTTATGTAGCTACCGAAAATGCAGGTGGCGAATATTACCTCGATGCTGCCCGTTATCCCAACCATGGTGTTTATAACCCTATTGGAAACACCGATCCCAACGAGGCTTACCTCACCTTTTTTGCCGCAAATATTGATCTTTCCAACGATCCTGCAGGATGGGGCGGATACAGCTATGGCATCCACAAATTGGGAAGCCCGGCTAATGTTGACACCACAAAACATTTACGTTCTTCACGGCCTGCCGATGGTGTTTATCAGGAAATCCCCGATGGATATTGCGTAACCAATCTTGGTGATGTTTGGGTTGCCGATCTCAACAAAAACTGGACGAGCGGCGCATTGGTTTACGAAAATACCATGATTATCAACCATGGTACCTGGAACGAAGCCGAGATGGATTTTGAATACGAAGAAATGATCATGGATTGCGAAGTTCAGGCAGCTTCCACGCTTCCGGCATACCAGAAAATTGAATTTGCTCCCGATGGATTAACAGGTTACATTCTTGTTCTTGGTGATAACGGCGAAGTTGAAATCTCGACCGATTATTCTTATTATCCGATTCTTTGGAGAACTGAAGATGGCGGCGAAACCTGGACCGATCCTATTCCTGTTGCCATTGCCGGCCCTGACGGTATTGCCGAAGTACAAAACTATTTAAGCGATGAAGAAATTGCAGAGCTTTTTCTTGAGCCATTGCCCGATCGTGACGAAATTCCTTTTACCACAGCCTTCGATTGCGATTTAAGTGTTGATGACAATGGAAATCCCTGTATAGCTGTTGTTGTGGGTGTATCGGTCGATGCCTATTCTATCGGATCAGGTATTTCACCCTCATCACGTTATATGTTTACAAGTATGTTCCTCCTCCACTCGGTTGATAAGGGTGAAGAAGGCAGTTGGTATGGCCACGAATTAGGCCGTCCGGTTTCTTTCCGTGGCAACTTTGGCGACCTTACCGAAGACAACCGTATCCAGATTGCCCGCACTCCGGCAGGCGATAAAATGTTTGTTTCATGGTTGGATACCGATACCACAGTTTCTGCCGAAAATAATGCCCCCGATATTTGGGCACGTGGTTTTGATTTAACATCGAATATGCTATCCAGGGATCCCAATGGTGAAGATAGACCCACCAACGTAACCTTTGGATCCGAAGCTACTTTCTCGGCCTACTTTTTTGCTATGGGCAATGAAGTGTTTGATAACGAAGCCGGTGAATACACCATTCCTTACGTTTACGAAAACATGACCCCGACTGATCCGGCACAACCTGTGCAGTTCAAGTATATCCAGGATTTCATGTTTACAGATGCTGATTTCTTTTATGTTGGTGTTGAAGAGAATAGTTTATCAAATGATGAATTTGTAACTATTTCTCAAACCATGCCAAATCCGGCAGTTACTAATGCAAGGTTCAATGTTACACTCACCGAAAATGCGAATGTAAGTGTTAGTGTTACCAACCTGATGGGTCAAACTGTAAAAGTTCTCCCAACAATGGCTATGCAAGCCGGAGCAAATACTGTTAACATCAATGTTAGTGATCTTACCTCTGGGGTGTATTTCTACACCGTTGAAGCCGGTAATAAAGCTGTTACCAAAAAGATGATTGTTAAATAATCGTTTCTGTAATAATAAAATTTGAAGGCCATTCCGTTCTACGGGATGGCTTTTTTGTTTATAAGCTTTTCGGCTGTCAATAAAATTTCGGTGGTTCAGCTTAGGCTGGTTTCGACAAACTCAACCACCGCTGCCTAAGCTGTATTTATTTCCGCAGGCTCAGCCTGCTTTTTTAAAGTCACGTTTAGCAGGTAAAACCTGCAATAATAAGCCGGACGAGGGATAGCCTCGCTCGCCTCGCTGGCGAAGCGGGCTGGCGAAGCGGGCTGGTGAAGCGGGCCCAAACACCCCTCTTTTTTTTCTCCAAATACCAATTTCTGCGCAATGTGGTTTTTTTATTTCCACAATTGTTGAAAATGCGTTGAATACTTTGCTTGATATGTTCCAATAGTTTTATACTTTTGGGCAATCAAATTAATTATTCATTACTAACTAAATTTTTATTTATCATGAAAAATCTATTACTTTTTGTAGTTGTATTCCTTACCGGGTTTGCTGTGATGGCACAAAACCATGTTGTGAAGCAAAACATCAAAACAGAAAAGGCTTTAACAGGCCAGGTTATTGGCCTCGAAGGCCTTAACAACAATGTGGTTGGGGAGGCCACGCAAACCAAACCTGCCCCTGTATTCAAATCAACAGATGTTGTTTCGGTTATAAGTATCGGCACTGCTGCCAATGCCTATGGCCAGGCAAATAGCGGACGGGCAAATTTAAATCTGAACAACGATTTGAATACCGTTACTAACTTCCACCGTAATGGTGGCGATTTGGATCCGGGTGGATATTCCGGGGATTTAGCTTATGATATTTCTGTTGATGGTGGACTTACCTGGACAAACCAGGTTGAAGTGTGGATGGCACAGGAAAATGCCGGTGGCGAATATTTCCTCGATGCAGCCCGCTATCCCCAGCATGGCTTGTATAATCCTGCAGGAAATACCGACCCCGATAATGCTTATGTCTCATTTTTATGCCCCACCATCGGTGCTACCAATGGGGTAACATGGGGTGGTTATGCCATTGGACGTGCCAATGTTGGCGACCCTACCGATACCACACGACATTTTGTACAATCACCAGGCGCTGGAATATTTTATTATGTACCCGATGGCTATTCGTTAAATAACCTGGGTGAATTTTGGGTTACCGATGTAAATACCGACTGGACTAGCGGCACCGGGGTTTTCCAGAATGCGTTAATGATATCACACGGAGTTTGGGATGATGCAGAGAATGATTTTGTAACGGATATTTTCCCCCTTGAATGTGAAACAGTAGCTGCCGCGACACCATCCAATACAGGGGTTGAATTTTCACCCGATGGGCAAATTGGATACATTGTAGCCCTGGCTGATATTGGTGAAGTGGAAATATCAGAAGGATTTTCTAATTATCCTGTCCTTTGGCGTACCGAAGATGGTGGTGCAACCTGGACAGACCCTATTCCCGTGGCTGTTGCCGGGGAAGATGGAATTGAAGCTGTTTTGAATTATTTGAGCGATGAGGAAATTGCCGAGCTTTTCCTTGAGCCTTTGCCCGATCGCGATGAAATCCCATTCACCACTGCTTTCGACTGCGACATAACTGTTGATGCCTGGGGTAACCCCCACATTGCTGTTGTTGTTGGCGTTACAGGTGCCGATGCGTATTCTATTTCAACGGGTATCTCCCCCTCTTCAGGATATGCCTTTACTTCCTGCTTCCTGCTCTCGTCCGATGATATGGGCAACGAAGGCAGTTGGGTTGGCCGTCAATTGGGCAGGCCGGTTTCGTTCAGGGGTAACTTTGGCGAACTTGCCGAAGATAACCGTATCCAGATTTCGCGCGACCAGTTGGGGTATAAAGTATTTGCTGCATGGTTAGATACCGACACCACCGTATCAGCCGAGAATAATGCCCCCGATATCTGGGCTCGTGGCATGGACGTTGAATCTGGCAATTTAGTACCTGAAATGCCTGTCAACGTAACTTTTGGATCAGAGGCAACCTTCTCGGCTTATTATTTTGGCATGGGCAACGAAGTATTGGAAGACGGATCAGGAACTTATACTATCCCGTTTAGCTACCAGAATATGACCCCAACCGATCCTGCTCAGCCAGTTCAGTTTAAATACATCCCTGACTTTTCAATGGACATAGCAGTAGGTATTGGCGAAGATGGTCAGGTAACAAACGATTTCGTGAATGTTTCACAATCCTCACCAAACCCGGCTTCAACTTATGCAAGGTTCGATGTTATGCTTAGCCAGCCTGCAATGGTGAATGTAAACATTACAAATATGATGGGACAAACTATTAAAGTACTTCCTGCCAAAAGCATGAGCGAAGGTTCAAACACAGTAAGTATTGATGTGAGCTCAATGCCCTCAGGAATTTATTTCTATACCGTTGAAACCGGAAGAGAATCCGTAACAAAGAAAATGATCGTGAAATAATCGATAAAAAAAGATTGTTAAAAAGCCATCCCGATACTTTGGGGTGGCTTTTTTTTTGCTTGGTGTTGCTAAGTGACCTTAGTGCCTCAGTGGTTAATTTTGGCAGGTTACCACTTAGGCACTGAGGGCACAAAGATTCACTTAGATGTATTTTTGAAACAATCATATTTTACTTTCCAATAATTTCGGAGTAGTACCAAAAAATTAATTACTTTTGAATTCAAATGAATAAACAAAAAGAAAATATCGAATTAATGATTGGCAGGCTTACCATGTTGTGTTTTTTCATTTTTATTCTTTTTGCATTTTCTGCTGCCTTTTCCACCAACGAAGATTCACCTGGCCAGATCGCCGGAATTGAACAGATTGTGGAACTTGAAAATTTTGCAATACCAGCTGATCCGGTTTCTTCTCCAAAACACATCATTTCGTTGGTTTCTGGGGTGCGGGTTTCTTTGGATGCTTTTTGCAACGACAGCTTTAAAATTATTTCCATAGATAAAAAAATAAGGCATCTGCTGTGCTTGAATAAAACAAGATTTCTACAAATCAAACCTCAATTAGTTAAACTTGAGGCGTGTCATATTCACGCTTTCCCCACCAGCGAAGAACCTCCTTCGCTTTCATAAAATCCATTTACAATTTTCTTATTTTTTTCGATTTCGTATTATTAATGAGTAATTATTTAGGTGGCTTATGGAATCCTAAATCATCATGACCCCATCCTGCCGAGCTTTGCTCGTGCTTGCACGAGCAAAGCTTAGCATCTCTCCATTCTCCGCCAGTTGGCAGGAAGGGAGGCCAGCCGCACTGTCCACAGTAGTGGCCAATGCGTAGGAATCCTCCCCCTCAAGGGGGAGTTAGAGGGGGTCTATGGTAGTAACCATTTTACTTAGAGTTTGATAAAATAGCTAAACAGTAACTATAATATTATGATAATATCCTTTCTAATTATTAACACCCGGTGGCGTGAATGTCCGAAGGACTTCTACGGAGAAACATTACACAATTTTATTCGTGCATCTCCCGAAAAATCGGGATAGGCGGTGGCTAATTTTTATTAAGATGAAATCGAACAGTACAAATTTTTTAAAATTTTAAAGATGAAAGCGATCATATATTTTTTGATTACAGTATTTATGGTGGGAATAGTAGTATCAGCCATTCCGAAACCAAATTTAAAACCCACGCAACTTATCCAAATTCAATGTGTAGATGCGAGGGCCAGCTCGAAACTTCTCAACGAGTCCTGCTCGATTATTAAAAACAGGTTGAATGACTATGGCTTGCAAAATTTTGAGATAACTGTGGATTCCATTCAAAAATCTATTCAGCTAACCTTTAGAGATAAAGTTGATGAGGGCGAAATTGTGCCTTTGCTTACAGCAAAGGGTAAAACAGAGTTTTATGAAACTTACGATAGGATAGTGGTAATTGAACTACTAAAGAAAGATGATGGGCTTTTCTCGATCTTAAATATTCCTTTTTTGGATTCAGAAACTGACCTTTCATCCGCAATTTTTGGCTATTGTAAACTTCAAAACAAACTTCAGGTTGACGAATACATTGCCAAACATTATGTGAGTAAGCGTAATGAAGGTGTCCGGTTTGTTTGGGGTGAAAAACCCAATAGCGATAATGATTATTTTTTGTATGTGCTAAAGCATAAGGCAGCTCTCGACAAGTCGGGCATATTACAAGCGGCAGTGCAACAAGATAAGCAGGCTGATATTGCCGAGCTATTGATCGAGTTTAATGATAGCGGAAAAACGGTTTGGAAAAACCTCACGAAAAGTAATATCGGGAAACCGATAGCTATAGTAATCGATAACGAAGTTTGTTGTGTACCTGTGGTTATGACCGAAATTGAAAGTGGCAAATGTACAATTTCGGGGAATTTTTCCATACAGGAATTAATGCGCTTGAAGTTGCTGGTAAATAATGGTGATTTACCTTTAGAGTTTGAAGTGAAAGAATGAAGTAATCTTTCAGCCACAAATTAGAGCCCGTCTATAATGTCAATGTTTTCTTTAATTGCTTCCGCAACCCCTTAGTCCACTAAAGTGGAAATACCCCGCTGCCAGCGCGTTGGCTGGTTCTTCCGCCAACCGACGGAGAGTTAGAGGGGTGTGCGGTGAATGGCGAGTTTATGGGCAGACACAAATTAGCATAGCGGGTTTTTGGGTTTAGCTTTTGGTTTCATCCCCATAGTTTTTTATCAATGGGGATGCAAAAGCAACTCTGAAGTCCGCTATGTTTTTTGTTCTCCAGTAACCTTACACTGAAATAAAATTGATTTTTATCTGTATGCTTTAGCCGAGGCGCTTTGCTTTTTCGTTTCCTCCAAGTCCTGGGAGTTCAGGCACCCTTCCCCAATTGGGGAAGGGACGGGGATGGGGTCATGATGATTTGGTATTCAATCCTCCATCAAAATAATTACTTTATTTTCTTTTAAAAAAAAATCACAAAAAAATAGTAGGGCTTTGAAAATATATTGATTTTTAGTATATTTGACCTCAGGTTTTTAATAATTAAATAATTAAAACATCAATGGCCATGAAAAAACTTTTGCTATTTATGCTCGCATTTGCTTTTGGGTTTTCTCTTACCGCCCAAAACCAACAGTTAAAAAAAGATGTAAAATTTACTAAAGCCCCGGCTCTGACTACCTGTGGGCAGGAAATCCATCAAGCATCTCAAAATCAAACGCCCGAAATTAACCCCCCCGGGAATTTCAAAAACACAGATGTTGTTAACATTGTTTCGCTTGGCACTACCGGAAATGCCTATGGTTATTTTACGGGCATTGGCGGCGGAAAAGCCGCAGTGCTTGATTACAACCAGGAATTAAATACGCTTACGTTTATCCATGGGATGGGTGGGGATTTAGATCCCGGCGGAAGTACTTATGATTTTGGATATGATATTTCTACCGATGGTGGAGAAACCTGGACAACGATGATTGAGCTTTACCAGGATGAAACTTATTTCGGTCTTTATCCCCGTGGAGGGATTTTTAACCCCACCGGCAATACAAATCCTGACGAAGCTTATATGGCTTACAATGCAAAAATACCGGGAGTTGCACCGGGCGACTATGACGGCTACGTTTTTGGGCGTGGAAAAATTGGGGATATCGCTGATACTACCCGAAACTTTATTTTTTCAAATCCGGGACAGGGAGTTTTTCTCGATGTTGCACAGGGCTTTACGCTGGATAACAATGGCCAAATGTGGATGGTAAGCTATAACCAGGATTGGAGTAGTGGGAGTTTAGAATGGTTGCAGGAAATCGTGGTAACTAAATGTACCTGGAATACTGCCGAAAATGATTTTGAGTTTGACGATCAGTTTTTACTGGAATGTCCTTCAGAATCCAGGCCTGCCGACATAAAAGTCGAGTTTTCGCCCGATGGCAGTTTTGGCTACATTGCTGCACTCACCGATATTGGTACAGTTCCCGTTTCCAACGGCATGTCCTTTTACCCGATTCTGTGGCGCACCGAAGATGGTGGCGAAACCTGGGAGGGGCCGATAACTGTTGCCCTTGCCGGGGAAAATGGGGTTACAGGCGTGCAATATTATTTGAACAATGATGAGCTTGCCGAAATCTACGACCCCGTGCCTCCCCGCGATGAAATTCCATTTACCACCGCTTATGATTTCGACCTTACGGTGGATGCTTATGGAAACCCGCATATTGCCGTTGTGGTTGGGATAACAGGCGAAGATCCCTATTCCATTATTACAGATATTTCTCCTTCTTCAGGGTACATGTACACTGCCGCCATGCTGCTGTCTTCCTTTGATTTGGGAGAACCCGGTTCGTGGGAAGCCGGTGTGATGGGCAAATCGGTTTCGTTCCGTGGGTCTTTTGGTGATGATATGACCGAGGACAACCGCATCCAGATTGCCAGGTCAATAAGCGGAGAACAGGTTTTTGTAACATGGTTAGATACCGATACCACGGTTTCTGCCGAAAACAATGCGCCGGATATTTGGAGCCGCGGCGTTGATTTAACTACCCTGTCGAAAACAGTAAATTCTAATGCGGAAGATTTGCCCACCAATGTTACCTTTGGCTCAGAGGCCACTTTTTCGGCTTACTTTTTCAATATGGCCAACCAAGTGATTGATGATGGTAACTGGAGTTTTACAATACCAATGGTATATTTAAATATGACTCCAACCGATCCAGGGCAGCCTGTGCAGTTTAAATACATCAAGGATTTTACCATTGATTATGATTATTTTATGCTCCCCGCTTATTTAACCGTTGGGATTGAAGAAACCTTTGCTATGGAAAATTCAATTTCTGTATCTGGAGTTTCCCCAAACCCCGCTTCCGGGCAAACCGTTTTCAATATCAATTGTTATAAATCCTTGACGGCAAATATCCAAATCACCAACCTGGTGGGGCAAAATATAAAAACACTTTCAAGGAATTTGAATGTTGGAAATAATGAAATAACCCTTGATATTTCTGATTTGAAATCCGGGATTTATTTTATTACCATTGAAGCCGGAGGCCAAACCCTTACCAAAAAAATGATGGTGGAGTAATAGGGGAGTGAATATCCCCAGGTTTTTACTTGCCCCAGGCTTTTGACTAGCCCCAGGCTTTTGAATTGCCACAGGCTTCAGCCTGTGGTTTTGAAGATTTGGAATGACTCTTTGGGGCTTTTCCCGAAGGGATTCCAACGGAATCTCTTCGGGAAAAGCCCCCTGATGTTCTGTTGTTTTCTAATCCATGAGCTGAAGCTCATGGTAAGTCATGATTTTAATTTTTTAATTTAATATCTTTGAGACTTCAATATTTATCAATTTACTTCACCAATATTTACCGCCATGAAAAAATTAATGATCTCCACTATTGTACTTATTTATGGTTTTACCTTGCTTGCACAGGTTTCCGAGCTAAAAACCGGGCTTACTTTTGAGCGGCCTCCAGTGAAACATTCAACCGAACTCCATCAAGAGCAGGCAATTTTTCCAGGTGAATTGCTCCTTGTTGTACCATCCAAACATTTTAAAAACACGGATGCCCTTTCTATTATCAATATTGGGACCTCGGCCAATGCTTACAGCTATGGCTGGGGAGGCGGGCAGCGTTCACTGCTATGCGCCCATGATGAATTGGGTTTAGTCTGTAATTTCCATCGCATGGGTGGGGCACTCGATCCTAATGGTTACTCAGGTGATATGGGTTTTGACTTCTCGATAGATTGGGGGCAATCCTGGTCGGTGATGAACGAATGTTATATGGTTAGTGATGGGTGGGGCATTTATTATGAATCTGCCCGCTATCCGCAGCATGGCATTTTTAACCCACCGGGAAATACCAATCCTGATAGTGCTTACGTGGTTTTCTTTGCCCCGGTGCTTGATGGTTCCAATCAGCAGGATGGGTGGGGCGGTTATTGTTTTGGTTGCGCACCCGTGGGTGATCCCACTGATACTACGAAAAACCTTATTTCATCAAACCCCCAAGCCGGCTATTATCAATACCTTCCCGATGGTTTTACAGTTACTTCAACCGGCAATTTTTGGGTGGTGGATTATAATATAAAATATTTACCCTATCCTGATGATGGCCATTGGCAACAGGAATTATTGATAAGTCATGGCACGTGGAATGAAACCGCAAAAGATTTTGATCTTGAACAATTTCTATTGCCTTGCCCAACCCTCGATACTACCGCTGTTCCCCAATGTGCCAGGGTTGAATTTTCGCCCGATGGGCAATTTGGGTACATTGTTGCGCTGGCCGATAATGGAAATGTCGCAATTTCTGCCGGGCAGTCATTGTATCCCATTTTATGGCGAACCGAAGATTATGGCCAAACCTGGACTGGCCCCATTGAGGTAGCACTTGCCGGTGAAAACGGAATTTCCGGAGTGCAGGATTTCCTCACGGTCGATCAACTGGAGGAATTATTTGAGCCACCCATCCCCAACCCCGATGAAGTACCTTTTACCACAGCTTATGATTTCGATTTGAGTGTAGATGCTGATGGGAACCCAAATATTGCTGTCGTAGTTGGTGTTACGGGTGGGGAGCCTTATGCTATCATTACCGAAAAGTCGATGGAAAGCGACTATTTATTTATGGCTTCTTTTATTTTAAGATCGGATGATAAAGGAAACCCCGGGAGCTGGCATGGCCGTGAGCTTGGAAACCTGGTTTCATTTCGGGGGGAGTATGGCGATTTGTATGAATATAACCGCATCCAGATTGCCCGCGATGCTGTGGGTGAAAAAATGTTTGTGGCATGGCTTGACACAGATACAACGGTTTCTGCAAGTAATAATGCACCTGACATTTGGGCATGTGGTTATGATATTTCGAGCAATTCCTTAACTTATAATTACGAGACCGGTGATGATGATCCACAGAATATAACCTTTGGCTCGGAAGCTACTTTTGGAGCACATTTTTTTGCTATGTCCAACCAAGTCATTTACAATGATGACCTGAGCACGCCGGTTTACATATTACCAATGGTATATGAAGATATGACTCCCACAGATCCTTCGCAGCCTGTACAGTATAAATACATTCAAAATGCCTTTTTCTGGGAAGCGCAATTTGCTGTTGGGGCACCTTACCCGGGTATTGAGGAATTCGATAAAATAATTGCTGAAGTTTCAGAGGTTTTTCCCAATCCCGCCAAAACCTCTGCAACTTTTAATATCCTGCTTAAAAAACAAGCTGCCACCAATATCCAAATCACCAACCTGGTAGGGCAAAATGTAAAAGCTTTTCAAAGGAATTTGAATGTTGGAAACAACGAAATCATGCTTGATATTTCAGATTTAAAATCCGGGATTTATTTTATTACCATTGAAGCCGGAGGGCAAACCCTTACCAAAAAAATGATGGTGGAGTAGGAGCTTATCCACAGGCTTTGACTAGCCACAGGCTGAAGCCTGTGGTTTTGAAGGTTTGGAATAAAAACCCCCAGGGCTTTTTCCGAAGGGATTCCAACGGAAAGCCCAAAAAAAAGTCAGGGCTTCACTTTATATGAAACCCTGACTTTTTGATTTAAGGAAGTTCAAAAATACTTCTATTGTAAAATCAATTTTTTAACCGAATAACCATCATCATAAACTATTTTCAAGTAGTATAATCCTTTAGCTTGTGTAGAGATATCGATATTGAAAGCCTTTTCAGCAATTCCCTTTTTAACTATTGCTCCCTGGGAATTTATAATGGTATATTCCGAATTTTGTATTTGTTCGCTAATAGTTACATGAAAAACACCTTTGGAAGGGTTTGGAAAAACATTGGTTTTGGCTATTGTTGGAGCCTGTATTTCCAAGGGTAAATCCCAACTATAGGGAGGGAATTCAAGCGTAAACGGTTGGTAACCGTATTGTAAAATTAATAGGTAGGCATTTCCGGGTTTTAAATACTCGAAATCAAACTGTGTTGGTCTCCAATATAGTGAGTCTTTCCAATCAAAAATCTCGAGAATATTTTCTACATTTTCTTCAAATAAATCTTCAATCAGAACAGGATAATCTGTAAATACCGGAAGATATGTAAAACTTCCATCAACAAAAAATGATTGATCTTCGAGCGGACTGCCATAAATTGGTAAACATCCGGGAGGGTTGGTAAACTTTCCCTGGTAGCCTATGGCACTCCAGTTTCCCAGGTTGTTTATGGGCGGGTTATGATCCTGCCAATAGCTTGTTCCTTCCTTGTTAATCATTATTATTAACTGATCTTCAACCGGACTCATTACCTCTGACACTGGCGTATCTGATTTATCCACATAGGATGACAATCCAAGCCAGCCCTCTATGTCGATAGGTATAAGTTGCATTGGAATGCCTATTGCGATATCGGCACTAAGCGTTGTGTTGTTTCCGGTGGCGGTAACTGTTAATACCACCGCATTGGCAAGCAGGTCGTTTTTCCCAAAATAATAATTTGGCGTTGCAATACTTGCATTGTCAAAAATGCCATCGCCACTTGTTTCCCAATGAATTTCATCAGCATTTTGTACTTCAGCATCAATTTGATAAGGCAGCCATTGGTAGGATTCAAAGTCGTAATTTGTGCAAGCCAGGCTGTCGAAAGGATTGAGTGTTATTACTGGATCGAAGGAGCGAACTTTTGTATTATCTGTCTGTGCCATTGTTGAAAGTGCCATTGCACAGATAATGGCTAATAAGAAGATTTGTTTTTTCATGCTCGATATTTTTTAAGAGTTTCTGTTTTGATTTAATAAGCAATAATAATTTTTTGTTTCTATGGCGAAAAGCTACATCTAAAATCCAAACCTGGGATATTAGGCGTCTCTTTTCGCCTACCTATCCGAAATCATCTAATGGGTTTTTAATCGCTATAATTGAACTCTCTTTATTGCATGTTGGAATTTGGGATTTTACCCCCCCCCCCCCCCCCCCCC
>Ga0208900_1001266_pt1 | contig 13640 bp, 13 predicted proteins | sample AntAceMetag02UKK_FD_184763 | JGI IMG/M metagenome (GOLD analysis project Ga0208900, IMG submission 184763) | Saline lake microbial communities from Ace Lake, Antarctica - Antarctic Ace Lake Metagenome 02UKK (SPAdes) (version 2) | ecosystem: Environmental > Aquatic > Non-marine Saline and... | reverse complement strand
GTATTGCATCCGCCATCGTAGGCAAATTCTCCTATCCAGTTTGTGAAAGCTAAATCTATGTCGGCCTGATCGCTGCAAGATTCAAATTCTACATCCATCGGGCAGGCTACCGTAAGTTCGGGAGCTTCAACAGAGACTATAATATTAGTGTAGGTTTCACAAGAATTTATATCAGACCCTATCAAAGTAAGTGTATATGTTTCATCACAAACCAACCCAGCCATAACCGTAACAAATTGACCAATTGAGGCACCCTGAATTGAGGCATTACCTGTAACTACCCATTGATAGGTAGCCAAACCTTCCGACCCGAAATAAACATGAGAAGTTGAGGGACAAACCGGGCCGGCTTCGCCTTCAATGATTACTTCAGGAAGTGGATTAACCGTAATGATAAACTCACAAAATCCTTCACAACCATTACCATCGATGTAATTGTATGTAATAAGGTTTTCTTCAGGCAAATTACAATCTGGAGAGAAATAATAATCGTTACCAACCATTGATATGCCGCTACCTGAGTAAACACCTCCTTCGGGTAATGCACCTCCCAACAGTATGGGATCAGTGTTACAACACACATCAAAACTTTGAGGACAAATAACTTCGGGAACAGTATTTACAGTTATCGTAAAACTACATGTACTCGTGCAATTTATCCCGGCAGTAAGGGAATATGTAATTTCAAAATTACCAGGATTTTCACAATCGGGCGAAAAATAATAGTCCCCTCCAATCAAAGTTACACCTGCACCTGAATACTCGCCACCTTGAGGAGTAGCTGATGAAAGTAATACAGGTTCTGCATCGCAACATACCAAAAAATCAGCAGGACATGTTAGCTCAGGGTAAGCAAAAACGCTTAATTCCATGCAATCAGTTTCAGGCAAATTACAAGGATCTATCGGGTTGGCTGTTAGGCAAAGCTCCACAACAGTATTTATATCAGAAATATCGGGAAAATATGTTGGAGCAAGGATAGTTTCATCATCAAAGATTCCATTTCCGGTAGAAGACCAGAGGAGGGAAGAATAATTTGTAGCACTAGCTCCTTCAAGTAAATAATTTTCATCTTCACAAATTGTCGCATCTGCTCCGGCATTTGCAAGCGGAGGAGCCTGGAAACAAATCTGAACAATATCTCCATAACTCATTGTACAAGGTTCAACCGGTGAAACTGTAACCGTAAGACTGATACATCCCAGCAAAATATCAATAGGTGATGGATAATAAATGGGTTCGAGCGTTTGATCATTATCAAGTATTCCTGCCCCATTAATATTCAACCATTGTATTGAAGCATAATTGGAACCCACAACCAATCCCGAAAAATTCATTGGGGTATTACCGCAGATTAATGTATCATCAGGAATAATATTAATTGTTGCAGCGGGATAGACTTCAATGCTGAAATTACACGTTCCACTACAAGAGAATTGATCAGTGTATGTATAAATTATTTCGTTTTCTCCGATACTATTACAATCCGGCGTAAAATAATAATCATCTCCTATCATCGAAACGCCAAATCCGGAATAAACACCACCTTCCGGAAACCCTCCCGAAAGAAGGACAGAATCAGCGTCACAGCAAATATCAAACCCTTCGGGACAGGTAACATCAGGAGCAGAAACCACCGAAATCATAAATTCGCATAATTGCTGGCAGGATGTTAGCGGATCGGTATAGGCATAAGTAATCTGAAAATCACCGATATTTCCACAATCAGGAGTAAAAGTACTTATGGGATTGCCATCAAGATAATAAATCCCACCTTCGGGTGAAGCGCCAGAAAGTTCAAATGGCTCACCCTGGCAACATACAACAAAATCCTGGGGGCAGGTAACATCAGGTAAGGGCTTAACTGTTACCGTAAAACTGCATGTATTTTCGCAACCCGATACAGGATCAGTGTAAACATAAGTTATTTCAAAATCGCCTGGGTTTGCACAATCAGGCGTAAAGGAGGTAACAGGGTTTCCATCTAAAAAATATGCACCTCCTACGGGGTTTGCTCCTGAAAGTTCGAAAGGTTCAGCATCACAGCAAACCGAAAAATCATCCGGGCAGTTGAGCTCGGGCAATGCCTTTACTGTAATGTTAAAATTGCAGGTATTTTCGCATCCTGTTGCAGCATCAACATACAAATAAGAAATCTCGGAAACACCTACGTTGTTGCAATCGGGGGCAAATTCAGTTATGGGGTTGCCATCGAGTAAATAAGTACCGCCCACGGGAGTAGCACCACTAAGTGCAAAGGGCGCTTCATTGCAACAAATTTCAATATCTGCAGGGCAGGTAAGTTCCGGGAGTGGTAAAACGGTAATATTAAAAAAGCATGAATCACTGCAGCCTGTAAATGGGCTGGTAAAAATATATTTGATTTCAAAATCACCTGTATTTTCACAATTGGGAGTAAACTGGGTAAGCTGGACATTATCCAAATAATATTTTCCGGCAGTAGGTGTGGCTCCGGTAAGATTAAAAGTTGGCTCATCGCAACAAACAACCATATCTTCAGGGCATGTTAGTACGGGAAATGGGATAACCTTAATATTAAAAAAGCAGGAATCAGTAAATCCGGAAAAGGGATTCGTAAAAATATATTTAATTTCAAAATTTCCGGTACTCCCACAATCTGGAGTAAAGTGCGTTACCGGTACATTATTTAAATAGTAGATGCCATTAGTCGGTGTTGCCCCGGTAAGTAAAAATGCCGGCGCATTACAACAAACAACCTTGTTGCTCGGACAGATAACCTCCACAAGGGTTTCGGATTGTGAAGAATGACCCATGTCATCAATCCCGCTAACAATCATATCAGGATTAATATCAGACTTCAACTGCACAATGGAATTTTCAGGGAATAACCTGCTATCGTGCATGTTTTCGTTTGCCGTAGAACTTTCAATAAAAAGTCCAAAAATGCAAATTTGAATTGTAAAAACAACAACTGTAAAAAATCTCATGACATTTAATTTTAATTTATAATAATATTATTAATTCCTATTTTAAAATGACAAATGTAATTCTCATCATTGCCAACATAATTCTCGCACTAAATTGAAATAGTGGATAAATTCAGGTAACTTAAAACAGTTGATAGATATCTGATCCATAAAACATTTTGTAAATGTAATGAACTATTCATCAAAATCAAGACAAAAATATCAATTAAAATTAGTTTAGGTCAATATTTGAAAGTTTATTTATCAACAAAAAGATAGCATATTTCACATAAAAAACATCTACAGGATTATCGTTTGTATTTTGATAGTATCCACTCATAACAACAAAACCCGAAAGTTTACGATAATCGAAAAAAATACACATTCCAAAAAGCACCGGCTCATTTTTAGTCACATTTATTTGTTGCCCTCAAAATGCACAAAATCACTATTGATAAACATTTTCAAGACAAAAAGCTAAATAGGCTCGTTCATTGACAAGTCCATTATCTTTGCTGGCAAAATCGATAACAGAGAATGAAAAAAATCAGGAATATCGGGATACTATCGCATGTTGATGCAGGGAAGACAACCATAACTGAGCAATTCCTGTTTTTGGGGGGAGCCATAAAAAACCCGGGCGATGTGAATAAAGGAACTACTGTTTCGGACAAGCTCAAAGTTGAACAGGAAAGAGGGGTTTCGGTTCGGGCTTCCGACATTGCTTTTGAATGGAACAATCATCTGATAAACCTCATCGACACTCCCGGGCACACCGATTTTTCTGCGGAGGTTGAACGATCCCTACGCATAATCGATGGTGCCATCCTGGTGATTTCTGCCGTTGAAGGAATACAATCGCATACTTATGCGCTTTGGGATGCCTTGAAAGCACGACAAATCCCTGTAATTATTTTCATCAATAAAATAGACCGGCAAGGCGCTGACTTTGATAAGATTGTTTGCGACCTTGAAAAAGAACTCAACATCTCAACTTTCGTTATTAATTGCCCTGAAAATGCAGACAGCAGCAATTCCGGAATTTTAAATGTAATCGAAAACAAAACAAAACTCCGGTTATCCCTCCATTATGAACATTCTCTTGAAAACCTTGCTGATGTAGATGTCGAAATCCTTGAAGCGTATCTGGAAGAAAATGGATTAACTGTTGATTCAATCCTATCCAATCTAAAACTTCACACACTAAAGCAAATTATTTTTCCCGTTTATACGGGTATAGCAAAAATGGGCATCGGAATTCCTGAATTACTCAACGCCATCCTTTATTTTTTTCAGGATGTTAAAAAGGGTTCCGGGAAATTGTCGGCTCTGGTTTATAAGATTGAACAAGACCAAAATTTGGGGCGGCTAGCTTATGTGAGGGTTTTTGATGGTGAAATTAAGGTTAGGGATAATGTTTTAAATCAAAACTCACAAAAAGAAACCAAAGTTGCACAAATAAAAAAGTCGTTTATTGGAAAGTTAATTGATTTGCCAAAACTGGAGCATGGCAACATAGGTATTTTGGTGGGACTTGCGGAAGCCAATGCCGGCGACATACTTGGAAGCGGCCACAGCATCCCACCACTTTCCGCAGTGCAAGTTCCAATGATGACAGTGCAGGTAAGCCCTGATTGTGATGACAATTTTAATCGGCTTGCAGATGCTTTAGAAATACTTTACCTTGAAGATCCATCCTTAAACCTGAAATGGCACAGGGAAGAAAACGAACTACACATCAATTTGATGGGGAAAATTCAAATGGAGATCATCGAATACCTGCTAAAACAACGCTTCGATTTAGATGTAAAGTTTGGACAGCCGTCAGTTATTTACAAAGAAACACCAGAACAATCAGGACTTGGATTTGCCAGTTATACCATGCCAAAACCTTGCTGGGCTGTGGTAACTTTTGCTATCGAACCGGGCGAACGGGGTTCGGGTATCGTTTATGAATCGAGGGTGAGTGTTGATAAAATCAAACAAAAATACCAGAACGAAATTGAGAATATAATATCTAAAGCTTTGGCGCAGGGCATCAAAGGCTGGGAAGTTACTGATGCAAAAATAACACTTGTCGATGGTGAAGATCATGAAATACACTCCCGACCCGGAGATTTTATTATTGCAACACCCATGGCGCTGATGAATGGCCTTTCAAAAAACGGCACAACATTGCTTGAGCCCGTATTAAACTTCGTAATTAAAGCGCCCGAAGGTTTACTGGGGAAGGTGGTTAGCGATTTGCACAATATGCGTGGAACTTTCTTAACACCAACATTCGGCAACGGAAACTTTGAATTGAGGGGCACTGTTCCGGCGGCAACTTCGATGGAATATGCCATTAGACTTGGGACGATCTCGGGGGGAAAAGGGCAAATCAGATTTTCGTTTTTGGGCTACGAATCTTGTAAGGATAATGATGGAGAAATAAGGCCATACAAAGGGGTAAACCCACTGGATAGAAGCCGATGGATTTTGCATGCACGGGGGGCTTTTAAAGCTGATGAGCGAAGGATGTAGATTACTTTTAGTCATTAATCAAAAAAAAATCATGCTGAAATTTCAGGATACAAAAACTTCTGTCAAATCAATCTGCAAATCTCCATCAAAAATATTTACGGGTATTTTATCATCGCCCGCGTACATACCCTTAAATTCAAATTTTCCATTTTCATCGAGAACAAACACGCTCACATTTTCATCGTTAGGATTTACAATCCAGTATTCGCGCACACCATGCTCCTGGTATATTTCAAACTTATCTTTAACATCGCGTTTTGAATTTTTTGACGATACGATTTCAATAATAAAATCCGGGGCTCCGAGGCAGCCCTTATCATCCATTTTTGAAAGGTCACAAATAATATAAATATCAGGCTGCACAACTGTGAAAATAGTTTTATCCTCTTTGTTCAACTCATCTATTGGAAAACGAACATCTGATGGAGCATGATACACTTCACAATTCCTTTGTTCCAAATAAACACCAAATTCTTTCATAAAGTAGGCTGATATTTGTTGATGCTTTCGAGAAGGAGCAGGTGTCATCATTTTTATAAATCCATTATATAGTTCACGCCGTGTGTCATCCATCCAAGTTAGATAATCAGCGTAGGAGTATCGTTTGTTAATATCCAGGTTTAATGTTGTCATGATTTCAACTTTTTAATATTAAACAAAAACTTCTGTCAGGTCGATTTCCAGATCGCCATCAAAAATATTTACCGGAATTTTATCGTCATCGGCAAACATGCCCCTTAGCTGATACTTTCCATTTTGGTCGAGTACAAAAACGTTAACATTTTCATCGTTAGGATTTACAATCCAGTATTCGCGCACACCATGCTCCTGGTATATTTCAAATTTATCCTTGATATCACGCCTTGAACTTCCGGGCGAAACAATTTCGATAATAAAATCCGGGGCACCGAGGCAGCCTTTATCATCGAGTTTTGAAAGATCACAAACAATGTAAATGTCAGGCTGCAAAACAGTATAAACAACCCCATCCTTAATACTCATAATGCTTGGAAAACGCACATCTGAAGGGGCGTGCAACACCTTGCATTTTTTACCACGCAGAAAACTCCAAAAAATGCCAGTGAAATTCGTAGAGATGAATTGATGCTTATTTGAAGGTGCCGGTGTCATCATTTTTACCATCCCATCAAAAAGCTCCCGCCGCTTGTCGTCCATCCAGGTGAGGTAGTCGGCGTAGGTGTATCGTTTATTTATATCCAGGTTTAATGTTGTCATGATTTCAAATTTTAATGCTAAACGAAAACTTCTGTCAGGTCGATTTGTAAATCTCCATTAAAAATATTTACCGGAATTTTATCATCACCGGCGTACATGCCCTTAAGCTGATACTTCCCCTTTCCATCGAGTACAAAAACGCTTACTGTTTCATCGTTGGGGTAAACAATCCAGTATTCGCGCACACCATGCTCCTGGTATATTTCAAATTTATCCTTGATATCACGCTTTGAACTTCCGGGCGAAACAATTTCGATAATGAAATCCGGGGCTCCGAGACAGCCCTTTTCATCTAATTTTGATAAATCACAAACTACATAAAGATCGGGCTGAACTACGGTGAAGATGACTTCATCTTTTTTATTTGTTCCTTTTGGCAGCCGCACATCCGAGGGGGGATGATAAATTTTACAATTCTTATTTCGCAAATAAGTCCAACAAATTCCAAAAAGGTTTGCTGAGGCACCTTGATGTTTTCTATTGGGTGCCGGTGTCATCAATTTTACCATCCCATCAAAAAGCTCCCGCCGCTTGTCGTCCATCCAGGTAAGGTAGTCGGCGTAGGTGTATCGTTTGTTAATATCCAGGTTTAATGTTGTCATGATTTCAAATTTTAATGCTAAACGAAAACTTCTGTCAGGTCGATTTCCAGATCGCCATCAAAAATATTTACCGGAATTTTATCATCATCGGCAAATATGCCCCTAAGCTGGTACTTGCCATTTTGGTCGAGCACAAAAACATTCACATTTTCATCGTTGGGGTTTACGATCCAGTATTCGCGCACACCATGTTCCTGGTATATTTCAAATTTATCCTTGACATCCCGTTTTGAACTTCCGGGGGAAACGATTTCGATAATGAAATCAGGCGCACCGAGGCAGCCTTTTTCGTCAAGCTTTGAAAGGTCGCAAACCACGTAAAGATCGGGCTGAACTACAGTGTAGATAACTTCATCTTTTTCATTTGTTCCTTTTGGCAGACGCACATCCGATGGGGCTGCAAAACCTTTACAGTTTTTTTGAAATAAATAAGCTCTTAAAGTACCTGAGAGGTTAAAAGATACTTCCTGATGTCTCATAGAAGGTGCCGGTGTCATCAATTTCACCATCCCATCAAACAGCTCCCGCCGTTTGTCGTCCATCCAGGTGAGGTAGTCGGCGTAGGTGTATCGTTTGTTAATATCCAGGTTTAATGTTGTCATAATTTCAAATTTTACTTTTAAACAAAAACTTCCGCCAAATCTATTTCTAATTCTCCATCAAAAATATGTACCGGAATTTTGTCATCACTGGCGTACATGCCCTTAAATTCAAATTTTCCATTTTCATCGAGAAAAAACACAGTCACAGTTTCAGCGATGGGACTTACAATCCAGTATTCGCGTACGCCGTGCTGCTCATAAATCTTGTATTTGTGCTTGATGTCGCGACTTGAAGTTTCGGGCGAAGTGATTTCTATCACAAATTCAGGAGATCCCAGACAACCCCGATCATCAAGTTTTGTTAGATCGCAAATTATACAAAGGTCAGGTTGAACAACTGTGAATATTTGATCATCTCTTACACTATTTTTATTTTTTGTCAATCTTACATCAAAAGGAGCGTGATAGGCCTCAATTTTTTTATTACTAATGTAATTCCCAATTAAACTGATTAAATGTACTGAAACCTGCTGATGTTTCCTCGATGGCGTTACCAATTCAACGATTAACCCATCGTAAAGCTCCCGCCGCTTGTCGTCCATCCAGGTAAGGTAGTCGGCGTAGGAGTATCGTTTGTTAATATCCAGATTGAGTGTTGTCATAATTTTAAAATTTTAATCTTTTACAAAAACTTCTGTCAGGTCGATTTCCAGATCGCCATCAAAAATATTTACCGGAATTTTATCGTCATCGGCAAACATGCCCCTTAGCTGATACTTTCCATTTTGGTCGAGTACAAAAACGTTAACGTTTTCATCGTTAGGATTTACGATCCAGTATTCGCGCACACCATGCTCCTGGTATATTTCAAATTTATCCTTGATGTCACGCCTTGAACTTCCGGGCGAAACAATTTCGATAATGAAATCCGGGGCACCGAGGCAGCCTTTTTCATCCATTTTAGATAAATCGCAAACCACGTAAAGGTCAGGTTGAACTACGGTGTAGATAGTTTCATTTGCATTGATTTTATTTTTTGGCAGGCGCACATCCGAAGGGGCATTGTACACTTCGCAGTTTTTATTATCCAGATATGTATCGAGAAATCGCGATAATTTAATCGAAATTTTCTGATGACTACGAGAGGGTGCCGGTGTCATCAGTTTTACCATCCCATCAAAAAGCTCCCGCCGCTTGTCGTCCATCCAGGTGAGGTAGTCGGCGTAGGAGTATCGTTTGTTAATATCCAGATTGAGTGTTGTCATAATTTTAAAATTTTAATCTTTTACAAAAACTTCTGTCAGGTCGATTTGTAAATCTCCATCAAAAATATTTACAGGTATTTTATCATCACCGGCGTACATGCCCTTAAGCTGATACTTCCCCTTTCCATCGAGCACAAAAACGCTTACTGTTTCATCGTTGGGGTAAACAATCCAGTATTCGCGCACGCCATGTTCCTGGTATATTTCAAATTTATCCTTGATGTCACGCCTTGAACTTCCGGGCGAAACAATTTCGATAATGAAATCCGGGGCACCGAGGCAGCCTTTATCATCGAGTTTTGAAAGATCACAAACCACGTAAATATCGGGTTGCACCACAGTATAGATGGTTTCGTTTTCTTTGTTTTTATTTTGGGGCAGCCGCACATCCGAGGGGGCGGCAAATCCCTTGCACTCTTTGTTAACTAAATAATTTCCCAGTAATCGGGAAAAGTTAAATGATAATTCCTGATGCCTCATAGATGGTGCAGGTGTCATCAATTTTACGATTCCATCAAAAAGCTCGCGCCGCTTGTCGTCCATCCAGGTGAGGTAGTCGGCGTAGGTGTATCGTTTGCTAATATCCAGGTTGAGGGTATCCATTTCTAATTATTTTAATTATCACAATTACAAAGATAATTATTTTGGAGTAAAAGATTTTATAAGCAAAAGTTGGAAAATTATACCTTTTGCCATTTTTTAATGAATGGATTTAGCGATTAAACACAATTCCGTTAATAAATTAACAGCCTTGCAAGGATTTGTAAAAAAAGACCTTACCAAACATTTCGTTACAAACTATAAAAATCTACTTTTGCACAGTTTAAATACATCACATAAAATAATTTACTAAAACAAGGGAAAAAATAATTATGAAGAAAAATGTAATTATTATTGGTGCTGCGGGAAGAGATTTCCACAATTTTAACACCTATTATCGTGGAAATGAATCTTACAACGTTGTGGCATATACTGCCGCACAGATTCCCGATATCGACGGAAGGAAGTACCCGGCTGAACTCGCCGGTGATTTATACCCGGACGGTATCCCAATTTACGCAGAAGAAGACCTCCCTAAACTTATCAAAGAACTGAAAGTGGATGATTGCGTGTTTTCGTACAGCGATGTTCCTTATCCTCGCGTAATGGCTGTTAGCGCCATCGTTAACGCCGCCGGAGCCAACTTTATCCTTTTGGGGCCAAAAGACACGATGGTAAAAAGCACCAAGCCGCTTATCGCCGTTGGCGCTGTTCGCACAGGTTGTGGCAAAAGCCAGACTTCACGCCGCATTATCGAGCTACTGATGGCAAAAGGTCTGAAGGTAGTAGCTGTGCGCCACCCCATGCCTTATGGCGATTTGGTAATTCAAAAAGTGCAGCGTTTTGCTACCATCGCTGACCTTGCCAAACACAAGTGTACCGTTGAAGAAATGGAAGAGTATGAGCCACACGTAGTTCGCGGAAACGTGATTTATGCAGGTGTTGACTACGAAGCTATTCTTCGCGCTGCCGAGCAGGATCCTGATGGATGCGATGTAGTGCTGTGGGACGGTGGAAACAACGACTTCCCATTCTACACCCCCGACCTGAACATTACCGTGGTTGACCCACATCGTCCCGGAAATGAATTAAGCTACTATCCCGGCGAGGTAACCCTCAGGTTATCTGATGTTGTTGTAATCAACAAAATGGATACTGCCGGCCCCGAAGGCATTCAAACCGTACGCGAAAGCATTGCCAAAGTTGCCCCAAAAGCTGTTGTTGTTGATGCTGCTTCTCCAATTAAAGTTGACGATGCATCACTTATAAAAGGCAAAAGAGTTTTGGTGGTCGAAGACGGCCCAACACTCACACACGGCGAAATGAAACTGGGCGCAGGAACTGTTGCGGCCATGAAATTTGGCGCTGCCGAGCTTATCGATCCCCGTCCATTTACTGTTGGCAAACTCAGCGAAACTTTCGCCATTTATCCTAACATTGGTACTTTGCTGCCGGCTATGGGATACAGTGCTCAGCAGCTCAAAGACCTCGAAACTACCATCAACAATACCGATTGTGATTCAGTAGTTATTGGTACCCCGATTGATTTGAACCGCTTGATAAACATCAAAAAACCAAACACACGTGTTTATTACGATCTCCAGGAAATTGGCGATCCAAACCTGACACAGGTTGTGGATGAATTTGTAAAAAAATTCAATCTAAAAAAGTAATTCCGAAAGGAGTTTAAGATAATAAGGCAGCTTCGCGAGGGGGCTGCCTTTTTTTTTGCTTTATTTTGATTAAAAGGCAACTGGAATACCTTTAAAAACGAATTGGATTTATTAAGTAATTCTGTTGCTCAAGTCTTCAAAATGAATATCGAAAAATGGACAAGGTAGAAATATTAGAAAAACTAGAAGAAAGCAAAGAAATATTGGAAAAGAATTTCAGCATAACCAGGGTTGGCTTGTTTGGAAGTTATGCTACCGGAGAGGAAACCGCGAACAGTGACATCGATAATCTTTATGAACTTAAAACAGGGAAGCCTGAAGGAATTATGGACGTTTATAACATTGAGAAGTTTAAAAAAAAATTGTTATTTGGTAAAGAGGTTGACCTGGTAAATGCAAAGTATGTTAATCCTATCATCGAAAATGAGATCGTCAATTCAATAATCTATGTATAACAAACGGAATTTAACATACATCCTAACAATTCTTGAGCCCATCGAAAAGGCATTATGCTGGAAAAGATAGATTTTGAACACTCTTTGCTGGAGAAGGCGGTCGGTTCTTTACATTATGCCCATCTTAAATATTTGCTCGACATTAGTCATTAGGATAATAATATTGCCCCGGAAGTATTCTTCTACTTCACGCTGTCAACCCACTCCCCCGAATCAAACCAGTAGTTGTGCATTTCATCGAGTGTTCCGGTTACTAAAAGCAGGTTCAGGTAATTTTCGACAAGGTTGGTAAAGTGAGCCGCATCTTGTGGCAGGGCAATACCGATTGGTTCGATGGACATGGGCTTATCGATAGTTATCAAACCTTTTTCGGGATAAATCTGTGCTATGTACGCACACATCGAATAGTCTGCAACCATGAGGTTGACCAGGCCTTTTTCGAGCAATTTAACACATTCGTCATAATCGTTACCAAGCACGACTTTAGCCTCGGGGATTTCCTTTTTCACAAAGACTTCACTATTTGAGCCCTTTAACACAGCAATTTTCACTGTTCCATCATTTAAATCTTCAGGCTCATCGGTATCAGAAAAAGCCAGTGATTTGGTGAGTATTGATTTCCCGGATATAATATGTGGCCCGGCAAAAATGGTCTTCATATTTCTTTTGGTGGTTATGGTCATGCCCGACATCACCATGTCCACTTTTCCATCTTCTAATGATTGAAGAAGTTCAGCAAAAGGAATTTCAACTATTGTTAACTTTAGCTCCATTTCGCGGGCAAGTATTTCGGCCAGTTCTGCCTCGTAGCCAATAATTTTTCCTGTTTTGTCCTTAATACAATAAGGCGGCTGTGTTGCTGTCATTCCTACACGGAGTTCTCCGCGGTCAAGGATTTTCTTAAGGTACATCTGCGAAAAACCCGGAATGGATAGCGCACAAACAAGTATGGATAAAACAAATAATCTACTTAGCTTTTTCATAGTGTGAAAATATTTAATGAAAATGTGAAATATTATAATTTTGTAACATCTATCTTAAAAAGCTTTGCAGCGTTTTTCCAAAGGATGAGTTCTTTTTTATCATCGGGCAAGTCGAGTTGATCCATAAATTTAAGGTAGGATTTCATGGTTGAGATTGGCCAATCGGTGCCATATAACAGGTATTCGGGTTCACCGATGTAGAGTATCATTTCTTCCAACTGACCCTTCATGTATTTTTCAAACTTTTCGGTAAAATCACCAAGCACCAAACCCGAGAAATCGGTAAACACATTTTTGTTTTTATAAACCACTTCCATACAATCCCTAATCCAGGGGTTGCCCACGTGGCAAATTACAATTTTCATATCGGGGTTATCCACGGCAACATCGTCGATGTGGAGGGGGTGCGAAAAGCGAACCCTGCCTTTGGGTGTATAGGTGTCGCCCGAATGGAACATCATCGGCACATCGTATTCAACGGCAAGGTCGTAAATAACTTTAAGGCGGTTGTCGTAAGGATAAAAGGGCTCGTAACCGGGATAGAGTTTCAGCCCTTTTATCAGCCCGTCTTCCATGTAATCGCTCAACTCACGCAAATCTCTTTCTTTATAATTCAAAAAGCTGATTCCGGCCACCACGCCAAGGTTGTTTCGGTCGCGGATAGCTTCCACGACCTTTTTTATGCCGGGTCTGTGTTCATTCACCAGGTATGAAGTGAGGATAAGCGAATAGTCCACATTATTTTCAGCCATGGTATCGGTAAGCATATTCAGGCAATCATCAAGCGAAACTACCCTGTCCTCGTGGTAGTTGTTAATATGGGTGTGGGCATCTATTATCATTTGTATTAAGATTAAATTTTTAGCTAAAGAT
>Ga0208900_1001264_pt1 | contig 13704 bp, 12 predicted proteins | sample AntAceMetag02UKK_FD_184763 | JGI IMG/M metagenome (GOLD analysis project Ga0208900, IMG submission 184763) | Saline lake microbial communities from Ace Lake, Antarctica - Antarctic Ace Lake Metagenome 02UKK (SPAdes) (version 2) | ecosystem: Environmental > Aquatic > Non-marine Saline and... | reverse complement strand
GCCTTTGAAGACGATGATGCCGTGCGCCCAACTCTCGGCCTGGACGTTGCACGCTTTGGTTTGGACGAGAACGTGCTATACATCAATCGCGGTGGTAGAGTGCGGATAGTAGACAAGTGGTCTAAGCTTGACCTCATAGAAACAGCAAGAAGGGTGCACGGACATGCTCAAAGGGTTATGGCGAGTGTTATCAATGTTGACGTTAACGGTGTGGGTGGTGGTGTTGTTGACGCTCTTCTTAGGCTGGACGATTTTAATGACGCCGTTTATAGTGTTGGCGCTATTAATGGATCTCACGGTTCGCCAGATTCGGCAAGGTGGACAAACGCCAGGGCGTGGCACTACGACACGTTCCGAGAACTCCTTGCAAACAAGCAGCTGGACATAGACTACGAAGACAATCAGCTTCGTGAGGAAATGATAAGCCAGACTTATCACTTCAGCACCAGGGGTTCTATCACAATGACGAGCAAGGACCAGATGCGCAAGTCTGGTATCTCCTCACCTGACTCCTTGGACGCTGCCATCCTGTCTACAATCTCGCACGATTCCTCCGGACCGCAGCTAGGGGAAGTTTTTCACCCAGAAGATGTTATGGCAGAGCATTCGTTCTACGCCTCAAGTTACTGGTAAGATTGATTCATGGGAATTTTAGATAGATTTAATACAAATTCGGACGAATCCGATAAACTTTTACGGGAAATCCAAGAGCTTTCTCAGAACAATGAAATCCTTGCCGAGTCATACTCCGCACTTGCCCGTGCAACTTTGGAGTTTGATGAGCAAGGTTGGTCTCCTATCAACCAATTCACCGAAGAAGGCATTCGTTTAGAGGACGTAAAGGTTGTATCGCGCAACGCTCGCAGGCAATCAGCCTCTAACCCTATCCTCAAGCGCGGCGCGATGCTTCGTTCGAGCTATGTCTTTGGTCACGGCTTCAAGATGTCGTCTCGGAACAACCCGCTTCCCCCCAGGTTCCAGGCTATCGTCGATGACCCCATCAACCAGCAGGTACTATTCGGAGAGGCTGCGTGCAAGAAGAATGAAAGAGCGCTATTTACTGATGGTAACTTTTTTGTACGTTACGACAAGCGGAATCGCCGCTTTAGTCGTGTACCACTTGACGAAATAACCGGTTGGGCTACCGACCCCGACGACCCAGAAATGATTCGCTACTATTTGCGCGAGTATGAGAAGCGTCAGCCGGTAACCGATCCTTACGCCACCTATCTTTCGGAGACCATAAAGATATGGTATCCACTTGACTATGTGGAGACCCCCGTTGCGCGGATTAACAACATCCCCGTTGACCGTAACTTTGTAATTATTGATAGCAAGTCGAACGACGAGACCGGTTCGCTGTGGGGAATCCCCGACGCGCTGCCAGCCTTGCCTTGGTCCTGGGCTTACTCCGAGTACCTCAAGGACGGCTCGAAGATGCTAAAGGCTCTCTCCAGCATTGCTTGGCAGGTCAAGTCAAAGACCGCTAAGGGCGGAGCAAACATTAGCTCCAAGCTCATCAGCAACAAGGACGTAGCGGCTACCGCTGTGACCGGTGCTGACATCGAGATGAACGCCATGCCTCGGAACAACTCCGTGGACCTGGCGACCGGACAGCCGTTGGCCGCAATGGCAGCAACTGCCATGGAGGTATCGGTAGACGCTTTGCTCTCCGGACCCGGACAGACTGCCGGTGGTGGTTCTCAGGTTCTCGACCAGTCTACGCTGAACGCTGCTTACGCACGGCAGGGTAACTGGTCAGACTTCTTCTTGCGGGTGCTTCGCGTGATGGGCGTGCCAGACCCTAGCGTTACCTTCAACAACATTATCGTCGATCCTGCGTACCGCACGATTCAGTCACTGGGTCAAGCGTGGATGACCGGACTCTTTGACTCGGGTGTCATGCAAGACGCCATGGCGGAACAGCTTGGAATTGAAGCACCTGGTCTAGTGCCCAATGGCGTGCTAATACCAAACAACGAAGGTGGCTTTGCCAACACTGGCTCTACGCTAGGAGCGGGCAACCCTAACAACATTGCCAGCAGTCAGGGCAACGCCGGAGCTGGCGTTGACGACCTGTCCGATGGTGACAATGGAAACAGGGATACGCAAAACAACCCTAGATAAATCGTGATAAGATTGTTATAATGTCTACAATTTTTCAGGAACAAGCAACCGCGCCCACCAAGGTAGGCAATAACTGGCGTGCTATTTTAATCACTCCTGGTAAAGGTTCGTCTGGTGTCTACCCAGAGGCAATGCTCCGTGAGTATGGACCCTCAGCGTTCCCCAAAGGAACCCACTCCTACGTGGATCACCCTAATCACGACGAAGAAATTCGCTCACCCAAGAACCTAATGGGCGTGCTGTCCGAAGATGCTTACTACGAGGATGGCGTTGGGCTCGTTGCCGAGCTTCAGGTCATGCCTCACTGGAAAGAGTTTGTCGAGTCAGTTGCGCCCCACACAGGACTTTCTATTTACGCAATGGGCGAGGGTGAATATGACGATGAAGAAGATGAGATTGTTGTCGAAAGCCTTATTGCTAATGCTCAAAACTCTGTTGACCTGGTTAGCTACCCGGGGCGACCAGGATCGAAACTAGCCGACAAGCTTTACGAAGCTGCACGCGCTATGAGTGAGGCCGAGCCCGGAGAGCTTATCGAAGAAGATTTGGTCAGCATGGACCACGATGGCGAAATGGCCTATGGTCAGGTTGCCTACATTATGACCGAAGGTGTGTTCCCCTTTGAGGGCGACCCGCTTGCGGTCTCAGCTAGCCCCGAAGCGCCTGTTGCGCTTGTTCGGGTTTGGCGTCAAGAAGACGGAGAGTGGGAGCCAACCCAGATGCTTATGGGTCACCCAATCTCCGAGCTAACTAAAGTTTCTGAGCTTGGAGAATCCAAGAGCAGAGAAAATGGTACTGCTGCAAAAACAGTTGCAAATACCAAATCATATAAGGAAGAAGGAAACTCAGATATGGACCTCAAGGAATTGAGCGACCAGCTGGCTGAGCTGCCAAACTTGGTAGCCGCTGCTGTCGTAGAAGCCCTTGCGCCTGCCGAGGAGCCAGAGGAAGAGGAAAAGGAAGAAACTGACGTTGCAGCTGTTGCTGAAGCGCTGGTCGCCGCCGACCTCCCCGAGGTTTCCCGCAAGGCCGTGTACGAGTCGCTTCGCGCCGGAGCTGACCTGACTGAAGCTATCGAAAACCAAAAGGCTTTCGTTGATTCCGTCAAGTCACACTTCAAGGAGGAAGCTGACGCTTCCGCCAGGGCTGCTGGAGAGACCGTTATTGTAAACACCCAAGAGAAGGCTCCCCGCCTCTCTGACATCCTCAACGTGAAGGTTGGTGCCTAATGGCTCTTAACGAAATTTATGTAGACGGAGAGTCGCTAAACTACGTCGTGCCCTCAGCTACCGTTTCTGGTGACTTTGTTGTTCTCGGTGGAATCGTTGGTGTCGCAGAGACCAGCGCAGCGCTCTCAGCTGACACAAACTACTACGCCACCTTGCGCCACATCGGTGTGTTCTCCGGAACAACTGCCGATGCTGTTGCAGTTGGTGCTGCAATCTACCTTGCGAGCGCCGCTACCCGTGGCACCGCTCTTACCACTGATAGCGACACTGGTTCTAACGAACTCGTTGGATACGCAATCGAGGCCAAGGGCGCTGTTGCCGGTAACGTCAAAGTTCGCATCAACAACTAAGAATAGGTGATTTAACTAATGGCAAACATGCAAATGGTTGAACAGGAAATCGCCAGAATTGAAGAGCGTTCCACCAAGCGTCAGATTGAGGCAGCCAAGCTCCTCACCAACGCGCTTTCCGGTGACCTTCGTGCGAAGGTAGCTCTCCAGGAAGGAATTTCCTCTTCGGACATTCCTACCGTTCTGGAACCTGCTATCAACGTAATCTTCCTCGCACAGTATGCTGCGGAGCAGGTTGTCTGGAACCAGATCGCTGACGAGCACACGGCCGATAACTTCGGCACGATTCGTTTCGGTGACTTCCAGGTTGACCCTAGCGCTCTCAGCAGCCACGCTGGCGAGGAATTCATCAGCGGTGGACTTCCCGCAGTCGGAGAGTACGAAGAGTACCCCGCTGTTCCGTTCACCACCACCCAGCTCGACAAAGACTTCGAAGGCAAAACAGGCATCCGTGCCCGCATGTCTTGGGAATCCTTGCGTCGCGTTGGTAACTTCGACATGATTGGTCAGATGACCTCGAAGTTCGCACAGTACGCCGCACGTCAGGAAGACCTCGCTCTTGCGAAACTCTTCGTGACCACCGGTGGAGCACTGGGTAGCGGATTCTCGGCTAAGGGACTTTCTGGTAACCCAGCACTGTCGCTTGACGCCATGCAAACCGCTATGGCAGATTCGCGCACTGACACCGTTGGTGGCAACCGCGTTGTGGCCTCGAACTACAAGTTGGTCTACGGCACGGCTCTCGCGATGACTGTCCGCGAACTGTTCGCAATGCAGCAGATTCGTAAGACTGTTGGTACTGAAGAGACAATCTTCAACCCCAGCATCTACACGAGCCCGTTCACTCCAATCGAGTTCAACGCACTGGACACCGTTTCTGGTGGGACCACTGACAACTTCTGGTTCGTCATTCCCGACCTGAACGTGCGTCCATACTTCTGGGAGGTCTTCCTCTCCGGAGCACGTACGCCTTTGATCTCCATCAAGGACAACGGACACTTCAGCCTTGGTGGCGGAGATGTTCCAGTTCGCGATGGTAGCTTCGATGAGGACGACGTACAGACCCGCGTTCGCCACGTTGTGGACGCATTCTCGGTCACGACCGATGGTCTCCGCGCCTCGACAGGTGCAGGCTCCTAGTAGCCAATTAGAATTACCCCCGGGCGAATTGTCGCTCGGGGGTTTTTCTTTGTTAGTATATAAATACCAGCTTCCCCTCCTGCTGGACGCCACGCACCGTTGAGCCCATCCCCCTTCCCCGGGCTCCGGTGCGTGGTTCTTTTATAGGGTAAAATAGAACTATGGCTAATACTGGTGTTGCACCTCCCGACTTTACTACCGACGTGGGTAAGGTACGCGCCCTGCTTGGCGACACCGATCCTACTAACGTTTCCCTCGGTAGCGGTACCTACATGTACTTTAGCGACGACGAAATCGGCGCGTTCCTTACGATGTACGGCGACAACGTAAAGCTTGCTGCCGCGCGTTGTCTTGAGACCATTGCTGCATCACAAGCGCTTCTGCTGAAGTCTTGGTCTTCCGATGACCTCACGGTCAACGGCGATAAGATTGCCGAGTCCTTGCGCAAGATTGCCGCACAGCTCCGCGAAGAGGCGCTTCAGGATGAGTCCAACGAATACTTCAACATGATCAAGATGTTTATTGACGACGACAACGACGGTCAAGCAGACGAGTACCCATGGTGGAACTAACGTGGCTATCTCTAAGAGCACACCTATAGACTTTGCCAAGATTGCGCTTGAGATGCGCGACATTGTTGCGCGTTGGTACAATGCAACCATTCAAATTGTAGACCCGAACGTAAGAGACCTAAACGACTACTGGAACCCCGCAACCAATACTTATTCCCAGGGAACCGAAACCTTAGTGTGGTCCGGAAGCGCTCGCATACAGCCCGTAAGTAGCGCCTCGGAGCCAGACCTCGGGATTACCCAGGGTGCTATTGAATCAATTAGAGTTCAGGTCCCCTACGACAACACGCTGGGATTAATACGCAAGGGAATGCAGGTTGTTGTTACAGACGGCGGAGAGAATCATGTGTTGGAAAGCTTGCAGTTTGTAGTTCTTTCTGCAATTAATTCTTCTTACGGGTGGAACACGACGATTGAGTGCGATGCGGACATCAAAGCGGTAGCGGATGGCTAACGTATTCGCACGGATAAATATTTCTGGTGCTCTAAAAAAGATTCAAGGCATAGAACGCATCGTTCAAGAAGAGTCTCTAAAAATGGCTAGAGAAATTGCCGAGATGGGCGAGCAAGAAATGAAATCAAACATCTTGGCATCCGGTACTGCATTCAGCCAAAAGGCTAGGCAGGCTGGAATCAATCAAGGTCCAGGTCGATTTAGAACTGGAGCGATGTATAACGCAGTTTCCTCCAAGGTCGAGGGCGGTTCAAAAATAACGCGATCTGTTTTTGGTTGGATTAAAGATTTTGAACAATACTTTTTGTATCAAGAGAATGGGTTCGACAACAAGTTCTTTGCTAACTATGGCTCGAATGGCGCGTTAATCACAAGTGGTGGGCAGCCTTCCGTTAGAGCAGCAAAGTTTCCTCGCACCACAAAGGGAATGTTTGCTTTGCGTGACGCAAGACAAACCGTTGTAAACGAGCTACCTAAGTTTGTTCGCAAGTACGAAGGAATTATTAAACGCAGAGCGAAGGCGGCAAGCTAATGACCGGACTAAACCTTATCTCCGTGCAGGACGCTATCCTTGCGCACATAGAATCAAGCCTTCCCGAGTATGAAATTAAAGAAGATGAAGTGCTTGATGACGAGTACTTGCTCAAAATTGATAACAACGTAAAGCCTTTTATTGTTTTGCGGTGGCATGGGCTTCAACGATCGGCGGCTAACGCATCGTTCGCGGGCGTTCGTTTTGATGAATACAATTCATCAGTGGATATTGTTGTTGTTGCACCGTCCCCTAAGATTGGGCGTCGCGCTTTAAATTACGTAATGGATAATCTTATTGGTTGGCCCGTTCCGGGAGGCAGCCAGCTAACTCCCACTGGTGGAGCTGCCGTATTCCCGGTTGTTGACTACGACGCCAAGCCCCACATATACCTTGCTGTAAACAGCCTGTCTTTCCAGGTCAATAGCACCGGTGTCGGCTCCTAAATAGGTGGTAAACTAGATTTATGGTACTTGCCCTAAATACTGTGTCCGGACAAATTGCCGACGTATCTCCAAAGACTCTTCGGCACCCAAAGTTTAAGGACATCCTTGTCCCCGTCGAGGAAGGTACAAAGCCGTATAACCCGGTGATGTACAAACCCGGCACGGTGGAAGAGAAGCAGGAGCAGCGCTCTGGCATTTTCTCTTTCATGAAAAAAACAGATGAAGAGCAAGAAACCGAATCCAATATCGATATTGAGGAAGAGAACTAATGGCTAACACCAGAATGTATCGTGCAAACGTTACGCTCTGTCTCGCTCACCCGGAGGCTTTTGCAGACCGCACTGCCCCCACCGCAGCCGAGCTGAACTCAGCTCTTGTGAAAAACATCACCTGCGCTTTGAACGAGGACGGAACGACGTTCACCCTCGGGGATTCAGACACTGACGACTCGCTTACTTTCTGCGATGAAGGCAACCTGTCCACCCCGACTTTCTACAACCCAGAGGTTGTATTTGAAGCATTCCGCGACGCGGACACTGCTGCTGCTGGAGAATTCAACGAGGCACTTGACCTCATTGCATTCCCCGACATTGAGTACATTGCAATTCAGCGGATTGGTCAGGACAGCGACACGAACTTCGCTTCTGGCGACCGCATCAAAATGGTTGGAGTCAAAACTGACTTCGGGATCGACGTGGTCGGCAACGGTGAAAACCAGCGCATCAGCCAGTCGTTCTTGAACAATGACTTCGTAAACTGGAACTATGAGGTGGCTTCATAATGACTGACGTAAAGGTTCCCGCAAGCGGTAACATCCGCGTATGGTGGGCTTTGGAGAACGCATTTGCGGACTACAAGAACCCCACCGCTGCTGAGATCAACGCATCCGTTGACCTCTCAGAAGCTGTTTCATGGAACGACTTCGACTTCAACCTGAGCGCATCTAACCAGCTTGAAGACCCAGCGATCACCGCTGTTGGTAAAGTTGTTGACCGTGGCTACACGAACTGGGGTGGGGGAATTTCCTTCTACTACCCAGCTAGCTTTGACGACGCAACCAGCACGTACTCCTCTGTCTACGACTTGCTCGACGCACCACGCACCAAGGGATTCCTTGTCATGCGCATTGACGGAGCAGAAGCTGCCGCTGCTGCTGCCGCTGGTGAGTTCGTGCACGTACTCAAGGTAATGACTGATGGCTACGCAGAGTCTGTCACCGGCGAGGAAGCATTCCGTTACACTGTAACGATGCTGCCCCAGGGTGACTTCGCTGTTCGCACGGTTGTTGCTGGCGCATCGGCTGCCGCAGTTGTGGTTTCACCCGCAACCCTGGCAACCTCTGCTGGTGACATCGACGAGCTGACGGTAACACTCGGCGGTCGTAACTACACCAACGGCTTGACCTACACCTCTAGCGACCAGACCAAGGCCACCGTTTCTTCGGCTGGCATTGTCACCTCGGTTGCTGTTGGTAGTGCAACAATCACGGCTACTGCTTCCAACGGAGAAACAGACACCTGCGCGGTGACCGTTTCCTAGGAACTACCCGACAAGAAAGCCCCCTCTTCGGAGGGGGTTTTTCTTTGCCCGTGATAGTATCTGTTTGTATAAACTCTAGGAGGAAAATTGTCAGACGAACAAGAAATTCGCGAAGCAGTGGACGAGGCCAAAGCGCCGGGCGTTTTTAACATTGTTGAGCTTCTTCAAGGCAGGGGTTACCCCACGCAGACCGTAGAGATTTATCTAAACGAGTCGGCTATTTACAACCTTGCTTCCGAACGCGAAAAACTAGAAGAGTTAATTAAATCTTTGGGCAAGCGTTCCGAAAAAGAATCGGAGAAGAACGAGCGGGAGAAAATTGAATCCGCAATCGATGAAGCCCAAGAAGATATTCTTACGTCAAAAGTTTTTGTTTTCTTGCAGGGGGTCACAGAGGGCAAGCGTGATGAAATATATCGCCAGGCGACCAAAAAGTACCCAGTGGAATACGAAGCGCCCAATCCAATGTCTGGCCTATTGGGCAAACAATCGGAGCGCATCGAGAAGGAATCGGCAGATCGCGACCAGCTATTTACTGACCTTCTTTGGCAGGCATACATCGCCAAAGTCGTCAACGCCGATGGCGACGAGCAGTCGGAGTTTGCGTACTCTACAATCCGCACAATGCGCGACAGTCTGCCCCTGAATGCTATGGTAAAAATCAATGAGGCTATCGATAAGTTGCGTTCCTCTACCGCTTTGTTTGACCTGGAAACTACCGAAGATTTTTTAGCGAAGCCCTGACCTGGCAGCAGAATAGAATTGTTGCCACTCTACTCAAGGCAGCTGCTGGAATTGGGCATCCCCCTACCGCCGTTATCTTTAGCAATCCGTCGCACACAGAGTGGACCAAATGGGACTACAGGCTAATAAAGGCTCACTACATAATCCAGGATTGGTATCGAGACGGTATTCCTCTTTGGTGGGACGAGTCGGACAGGGTAACCTTTGACGCCAAGGCGAGGACGTCTAAGTCCCGTGCCGCTATCGAACGCGCACAAGAAGTCGACGGCAAGAAGAAGTCCAAATCTTATGGCAAGTATTGGGTGGCGGAACCTAGGGTAATGGATGGTGGCGAGTTGCCCAGCAGAGAAGAGTTCTTGGATGAGCAAGAGGCCAAAAAGGGAACGCCCCAAAAGCCACCGCGCTCCAAAAATCAGCATATATTGCAGGGTAAAAAATAGTAATGCGGTAGAATGTTTATAGCGAACATTACTACTTAAGGATTGCTCTTGGCTGCGGATGATATTAGCGTTGACTTTTCTACGAACGCGGAACAAATTGAAAGCAAGGTCAAGAAGCTTAGCAAATCCTTAAAGGGTCTTGAGACAGCCAACAAAAAAGCAGAATCCAAGACCGGAGCAAACAAAGCTCGTATTGCGGCAATTAACAAAGAACTGGCTGCTGACAAAAAGCTTACTAAATCTCGTCAGAAAAACATTGAGAAACTTAAGCAGGAGCGCGCTGCGCTGCAGCGTTCTAACGGTGGATTAAAATCTCAGACGCAAATAAGAAATAGAAACACACAGGCCATTGGGAAGCAAATCTCTTCCCTGAAGGCTTACAACACCGCTGTACAAAATGTATCCCAACCCCGACTGCGTTATGCACTATACGATCTTTCCAATAACCTTCGTAGGGTTGCCCTAGCCAGCGCGGCAGTAGCAGCGGCCCCAGTCGGGGTTGCGATTGCATACGAACGCGCTTTCGCAAATGTTATTAGAACAAATGAGCTTGCGAAGGATGACACGGAAGACACCAGAGATGCTCTACTAAGCTCGCTCAAGGATATTGCTCAAGCTACCCCCATCTCGTGGGAAGAAATTACCGAGATTGCAACTCTTGCCGGACAGCTTGGAATTGGCATCGACCTTATTGACGGTTTCACCGAGAACGTGGCCAAGTTCGCGGCAACAACAGACCTTACGGTAGATGCAGCATCGACTGCCTTTGGTAGGCTTAATCAACTTATCGATGGAGTTGATGGGCAGTTCGAAGAGCTAGGCTCTGCAATTCTTGCGGTCGGTGTTGACTCGGTTGCAACAGAGTCTCAGATTGTAAACGTCGCTACAAACATTGCCTCCATGGGTAACCTGGCGCAACTTAGTGCTGCCGACATTGTTGGGCTTTCCGGATCGATGGCCTCTCTTGGAATTAGACCAGAGCTTGCACGAGGTAACATCACAAGATTCTTCTCGCGGATTGGTCGGGCTGTAGCCGAAGGCGGATTTAAGCTAGAAGAATTCTCTCGCCTTTCCGGTAGGAGCGCGGAGCAATTCACCAACGAGTGGGGAACTTCGCAGTCTATTGAGATTGTGCTGGACTTCTTTGACGGCCTTTCTCAACAGGCGGGAGATGCGGAAAGAACTCTTAGGGACCTGGGTATCACCTCCGTGCGAGACATTCCCGCACTGCTACGTCTGGCTCAAAGCTCCGACGAGGTTCGGCGACTGGTTGGTCTGAGCAATGATGAGTTTGTTCGCGGGCAGAAGATTCAAGAACAGTATGCAATTATTGCTGGCACCACAGCCGAGGAATTGCGCAGGCTGGGACAGAACTTCCAAACGCTATTGGCCGCGCTGGGAGCGGGTTCGGTCGAGGGCTTCGGTGACTTCTTTGCCGCTATTAGCAATGTCGTAGCGGGGATAACGGACCTGCTTAGCACGGACGTCGGCAAATACTTCGGTCTTGCCGCTATAGGTGCGGCTGCTTTTGTTGCAGTCATTACGGGGCTGGGGGCTTTGCTCGCAATTGTATTTGCTGGCTTTAGTGCGCTTGTGCTTATTTCCCAAACACTTGGTGTTGACCTTAGCGCCTTGGGGTTCAGAGCATTGTTTACCACTGCTGGATTGCAGAAGCTGGGACTTGGGGCTCTTACCGCAAATGCTGGTTTCGTTAGACTAATCAATACTATTAGAATTGGAACCTTAGCGCTTGGGGTAATTGGAGTTGCGTTAATTGCGGTGGGTGCTGCTTTCTCTGCCGTGAATGCCAGGACTCAAGAAGTCGAAAGAATAACCGAGAGCCTGCTCTCTGATCAAGAAGCACTTGGCAGGGCCTTCGAGGCCGACGCCAAGGCTTTGGAAGAGTACAGCAAGAATGTTGAAAACGGATCAGAGGCGCTTGCAAAAATAAAGAAAGCCCAGGACGACGCAACCTACTCCACGGAGGAATCGGCCAAGGCCGCCGAGGAAGAGGCGAAAGCCAAAGAGCGTCAAGAGGGTGCCGCTAGATTTTATCTTAAAGTACTCGATGAAACCAACGCATCCGGTAGCTCCGCTGTTGAAACTCTTGAGGCTCAGGCCAAGGCGGCTAAGGATGCTGGGGACGAGTACCTTGTGCTGGGAGATAACGTTGCTGCGTACTTACGCCAGCAGGCGGGACAGTCCCCCGAATTGTTAGCCGCGTTGGAAATTACACCATTGCGAGAGGGGCTTGTTGAGGAGTTTGGTGACTTTGCGTCGCTAACAGAACAACTTATTGGCAACCCTGAAGATGCGCAAAAAAGAATTGACGAAGTTTTCTTGGCAATAAAGAATGCTCAGATTGAAAACGATTTGGGACTGGGATTTTTTGAAAACAGGGAGTTTACAAAACGACTAGATGAAGCAAGAATTGCGCTTGAGGCATACGGCGAATCAGCCGACCCTGAGAACATTAGGGATGCGGTTGAGGCAAATTCAGAGCTTACGGCTGGACTTGAGGAACTAGAAGCGCAGGCAGCGCTTGCCGATGGAGAAATCAAGCAACTACTAGATGACCTGTTTGGCGCGGAAAACGCAACCAAAGCGGCAAAAGGCGCGGTGGGCGCATTCTTTGATGAACTTGCGGACGTAGAAACAATCACGGACGTTACTTCAAAAAGTTTTCAGGACATGGTGGCCGCCATTGCCGGAAACGAATTCCGCACCGTAGGAGAACGGATGACCGATCTGGGGGCGGTGCTTGAAAAGCTAGAGACAGAGGGATACCAAAACTCGCAAATGGCCGAGACCCTTAGCGTGGCGCTAATCAAACTAGCGGCGGCAGCGGGATTGGGAGATATAAGCTTTAGCAAACTACCGGACCACCTTGCTGGTACCGAAGCTCAAATGGAGCACATGATTGCTCAAGCAGCGCCTATTATTGGATTGTTTGACTCAATCGGCGACGGGATTGAAGAGGTTGGTGATCGCGCTGATGGCGCTGCCCCAAAGATTGAGACGCTAGCGGAACAGTTTGACAATCTTGTCAATTCTATGTTCGAAACAATTAACTTGGGCACGGCTACCGAGGAAGCAATATTTGGCCTGGGAGAAGCGTTCGGCGAGACGGGTGACGAAGCGCTATACGCCAGCGATGAAATGCAAAAGGCCATTGGTTCCATCTTGGCTCAATCCGGTAGCGCCGAGGAGGGTGTCGCCAACTTGGCCGCACTGTTCTCTGGGCTGGCCGGAACAGTAGGGGGAGAGGCGGCTCCGTCGCTACAGATTCTTAGGCAAGCAATTAGCCAGGTGGCTGCGCAGTTCGGCATTTCGGAAGCTCAAGCCCAGCAGTTCATTGACACCGCTGGTGGCGGTATCTCGACCATCAACTTTGATAACTTCAATCGTGGAATACAGAAAGCGCAACAGGAAGTTCGCACACTTCTTGATTACGCCAACGACCTAGAAAGCGTATTCTCTCGTGCGTTTGACATCCGCTTTGCCAGCACCTTTGCTATTGATAACATTGCCGAAGCGTGGTTCAAACTTGGGGAAAATGTGGAGGACGCAAGGCGCGAAGTAGAAGACCTGATTGCATCTCAGCAGGACCTGGGCGCAGACCGCGCGCTCAAAGAATACTTCCTGTCCGTAGCCGACGCTTACGACGACACGCTTCGTGCGACTCAACTGCGTAAGGAGATTGCAGACCTTGACAGGGAGCAGGCAGATAACGCTATCGAGCTAGACCGGGCTAGGGCACTTGCCGGTGGCGACCTTACCGGTCAAGGCGAGGGTGAGCGTCAAAACAGAGCCGCGCTTCTTGGTCTTGTTGGAGACTACCAAAGCTACATCGGAACTCTCGCTGAGTCTGGTGCTAGCCAGGACGAGCTCCGCAAGGCCACCGAACGCGCACGCAAGGAATTCATTGCGCAAGCACTGGAGCTTGGCTACCAAGAAGACGTGGTCCTGGAGTACGCCAAGGCATTTGATGACGTGCGCACCGCGATCGACAACGTTCCTCGCAACATCACAGTAGACGCTAACGTCAACCCAGCGTTGCAGGCTTTGAACGAGTTGAACGCTTCGTTGCAGACTCAAATTAGGGCCGCAAATGACCTAAACCGCGCTTTG
>Ga0208900_1001262_pt1 | contig 13717 bp, 9 predicted proteins | sample AntAceMetag02UKK_FD_184763 | JGI IMG/M metagenome (GOLD analysis project Ga0208900, IMG submission 184763) | Saline lake microbial communities from Ace Lake, Antarctica - Antarctic Ace Lake Metagenome 02UKK (SPAdes) (version 2) | ecosystem: Environmental > Aquatic > Non-marine Saline and Alkaline... | reverse complement strand
TAAGAAAATCGTTAATTTTGGAAAAATATTTTTTATATAGAGATTTATCAGGTCTTACTTTTTTACCGCCATCATAAAAAAAATCCATCTCTTTACCGAGGCCACAATAACCAATATTCCAGCTTATTAGTTGCAAAGTATTACTTTGAAGTTTTGCTGATGGTATCGGATTTTCAATTTCAATCCTGGTTTTTGGCGCGGGTCGGAAATCAAAAATGGAAGCCAAAATTAAACTAAAGATAAGCAAAAAGCTCGTAAAACCTATGATGAAGGCAACAATAGAAAGTAATAGTTGCAGAATTTTCATAAAACACAGCGGGGTTTTAATAAAATGTTGACGAGCAAAAATAGTAAATTAATCAGTGTAGGGTAAATTGCTTTTTCATGAGGTAAAGTCAAAGTGTTAAGGGTTCACTAATAGAGGTTAAGGAAAAGTTAATGTTAAGGAGGAGCAGTATTTATTGTGTAATTTTGTGTTATGAATCGAAAAACAATCTTTGGTTATCTCCGATCAGTTTCGCTGGTTCAATCAAACAGTCAACTTCAGTTTACCTGATCTTGAATTCCTGATCGAATATCATTATGTGGTTTTTGATTCGCTGGGGAAACGCGAAAGCCGTATCAACAGCTCTGATAATAAGCTTAACTGGCTTGATAAAGATTTTCAGCAGAAACTTGAAACCTACTCCTGGATCAATTACATGGACTCACATTTTAGTTTCAGGGTGTCGATTCTTGATATGTCCGAACAAAAATTTACCGTGGAAAGTACGAAAATAATTATGCCGATTCAACTACCGTTTTGAGAAAGCCCCCTTTAGGCCAGACTTGTCGGTTAGGCGAGGGATCCAGGAGTATTGTGGCTTTTTTTTGACTGCTCTCATTATAATTTTTCTGATTTGTATGAATGACCTTGGTCTAGTGATAGAATGTTTATCCCGATAATTATTAGGGCTAAAGGCTATAAAAAACCCCTTTTTACCGTATTACGGTAACCGTCCCCCGTTTTTCCTGGTCTTGCCCACGTGCATTGCGGTATTTGATATGATATACATAAGCGCCGCCAGGCACATATTCTCCTTTGTAAGTTCCGTCCCATCCATTGTCTAAAACCTTGCTTTCAAATATTTGCTCTCCCCATTTGTTGTATATCGTCAGGCTATAAAAACCTTGTTCAATAAATTTGGGGTCGGGCTTAAACTCATTGTCGGGGGCTGCACCTTCCGGGATGATGGCATTGGGTATTGAAATGCTGGTTTCGAATTGTATCGTAATTTTGTTAGACTGACTCACCTCGTTGTTTCCACCGTTTTCATAAGCTTTTACATAATAGGTAAAGTTGCCTTCGCCACCGCCGAGGCCCGAAACATTTGCTATGTGTGATGTTTCTGTTTCGGAGAGTGTGGCCAGCGGGCCGTTTGAAGGGAATTGTACGCCATCCACTTCCTGGAACAATTCAAATTTTTCGATGCCCCCGGGCCAGCCTTCATAAGGATTCCATTGGAGGGTGATTTCCGAGCCGGAAGTTTTTTCGCCCGTAATCAGGATCGTTCTCGCAATATTGTCGGAGGTGAGGTGCTTTTTCCCACAAAAATCAAAAACATCAATACTGTAATAATAGCTTGTTGAACTAAAATCAGCGGAGGTGTCGGTGAATGTTGTAGCCGGATTAGTAGAAGTGGTACCCAGAATTTCGGCAAGGAAAGCATAGTTGGACTCAGTTTCCGATCTTAGAATTTGAAATTTTGTAATGGGGGCATCGTCAGCTTCCCAGGTCAATTTAATGTGTTCATCATTTTCAACCGTGGCAACACGAATATTCGTAAACGCGGGTTTATCATAAGTTTGCGAAGTTATCTCCCTTTCGCACGAAGTAGAGGCGCGTGTTTCATCATTGTTGAAAGCCCTAATTTTATAAGTGTAGTTTACATTTGGGGTTAGGTTTCCGTGGGTATAATAGTTTTGTGATGGCGAGGTAGCTCCGACAACGGAAAATGGACCGCCATCTTCAGAGGCCAAAACCCAATAGCCCCCCGGTTGTGGGAGCATATTCCGGTATTTTACCCAATCGATGGATATGCTGTTGGAGCAAAGGTCGAAGTCGATATTCGTAATCAGGATTGTATTCATGGTATCGGCATTTAACCAATTAGAGGCATTTGTAGCATTGTATGCCCTCACCTTGTAAAGCCGCTGCTCCGTGCACGCCGACACCTGGTTGTCGATGTGGGAACTTTGCGTAATTCCCGGCAGGCTGGTGATGGAATCCCAAATAAGAAAAGTGCTTCCACCCACAGTTTCGTATTTTCCACGGTAAATGCTGTAACCCGTGGTGTTGGTCGTGTTTGGAAACCATGAAATGATTGGATGTATCCCCACGATACTCACAGAGTCGATATTTGGATTGTCGGGGATTTGTGATGAGCCCTCATTGTTAAAGAAGAAAAGTAAAGTAAGCAGGCTAAAAAACATTTTTACCATGATTTTTTTATTGCCGCTATTTTCAGTTCTTCGCTTCATTTGCTGTGTTTTTGATTTACTTTCCCACCACCAATGTTGTCATCGAGGCGGGGTCAAGATACTTAACGGATAGATCCCTGATTTCTTTTGCAGTGATGTTTTTAATGGTGGCAAGAACCTTGTCGAAATAATCCATACCAAAACCATAATCTACCACCGATTTCACCAATTCGGAAAGGGCAAAGGGGCCGTCAGCGCTCCTGAGGAAGCTGCCCAGCATATAGTTTTTTACAAGTTTCAGCTCTTCATCCAAAACCAAATCCGACCTTAACTTTTCAATTTCCTTAAAAACTTCAACAAGGGCTTTTTCGCGCACATCTGCGCCTACCTCCGAAGCAATGGTAAATACACCTTCGTGTTTCAACGATGTTACCATCGAACCGATGCCATAGGTGTAACCCTTGTCTTCGCGGATGTTTGTCATCAGCCTGGAGCCAAAATACCCCCCCAAAATGGTATTCACAACCTTCATCTTTATAAAGTCGGGGTGGTGCTTGTTGAATAAAACCTTCCCGATGCGCAAGGCAGATTGCAGCGAATTTTCTTTCAGAATCAAATGTTCCCGCTTTTCTGAAGCAAGGGCTTCAGGGATAGTTATCCCCACATTATTTTTTGCTATGGCATGTTTCCCAAAAAAGCTATTGATCTTTTTGTTGATGTCTTTTGGCAGTTTCCCTGAAACAATGATTTTAAACGGACTGTCAAGGTAATGTTTTGCATGAAATTCGGCCATTTGGTGGTGGGCAACTTTTTCGTAATCCCCCTCATTTAGCAATGAAGCATAAGGGTGCGTTTGCCCGAAAATCAAGCCCCCGAATTTTTGTTGCGCCACAAACTTTACCTTTTCCATGTTAACGTGGTAATGCTGCTTCGATTTTTCAATAATGGTGTTTACTTCTTCTTCGGGAAAGGTGGGCTGAAAAACTACTTCGGCAAGCAGTGGCAGTAAATTATCGAAATGCTTTCCGAGACAATAAAGCGCAACGCGGGCATCATCCTTGTCGGTGGCATGGCGAAGATGTGCGCCGTAAAAGTCGATGGTGTTGGCAATGGCTTGCGATGAAAAACTCGTGGTGCCCTCCTGCAAACATTTATTGGTAAAGCTGGCCACAAGTGCCTGCGACTGGTAAAAATGGCCTGCATCAAAAATAAGGTCAAGCTTTATTAAATCTTCGGTGCCTGCATCTACGGTATAAACCGGTATGCCGTTGTCCAACAAAAAATGATCCGGCTCGGCCAGTTTCAATGAACTGACTTCATGGGATAGGGGTTGTATCTTTCTAAATTCCTGTGTCATCCGGTTTTAATTTTTTGATTTGTAATAAAGGGTGGAGCAATTTTCGGGTTTAAAAAGTTGCCTCGCTGTTTGTAAAAAATCATCAGGCGATATCGCCCGGTATTTTTCAGCTTCAAGGTTTACGAGGTTGGCATCGCCGAGGGTTTCGGCGTAAGCCAGGTTAATGGCCTTGTCCAAAACGTTCATCCTTGAAAAAACCATAGTGGATTCGATCTTATTTTTCACTTTTTGAAGTTCTTTGTCCTCCAAAGGTTTTTCGATGAGTTTGGCAATTTGTTGGTTGATGGCTTCTTCGGCCTGCTCAAGGCTAACTCCTTTTGCCGGTTTGCCCGAAACCACAAACATGCCCTTATCGAAACTGCCCATGATAAAAGCATCCAACTCCGAAAATAACTTTTCATCTTTTACCAGGGTTTGGTAAAAGCGCGATGAGTTTCCGTTTCCCAAGATATCCGAAATCAAATCGGTGGCGTGGTATGCTGCATCCGTTCGGGCACACATCTGCCAAACTTTATATATGGCATCTGCCGGAACATCCCGTTCCACTTCCATGCGCCGCTCCTCGGTTTGGGTTGGTTCTACGGGTAGATTGCGGAGGTTTTTCCCGGTGTTTTCGATGGGGGCAAACCACTTTTCCGAAAGCCGTTTTATCTCATCTGTTTCCACATCACCCGAAATTACCATCACCGCGTTGTTTGGGTTGTAAAACTTATCATAAAAAGCACGCACATCTTCCATTTTTGCATCGGTGATGTGGCTGATTTCCTTCCCGATGGTTGGCCATTGATAGGGATGAACTTTGTAAACCATGGGCCTCATCAGCATCCACACATCACCGTAAGGTTGGTTAAGGTGGGTTTGCCTGAATTCCTCGGAAACTACATTGCGCTGCACTTCCAGGCTTTTCTCCGAAAAAGCAAGCCTGTACATTCTGTCCGATTCCAGCCAAAAGCCTGTTTCCAGGTTTTGCTTGGGAAGGGTGAGGTAATAGTTGGTAACATCGTTGGATGTAAAGGCATTGTTTTCTCCACCGACCCTTTCAAGGGGTTCATCGTATTTTGGAATATTAACAGACCCGCCAAACATAAGGTGTTCAAACAGGTGGGCAAACCCGGTTTGCTTGGGGTTTTCATCCCGCGCCCCCACATCGTACAAAATATTCATGGCAACGATGGGGGTGGATTTATCGTGGTGGACAACAACCCGCAGGCCGTTGGATAAGGTAAACTTTTCGAAATTGATCATTTAAAATAATTTTAGCCGGCAAAAGTAGTCTTATGAAGCGAAATGGAAGGATTTTAATACCCGGTAGGTTTTGAGGCAGTAAATTTATTTTTGAACATGTTCTACAGACTGAAAGCCTGAAACATCAAAGAAAAGATATTATTGTCAGATAGTTTACCAGGCTAAAGGCCTGGGACAAAAAATTGAATCTCCATTAGAAGTCCTTCTGACAGGCCTTCAGCCTGAGGATATTACTTCTTTTGTGTTAAAAAGGAGCGTTGCTCCTTCTTATGATATGAAAGGCTTTCAGCCTTTATTCATGGTATTCGCTTATTCTAAAATTACAAATATTTTCTGAAGGACTTCTAAACGCCTCATTCCAATTGGGAAGTAAAGAAAAAAATCCACACTTCATCTTCCTGTTTTTTTTATTACAATCTAAATCACTTCATATCAGCAAAATAATAGCATCCCTTTAAAAAATAGCTTAACTTCTTAAAATCATTTCAAAAGATTTTCTATTTTAGCCAAAAATAATGGAATGTTATTTCAATAGCTATGCAAAAATCAGATTTTGACCCACCATCATTTCATGATCCGGTGTTTCTACAAAACGGAAACCTCGAAAACCTTTCAAACCTTGGTAAAAAAAAGTACTTTCAAAAGAAGACCGTGCTTCATTACCTTTATACCAAAGGGAACTTATCGAATCCTGAAGTATGTAAGCTCACCAACATGAGTTCGCCGTCAATCCATAAACTTTTGATAGAGTTGATTGATCAGGGGCTTGTGCAGGAAGAAGGAATCGGCCATTCGATTGGGGGTCGCCGACCTCTAATTTTTGGGCTGAACCCAGACTCGCGATACATCATTGGTGTTAATATCAGCATAAATTTTAGTGAAGTAGCCATTTTTAGTATCTGTAACCAATTGATCAATAAAGTACATGTATTTGAAAAACAATTGGAAAATACTCCTGACTTCGTTGATAGTCTTTATGCTTTCTGCCTTGAGGTATTGGATGAACACCAAATCGAAATCGACAAAATTCTTGGTGTAGGGGTTGGAATTCCCGGCCTCACCGACCCTTCCACAGGCAAAAGTTTTTCCTGGTTGAATTATTCGGAGCTGACAGTGAAGGAGATTTTTGAGGAGAAGTTTGGCAAGCCCGTTTTTGTTGATAACGATGCCCGCGTAATGGCGCTGGGCGAATATGTTTTTGGCAGTGCAAAGGGCAAGAGCAATGTGTTGTGCCTGAACATTGGCGCAGGGATAGGCATGGGCATGATTTTAAACGGGATGCCTTATCACGGACATTCGGGATTTGCCGGGGAATTTGGGCACATCAAGGTGGAGGAAGATGGCGACCTTTGTATATGTGGAAAACGAGGATGCCTCGAAACTATGGCCTCGGGCGATGCCCTGGTGAAAAGAATGAAGGAAGAAATAGAGCTGGGGAAGGCCACCAAAATCCTGGCATTGGTTAATGACGACCCCTCAAAAATCACTTGCACAATAATTGTTGAAGCTGCCCGGCAGGGCGATCAGCTTTCAATCGACCTGCTCTCAGCTATCGGGGAATACCTTGGCAAGGGACTGGCAACACTGATTCATCTGTTTAACCCGGAAGCCATAATTCTTGGCGGAAAACTTGCCCCGGCCAAGCAGTTTATTATCGACCCCATCCAGCAAACACTCAACAAATACACCATTTACAACATTAAAAAAGACACCTCAATCGTAACTTCGCAATTGCAGGATAATGCAGCGGTGATGGGTGCAATGGCGTTGGCGATGAACAATATTTTTGAGGATGTAAGAACAAATATTGCGGTTTAAACATGATAGTCTAAGCTGAAAACATTCATTATTATCTTGACAAATGGACCGCTCTGAAAAACTCACAATTATAGCTTTTGGTGATTCCATAACCGAAGGAACTTATGGTGGCGTTTGCAGAAGATTCAAATAATATTTGTACATTTGGACAAATATTGTCCTGAAAATTATTTAAAGAATTAATTCGTACAGAATGACAACGAGAGAATCATTTGGAGAACATATCAAGAAATTGAGGGAAGATCACAAACTACCCATTAGAAAAGTAGCATCTGTATTGGACATTGACCCCTCGACATGGAGTAAAATAGAAAGGGGTGAAAGAAATGCAAACAAAGAAATGCTTCCAATAATTGCCGATTTATTTAATGAAAAGGAAGAAACATTAAGCCTGATTCTTTTCAGTGACAAAGTTGCCTATCAAATTTTGGGAGAAAAAAACCCCAATGAAATACTGAAAGTAGCCGAAGAAAAAATCCAGTATTTAAAAAACAAGAATCTTGAACAAGGTTCACTTGAACAAAAGTAATTATGACCATCAAAGACCTTGTACATAAATATCAATCAAATAGAAAAACGTATCTGGAAGCGGATTATAACGAAACGCAACTCAGGACAGACTTCTTAGACCCATTTTTTGAATTACTTGGATGGGATATTAAAAATGCCGAAGGAAAACCAACCAACGAAAGGGAGGTTTTATTAGAAGAAGGATTAAAAGCGGATGCAACAGCAAACACAAAAAAACCAGATTATACTTTCAGGCTTTTTTCAGAAAGAAAATTCTTTGTTGAAGCCAAAAAGCCAAATATAAAAATCGAGAAAGATCACGAGTCAGCTAAACAGGTTCGTAGATATGGTTTTACAGCAAAATTGAAAATATCAGTTTTGTCGAACTTTGAATATCTATCAATCTACGATTGCTCACAAAAAGTTGAAAAAGATGATTCTGTAACAAAATCACGAATAAATCTATACCACTACACTGAATACGAATCTGTATTTGAAAACATCAAAAAGCAATTAAGTCACGATGTAGTTTACAACGGAGAATTTGACGAAACGTGGAAAGAAATTGAAGAACAACTGAAACTATCAAGTGTTGATAGTCTTTTCTTATCCCAAATTAATGCTTGGCGAATTATCCTTGGCAAGGAGATTTACTCACACAAACCAACAGTTTCCGCAGAAGATCTAAACGACATCGTTCAGTCGTATATAAATAGCATTTTCTTTTTAAGAGTTTGTGAAGACAGGAATTTAGAAACATACAAAACACTCCTGACCTTTGCTGATAAAAATGATTTCAATTCGTTAATCAAAAAGTTTAAAGAAGCAGATAAAAAGTACAATGCCGGGCTTTTCAATCACCCCTTAACAAATGAAATTATATCAAATAATAGCTCTGCTTTTTGGACTATTATCGAACATTTATATTTCCCTGAAAGCAGTTATTCGTTTTCGGTGTTTTCATCCGATATTTTAGGGAGTATCTACGAAATATTTCTCGGCGAGCAATTAAGTATTGAAGATGGTAAGATACTGTTGAAAAAGAAGCCTGAAAATACAGACAGAGATATTGTTACAACTCCAACATTTGTCATTCAGGATATTTTAAGGCAAACGCTTGTAAAACACTGTGTGGGCAAAACTGATAAAGAAATTTTATGCTCTTCGTTTGCTGATATTGCTTGTGGTTCAGGTGCGTTTTTATTGGAAACCTATCAAATACTGCAAGATACTTTGGTGGATTACTATTTACAAAATGACAGGAAGAAATTAATTCAAACATCAATTAACACGTTCACACTTCCGTTTGAAATTAAAAAAGCAGTATTAGAAAATTGCATTTATGGAATAGACAAAGATTACAATGCTGTTCAAGCATGTAAATTTGGGCTTCTTCTTAAAATGCTTGAAAATGAGGACAACTCAACAATCTCAATACCTGCATTACCAAAACTCCAAAACATCCACTTTGGAAATAGTCTAATTGACAGTTTAAAAACATCTAAAAAGAATCATGAAGAAATTAACCCTTTCGATTTTGGAAAACTAAAATTTGATGTGATTGTGGGTAATCCGCCTTATGTGGCAACTGAACATATTAAGCAATTTACACCTTTGGAATTTCCTTTGTACAAAAAGCACTATTCATCATCTTACAAACAATTCGACAAGTACTTTTTATTCATTGAGCGAGGGTTATATTTATTAAAACCTAAAGGATATTTCGGTTATATTGTTCCAGGCAAATTCACGAAAGTTGGAGCAGGTAAAAAGTTAAGGGAATTACTTGTTTCAAACAAATCTATCGAGCAAATAATATCTTTTGGCGCAAACCAGGTGTTTCACAACAAAACAACTTATACTTGTTTGCTGATACTTAAAAATGAAGAGCAAGAGGAATTAAACTATTTAGAAGTTGACTCGTTAAAAAATTGGAAAACAAGAAAGATCAATGCAGAACACTTTGATTCTGTTAATTTTGATGAATTAGAAAAAAATGATTGGGTACTTGTTCCAGGCGTATTAAAACCTATTTATAATGCCATACTTGAAAAATCAGAAACCTTAGAAAACTTGATTAGTTCCGCGAATATCTTTAATGGAATTCAAACAAGCGCAAATAATATTTACATCCATTCAAAAACAAAAGAAGATAAAAAATTCATCTATTTTGCTAAAGATGGCATTGACTGGAAGATAGAAAAGAAACTTACGCGACCGTATTTCAAAACTTCGACTGGAGATGATAATCTGAATACTTATCGCCCATTTAGTCCAAATTCTTTTGTTATTTATCCTTACTTAAAAACGAAAACAGGGATTAAGTTTGTTAAGATTGATAAATTGAAATCTCATTACCCAAATTTGTTTTCTTTCCTGAACCATTACAAAAGTAAATTAGACAATCCCAAAAGGGACATAAAACCAATTCCCGAAACAGATAGTGAGTGGTATCGTTTTGGAAGACATCAAAGTCTTGATAAATGTGATGTTCCAGCTAAAATTATTGTCGGCGTTTTGGCGCAAGGCAACAAATATGCAATTGATTATTATGGAACGCTAATTTCGTCGGGGGGTACGGCTGGGTATTGTATGATTACCCTACCTGATGATTTTCCTTACTCAATTTATTACATCCAGGCACTTTTAAATTCTAAATATTTGGAATGGTTTTCAGCCTTAATTGGAGAAGTTTTCAGAGGTGGATATATCGCCAGGGGCACTAAGGTGTTGAAAAAACTTCCTATTAGAATTATCGATTTTAATAACATCGAAGAAAAAGCAATACACGATAAAATTGCTTATCTTAAAAAAGGATTAATTGATATTCAAGGGCATATAGATACGAGCAGGGGAAATAAGCGGAAAATTATTCCCTTACAACGTAAATTTAATAGCCAAAAGAATGAATTGGATGAGTTACTAAAAACATTGTTTAACCTCGGGGAAAGCGACAGCCTTATCCCTTTAATTTCAAAATTATATGCAACTCATTAAAAAGGCATCTAAGGAAAAATTAAGGGGTGGTTTTTACACTCCTCAGCCTATCGCATCATTTATTTTAAAATGGGCTTTAAACGGAAATGAAGCATTGGACATTCTTGAGCCAAGCTGTGGAGATGGTGTCTTTTTAAAAGAAATGAGAAAAGGGAATTATCAATATAATTCTGTTACTGCAATTGAATTTGACGAAGTTGAAGCCGAAAAATCAAAGAATATTGGTTTATATAAAGCCAAAATAATCAATGCTGATTTTCATGATTTTTGCATTAACACCAAGCAAAAATTCGATTTGATAATCGGAAATCCACCTTACATTCGTTATCAGTATTTTGATAGAGAACAACAAGAATTTGCATCTCAGATTTTTGATAATGCAAAACTAAAATACTCGAAACTTACCAATGCCTGGGTTTCGTTTGTAGTAGGTTCTTCCCTACTTTTAAAAGATGAAGGGAAAATTGGGTTTGTACTTCCTGCTGAAATATTACAGGTATCTTATGCCCAGCCTTTGAGAGAGTTTTTAGGGCAGTTCTATAATAAAATAAACATCGTTTCTTTCGAGAAATTAGTTTTTCCTGACATACAGCAAGAAGTCGTTTTGCTGTTGTGCGAGAAAAATAAAAGCAATACACATTTAATTGAACACCTGGAGTTGCGGGATGCGGCAGAACTCCAAAAGTTAGACGTATCAAAACTAAAAAGCCCAAAGAAAAAAATAGATTTTAAATCTAATAAATGGACGTTCTATTTTCTCGACCAACAAGAAATAGATTTTTTGGAACGGCTTCAATCAAATAACATAATCCCGAACTTAGGCGATTATGCAATAGTTGAAGTAGGAATTACAACAGGCTCAAATCCGTTTTTTACAGTGCCTCTTTCTATTGTGCAGTTTTACAATTTAGAAAAATATGCAAAACCCCTGGTTGGCAGAAGTGTGCAGGTTCCATCTGTAATATTTACTGAAAAAGATTGGAATGAAAATCGTAATTCCGAAGCCCGTACACATTTGCTCACTTTTCCCCCAATGGCAGATTTAAACGGTTCGCCTGGTGCAAGAGAATATATTGCCTGGGGGGTAGAAGCAGGGATAAATACTGGTTACAAATGCAGGATTAGGGATGAATGGCAAATCGTTCCTTCACAGAGAATTTCAGACGCTCTATTTATTCGTAGAAACAACAAATATCCAAAGTTGATAATAAATGAAGCGAAAGCTTTTACAACAGATACTATGCACCGCGTAACGGTAAAAGAAAATGCAGAAATAGAAGCATTAACAGCGAGTTACTACAACTCACTTTCTTTTGCTTTCTCCGAAATTTGCGGGAGAAGTCACGGTGGAGGAGTTTTAGAACTGATGCCGAATGAAGTGGAAAGAATTCTTTTGCCATACAATGAAAACAATGCGGAATTATTACCGGTAATTAATAAAATGATTCGGGAGAAAACGAATATTTCGGAATTACTAAAAATCACGAACAAGAAGATTTTAAAAGAAAATTTCGGACTAACTAATTCTGAAATTGAATTGGCAGATAGTATTTGGAGGAAATTGTCTGAAAGAAGATTGAATAGAAACTAAAAAATGACTATCCCAAAACTGATTTATTAAATCACTCAATTGAATATTTTAAAACAAACTTCTCAAAACGAATAAATCATACAAAAATGGAAAAAGACTTTACTAGGCGAAATTTCATTAAAGCTTCCGCTATCGCGGGATTCGGGCTGGCGGCAGCGCCATCCATTCTGTTTTCAAATCCGTTAAAACCCGAAAAAATACGTATTGCCCTCATTGGTGTTGGCTTGCGCGGGCAAAATCATCTCAACAATCTACTTCAGCGAAATGATATTGAAATTCCTGCCATTTGCGATGTGGATCAGCACATGATAAACTCAGCTTTAAAAACGATCGAAAAGGCCGGTTATAAAAAACCGGAAGTTTATACCGGAAGCGATTATGCTTACCGCGATTTATTGGAACGAAACGACATTCAGGGCGTCATAATTGCCACCCCCTGGCTTTGGCATCCCACCATGGCCGTCGATACCATGAAAGCCGGAAAGTTTGCCGGAGTTGAAGTTTCTGCCGCCAACACAATCGAAGATTGCTGGGATTTAGTCAATACATCCGAGGCCACTGGTTCTCCATGTATGATCCTCGAAAATGTTTGCTATCGCAGGGATATCATGGCCATTCACAATATGGTGAAGCAGGGCGTTTTTGGTGAGCTGTTGCACTGCCATTGCGGTTATCAGCACGATTTGCGCCAGGTGCTTTTTAACAATGGTGAGCAACCTTATGGCGGCGGACTGAAGTTTGGCCCCGAAGCCTACTCAGAGGCGAAATGGAGAACTGAACACTACCTGAAAAGAGATGGAGATGTTTATCCCACTCATGGCATTGGCCCCATTGGGAATTATCTCGACATTAATCGTGGGAATCGTTTTGTATCCTTAACGTCAACCTCCACAAAAACCAGAGGATTGCACGATTATATTGTCAAAAATGGAGGTGAGGATCATCCCAGCGCAAAACTGAAATGGAAAATGGGGGATATTGTTACCACAACCATTTCCACGGCCAATGGCGAATCCGTTATTGTAATCCACGACACCACCCTGCCACGTCCTTATTCGTTGGGATTCAGGGTGCAGGGCACCAAGGGATTGTGGATGAAAGACGGGAATCAGATTTATATCGAAGGTGCAAGTACGCCCCACCGTTGGGAAGACTCGGCGCCCTATCTCGAAAAATATGATCATCCTTTGTGGAAAAATTATGAGGCTCAGGCTGTTGGTTCAGGTCATGGCGGCATGGACTTTTTCGTCCTCAATGCTTTTGTGGAGTCGGTTAAGCGAAATATTGAACCCCCGCTTGATGTTTATGATGCCGCAGCCTGGAGTGTAATTACCCCTTTGTCGGAGCAATCGGTTGCCAATAATGGGGAACCACAGGACTTCCCCGATTTTACCCGTGGAAGGTGGATAAAAAGAAAACCGGTTTTCGGGATTGGCAACGAATATTAATCGGTAAAATCAATAAATTTGTGCATTGATCCGATTTAAGGATTTAATGATTGATAATTAAATTAACACTATGAATATTCGATTTTTTACTTTTTTGATTTCTTCTATTTTATTGATTTCAAATGGATTTTCACAAGAAAGGAATATTTGGGATGATTTAGAGAATCCTGCCATTACAGGAAGAAACAAGCTGGATGCCCACGCATTTTATATTCCTTATGCGGATGCAAACCAGGCTTTTGAAGATGATTGGGAAAAGTCGCCCTATTTTTTGTCATTAAACGGAACCTG
>Ga0208900_1001260_pt1 | contig 13735 bp, 9 predicted proteins | sample AntAceMetag02UKK_FD_184763 | JGI IMG/M metagenome (GOLD analysis project Ga0208900, IMG submission 184763) | Saline lake microbial communities from Ace Lake, Antarctica - Antarctic Ace Lake Metagenome 02UKK (SPAdes) (version 2) | ecosystem: Environmental > Aquatic > Non-marine Saline and Alkaline... | reverse complement strand
CGGAAGACATGGCCCACTCACATAACTTTCCTGAAGATAAAGTTGATTATGGTTTGGTAATCAATTTTAAACATGATTTACTTAAAATTGCATTTATGCGATTTAAATCGAACCAGGAGTTGCATGACGATTTCCATCAGTTTATTGAAGAAAATAATCATTGGCTCAACGATTATGCTTTGTTTGTCGCACTCAAAGAGAATTTCAAAGGGCAACCCTGGTGGGACTGGCCGGAGAAATTTATGTTCCGGCGTGATGAGGCAATCGAAACCTTCAGCACAAACGCTGCAGATGTCATTGACTTTTATAAGTTTTGCCAGTATTACTTTTACAAGCAGTGGTTTGCGATAAAACAATATGCAAACTCAAAGGACATTTCAATCGTAGGTGATATACCGCTTTATGTTGCCCACGACAGCGCCGATGTATGGGGCAATCACAAGGTTTTTCAGTTCGACGAAAATCGCCAGCCACAAAAAGTTGCTGGTGTCCCTCCCGACTATTTCAGCGAAACCGGTCAGCTTTGGGGAAACCCACTTTACGATTGGGACTACATGAAAAACAATGGTTTTAAGTGGTGGGTTAACCGTGTAAAAGCTACCCTGGGATTATACGATATTGTACGCATCGATCATTTCCGTGGATTTGAAGCTTACTGGGCTGTACCTTTTGGCGACGAAACCGCCATGAATGGCCAATGGGAAAAAGCTCCCGGCCAGGAACTTTTCGATGCCATCCGAATCGAGTTGGGTGAGTTGCCGATTATTGCTGAAGACCTGGGCATCATTACGCCTGAAGTAGAGGAATTGCGAGATGGGTTTGGTTTCCCGGGCATGAAAATACTTCAGTTTGCTTTCCACTCTGATGAAGGTAGCGGATACCTTCCACACAACTATCAGCAAAATTTCGTTGTTTACACAGGCACCCACGATAACGACACACTCAAGGGCTGGTATAATGATTTGGAAGATCACATCAAAGCAAAAATTCAGGATTATGCAGATTGCGATGATCAACACATCATTAGAAAGATGATCCAACTGGCCTGGGCTTCGGTAGCTAAAATGGCGATAATTCCTATGCAGGATTTACTTGAGTTGGGCAGCGAAGGCCGGATGAATATACCTGGCATCGCATCGGGAAACTGGCAATGGCGCTTTACAAAAGATCAACTCACCAACGAAAAAGCCAAATGGCTTGATCATATTTCCAAACTATACAACAGATAAATATGGCACAAAAAATTAACATCTATCAGGTACTTCCCCGCTTATTCGGGAATAAAAATACAGGCTGCCAGCAAAATGGTACATTGAACGAAAACGGAGTTGGCAAATTTAATGATTTCACCCCAAAAGCTTTACAGGCTATACGTGACTTGGGAATCACTCATGTTTGGTACACCGGTGTTATTCAACACGCAAAATTTACCTCGTACAAAAAATACGGAATTCCTGACGATCACCCAACGCTTGTAAAAGGAAGGGCCGGTTCACCCTATGCCATTAAAAATTATTATGATGTCGATCCTGATTTGGCAGATGATGTTAACAAACGCATGGAGGAATTTGAAACCCTCGTCAAGCGTACACATGAAACTGGCCTGAAGACTATCATCGACTTTGTCCCCAACCATGTATTCAGACAATATAAATCCAAAAAGAATAACTTCGGGGAAAAGGATGACGATACAAAATCCTTTGATCCCCAAAACAATTTCTACTACCTGCCCGGACAGGAGTTTGGCTTACCTGACGACATTGACTGGCTGGATAGTATCGCATCAGAACTACCCAAAAAACCTTACAAAGAACGTCCTGTAAAAGCTACCGGAAACGACCAGTTCACGCCCTGGTTGGGCAAAAACGACTGGTACGAAACCATCAAACTGAATTATGGTGTTAATTACGACAATAACAGCCGTCATTTCACACCCACGTCTGACACCTGGAAAAAGATGCTGGACATTTTACTTTTCTGGGCAGGAAAAAATGTAGATGGGTTCAGGTGTGATATGGCAGAGATGGTACCGGTTGAGTTTTGGGAGTGGGCTATAAAGCAGGTAAAAGAAAAGTATCCAGATGTTATTTTTATCGCCGAAATTTACAATCCATTCGAGTACCATAATTATGTAAAGCGAGGAAGATTCGATTATATCTATGATAAGGTTGGATTGTATGATACTTTGAAAAACATATTGACACGCCAGGGCTCAGCACGTTCTATTACAAATTGCTGGCAAGTACTGGGTGGCCTTGATAAACATATGCTGAGGTTCCTCGAGAACCATGACGAAGTTCGGCTTGCTTCCAAAGAATTTACTGCCGACCCTTTGGCAGCTATTCCGGCAATGACGGTTTCGGCTACGATGAACACTGGCCCGGTGATGATTTATTCGGGACAGGAAGTAGGCGAACCGGCTGTGGGTGCAACAGGCTTTAGTGGCAACGATGGAAGGACTACAATTTATGATTATTTCAATATCCCGGAGCATCAAAAGTGGATGAATGATGGTAAGTTTGATGGTGGAACGCTTTCGGATGATCAGCGAAAACTCAGGCAATTTTATCTGAAGTTACTGCACCTGTGCAAGCAAAGTGAAGCTATTGAAAAAGGTAAATTTTACGACCTGATGTGGGCCAACACCGATGACCTCTTTTTTAACCGCGATAAAGTTTATGCCTATCTTCGCTACACCGAAAATCAACGGTTATTGTTCGTTGTAAACTTTGATAAACACAACAATCAAAAAATCAAGGTAAAGATCCCTGAGCATGCTTTTGGAGAAATGGGAGTTTCGATCAAGGCAAACCTTAAGATTAAAGAGTTGCTTTGGAACCGGAGGCAAGCGGATATCTCAGCGGAACAGATCATCGATCAGGGCATTGCAATGGAGATAGATAAATGGGGCGCAATGGTTTTTGATTTGGAAATATGAGCCTTTAAGTAAATACATCATGAAAGCATCGTTTTACCTGATCCTTCTAATCCTATTTCTTAGCTCAAAGGTTTTGCTGGCACAAGCAGACTCAACACAGCTTAACCCAAAAGAAAAGATTAAAACGGGCTGGAACTTTGGCGTCCTCCCTGCCGTCAGCTACGATACTGACCTCGGCTTTCAATACGGTGGCCTTGTGAACCTTTACCATTATGGCGATGGCAGCCGCTATCCACAATACAATCACTCGCTATACTTTGAAGCATCAGCCTATACCAAGGGAAGTGGCTTGTACCGTTTTGCTTACGATTCGGACAAACTTATACCTAATGTACAGCTTACGCTGGATGTGAGTTATATCCCCAACCAGGCTTACAATTTTTTTGGCTTCAATGGTTACGAGGCAGTTTATAATCCCGAGTGGGAAGATGATACGGAGCCACCGGATGTTTATAAATCACGGGTATTTTACCGCTACAAAAACAAAATGTTCAGGTTTAAAACCGATTTCCAGGGTGCATTGAGTGGAGAGAAAATCCGTTGGATTGCAGGTTTTGAATTTTATAATTTCCAATCTGGTTCAGTTAATATCGACAAGTTGAACAAAGGAAAAAGTGAAGACGATAAATTACCTTCGATAGAAGAGCAGCCGGGGCTTTACGACAAATACGTAAGCTGGGGGCTGATACCTGAAAACCATGCAAACGGTGGCTCGTTTACCGAATTGAAAGCCGGGGTGGTTTACGATTCGCGCGACAACAAACCCAACCCTATGCGTGGATTATGGTCGGAAATCATTTTTGTTGTAGCACCCTCTTTCCTTGGACAGGACGTTGAAACTTTTACGCAACTCAGCATTACACACCGTCAGTATTTTACCATAATCCGGAAAAAGCTGTCATTCGTTTACAGGCTTGGGTACCAAACTACTTTATCAGGAGAAGTACCTTTTTATGCAAAACCGTTAATTCTCACTTCGATGCTTCGTGGGGCCACTAACGAAGGGCTGGGAGGAAAAAGTAATTTGAGGGGAATACCACGGGGCAGGGTGATTGGTGATGGGGTAGTTTATGGAAATTTTGAATTCAGGTGGAAATTTTTGTATGCCCGGATGTTCAAGCAAAACTTCTATTTTGGACTGAATGTATTTTCTGATGCCGGGAGAGTTACCAAATTCGTCCCAATTGAAGACAAAGTAAAAGCAATTGATGACCCTGGCTTTATCGAATCTGAATATTTCGATTTTGGCACCGAAAGTTTCCACGTGGCCTATGGGCTTGGCCTGCGCATCGCCATGAACCAAAATTTCATCATCGCCTTCGATTATGGCCTGGCTGCCGACAAACGAGATGGTACAGGTGGTTTGTATATTGGCTTGAATTATTTGTTTTAGGGTTTTATGCGTTTGGTGTTTGGCGTTTAGTGTTTGGCGTTTGCTGGTTTTCCACTATTTTATCATTTTATCATTCCATCATTCTCGCATTCTCACATTCTCACATTCTCACATTCTCTCATTCTCGCATTCTTGCATTCTCGCATTCTCGCATTCAATCATTGTATCATTGTTTTTTTCCGTAAGTTTGCATAAAACAAAAAGCTATGAAACAAAAAACTAACAAACTCAACAATCTTTTTGCCTCATCAATAAAGCAAAACTGGGCCCTACCAGCATTTTCTGACTACCAGGGCGAAACCTTCACCTACGAAGAGGTAGCAAGAAAAATCTGCTTCCTACACAAATTATTTGACGAAACGGGTATAAAAAGGGGGGATCACATTGCCCTGCTGGGCAACAACTCATCCCTTTGGGGAATTACGTTTATAAGCATCATCACCTATGGAGCAGTGGTAGTTCCGGTTTTAAATGAGTTTTCGGCTGATAATATTTATCACATTGTCCATCATTCTGATTGTAAGCTTTTATTTATTGCACCAAATATTTACGAAAATCTTGAGCAAGAACACTTACAGGACCCAAAGGCAATCTTTAACGTTAATGACTATTCTTTGATTTGGGAGAAAAAAGATAAAATTTCTAAAGCCCTGGCAAAAGCCAAGCAGAAAGCCGATGAAAATACATTGCAGCTCGAAGATATAAACTTTGTCTCTTTCGATAAGGAAAGTACATGTATCATATCCTACACCAGCGGAACTTCAGGCTTTACCAAAGGCGTTATGCTACCGCGAAGAAGCACCTTTTCCAACATCATTTTTGCCCAGGAGTTTATGCCCCTTGCACCCGGAAATACCATCGTTTCATTCCTTCCGATGGCACATGTTTTTGGAATGCTCTTCGAGTTTTTATTTCCTTTCACCATGGGATGCCATATTACATTTCTCACCCGGGTACCATCGCCAGCAATTGTCACCAAAGCGTTCGATGAAATTAAGCCCAACCTGATCCTGTCGGTACCACTGGTTATCGAAAAGATTTACAAAAAACGCATTTTACCTTCACTGGAAAAACCGATAATGAAAATGTTACTGGCAACGCCTGTCATTTCAGGTGTTATCGAAAAGAAAGTAAAGGAAAAACTCACCCAGACTTTCGGGGTCAATTTCCGAGAAGTAGTAATTGGTGGAGCTCCTTTGAGTGAAGATGTGGAGCAATTTTTCAGAAAGATCGGTTTCCGCTTTACCATAGGTTATGGCATGACAGAATGTGGTCCTCTGATTAGTTACGAAGGATGGGAAAAATCACGTTACCGTTCGTGTGGAAAGACTGTTGAAAGAATGTCCTTGAAGATTGACCTTGCTAAACCAAGTGACAAAGTCGGCGAAATTCTTGTGAAAGGCGACAACGTGATGTTGGGATATTACAAGAACAAAGAGGCCACCAAAGAAGTTTTTACAAAAGATGGCTGGCTCAAAACCGGCGACCTTGGCTACATGGATAATGACGGATATGTTTACATCAAGGGCAGGAGTAAAAACATGATCCTCGGCCAGTCCGGGCAAAACATTTACCCCGAAGAGATTGAAGCCAAGATTTGCGACTTGCCCAATGTACAGGAATGTGTGGTAAAGTATCAAGAAGAAAAGCTGATTGCAATGATCTATCCCGATAGGGAAGCGATGGAAAAGGAAGGCCTGACGTTTGAACAAACCGAAAAGCAAATGCGTGAAAGCATCAAGAGCCTGAACAAAGAATTATCAAAATATGAGCAAATTACCAATATTGAACTTACGGATGTGGAGTTTGTAAAAACGCCGAAGAAAAATATTAAGCGCTACCTTTATACGTAAGAGCGTTTGGCGTTTGGCGTTTGGCGTTTGAGCCCAAAACTCTGATTTCAGGATCTTGAGCATTTTCGACAAAAATCACTTACTGCGAGATACACTTGCAGCCACCCAAATACTGATTTCGTAAAGCATCATTAAAGGTACGCACACCATTATCTGACTGATTACATCAGGTGGTGTGATGATTGCCGAAATAATCAGCAGTATTACGATCATGTATTTTCTTTTTTGCTTAAGAAATGCTGGCGTGACCAATCCGTATTTTGAAAGGAAAAATATAACAATCGGTAATTCAAAAATCAGCCCAACACCCAGAACCAACGATGCGATGGTCCCAATGTAGGAACCCAAAGTAACATGGTTCAGCACCTCATCACTAACAAAATAAGTTCCCAAAAAATTTACGGTGAGTGGAACGATTAAAAAATAACTAAACAATAAGCCGGCAACAAATAGTATCGTTCCAACACCAATAGTAAAGAATGTAGCTCCCTTATTCTTAATCTTTAGTACAGCTGAAATATAGCTCCATGTTTCGAAAAGAATATATGGAAAAGCCATTATGATACCGGCAACGAGCGACACAAAAAGGTGGGTTAAAAACTGCCCCGACATATCAACATTGATAATTTTGAGGGCTTCGGCATTAAAACAAAGGGCATCAATATTAAATAATTCCCCCATTTTACAAAAGAATACGTTGGTCGGAAAATCGACACCTTTGGGTGCAAGCAGTATATCATCGAAGATAATGTGCCTGTTGACGAAAGCCAGAATTGCAAGTACTACTGCGGCAATCAAGGACCGGATAATATGCCAGCGAAGTTTTTCGAGATGCCCCCATAAATTACGCTTTACAGGTTCCTTGCGGGGATGTAACTCTTTTTGCTTTTTCTTCGTACTTATAACTTCAGGCATACTGGTCTAATAAATGAGATGATCATCGTTTGGCAAAGATACTGTGACTGGATGATTAGTTGATAGCGGGCAGAAAAATAAGTTAGATCAGTCAAAGCTGAATTTACGACCTTGTAACCTGCAACATGTAACTTTCTTATCCTTCTTTAATTGTTTCCTTATAAACCACTCCCCTTTCAGCTAAACCATTAAGAAGGAACTTTACACATTTAGGATATTTCCCAATAAACTCAGGGGCAGACACACCTTTGCGCGAATACAACCCTTTAGATACCATACGCAATGCCATGGTGGCTGTGTAACCGGTCGTCCTTGCCATGGAATGAACTTTCGTTGCGGGGTTGTAAGTATCAAACAAATCGTAAACGTAACTAACATTTATATTATCACGCTTCCCTTCAACGATCACCCGCATCACTGTTATATCTTCCTCGCCCTCTTCAAGTTTCCATTTGGGAAAAAGCAAGCGTGTGGTAAATTCCAGGGGACTGATCATTGCCCCATTAATTTCGATGGGTTCCTTATCGAAAAAACCAGTTTCGCGTAACACTTTCATTTTATCGATATGCCCCTGGTAGCGCAGGGTTTTTTCAATCATATAAGGTGCATCAATAGTATCGGCAAGCGAACGGAGCCCATCGCTATTAAATGCTTCGAGTGTACCGATACCGGGGAAATTTAGCAATTCAGGATCGGAAAGTGCGGGCTTGACCACCATTTTTCCATGCTCGATGTAGCGGGCGGGCCGTGTATATTCTTCAATTACATCAATGGGTGAAAATACAGCTTTATACTCGTAGGGCCATTCGCGCACTTTGGGCAAACCGCCAACATAAGTCACAGCCTTTTCGGTTTTGTCCAGCAAATGGTCCACATATCCTATCAACACATTGCTCATCCCCGGTGCAACGCCAATATCAGAAATGGCAACCACATTATTTCGCTTCGCAAGTTCGTCCAGCTCAAAAAGGTCTTCAGGAAAAAAGGCGATATCAATCACATTTTTACCCGCTTCAATTATGGCTTTAAGTGTATTAAAACCCATAAATCCCGGCACAGCACTCAGCACCATATCATAACCCTTAACCAATGAACTAACATTTACCGCATTAGAGAGGTCTTTTTCGATGGTTTTTATTTGTGGGCTATTTTTGAATTTTAGTAATGATGCAGCGCTGTAATCAGCAACAGTAACATCAAATTCACCTGACTTAGCCAGGTCGAAAGCCATGGGTGCACCAACGAGGCCTGCCCCTAAAACAATTACTTTTTTCATTATGATCTTTTATTAATTATGTTCGTTGATAATAAAAGTTAAAAACTTTGCTATTCCTTTTCAGCATTTTTAACAAAAATCCAGTTGCTACTGTTTTGCTGACAGCATCGTTTCACAAATAAATTCAGCAGCCTTACCATCGCCAAACACAGGTGGATAGTTCAACTTGGGCTTATTTGAGAAAAATGTAAAGGTATCTATAATTCTGTCCTTATCAGCATCAGCTATAATTGCGGTACCACTTTCTACAATTTCTACCCACTCCGTTTCGAGCCTTAGAATAATGGATGGCTTCTTAAAAAAATAGGCTTCTTTTTGAACACCACCGGAATCGGTAATTACCATTGCAGCATTTTTTTCGAGTTGAATAATATCGAGAAATGAAACCGGGGTACTGATAATAAGATTGGGATTTGAGTCAATTTTTGAGCGAAGTTGTTCATCAAGATTTAACTTCAACATTTTTGACGTCCGGGGGTGCAAAGGCATAAAAACTGACATTCCGGTTTCAGCAATTTGGTCCAAAGCATCAAAAATGGAATTCAGCCGTTCAGGATCATCAGTATTGCTATCGCGATGTATCGTACCCAAAATATATTTCCCGGGCTTTAAACCATGCTGGTCAAGTATATTTGACTTTCGATCAGCAAGCTCAGAAAAATAAAGGCTATTATCATACATAATATCCCCACAATGAAACACACCGGGCTTATCATTTGTAAATGGTGGAGCGTTATTCAATTCAAAGCCTTCATTATTCAAATTTGCAACACCAGTTTTTGTTGGACTAAAAAGAAGTGTTGAAGTATGGTCGCACAAAATCCGGTTAATTTCTTCAGGCATGCTTTTGTTGAAGGAACGTAAGCCTGCTTCGATGTGAACAATGGGGACTTTTAGTTTAGATGCAGCAATAGCACCGGCCAGGGTTGAATTTGTATCGCCATACAGCACCAGGAAATCAGGTTTTTCGTTAACCAGGGCTCTTTCAATTCCAACCACCATTGCAGCAGTCTGTGCCCCATGACTTGCTGATCCGATATTTAAGCTATAATTTGGTGCTGGGATACCCAGTTCATCAAAAAACACCTGCGACATATTAGCATCATAATGCTGTCCGGTATGCAGTAATACCTCAGTAATCTGGTTACTAAAGCTATTCCTGATTGTCCTGCTCAATGCCGCTGCTTTTATAATTTGAGGCCTTGCCCCAACTACTGTAAGTATTTTAATCATTCCGAAAAAGTAAATTTTGCACGAAAATAGGTATTTTATGAAACAATATCAATCCATCATTCAATCATTCAAAAATTCAAAAATTCCTACATTTCATCATTCCTTTTTTCTAATCTTTGAATTTGTTTACTTTTGGCAGCAATCAAAAAACCTGCAAATGATCAGATACTTCAAGCACGATGAGATTGATACCGAGAAGTGGGATGACTGCATCAGCAACTCATTTAACGGCAGAATTTATGCTTATTCGTGGTACCTTGATATGGTAAACGAAAACTGGGAAGCCCTTGTGGAGGATGATTACGAGCGTGTATTCCCACTCACTCCCGGAAAAAAATTTGGCATCAACTATCTATTTCAGCCCAGGTTCACACAGCAATTGGGGGTTTTTTCACAATCTATTTTGTCCGAAGAAATTGTGCAAAGGTTTTTGATAGTCATTCCCCCGAAATTCAAATTCATTGATATTAACCTGAATTCATTTAACCTACTTCAAAGTGAGAATGGAAAAATTGAGCCCTGGATAAACCATGAACTCGACCTGATCAACTCCTACGAAAAAATAGCTTCAAACTATTCGACCAATCTAAAAAGAAACCTGAAGAAAGCCAAAAAATCGCCGGTGACACTGGTTAAAAACATCAAGCCCGAAAATGTAATCGACTTGTTCAAGCAGAACAAAGGCAAGGATTTGGACAACCTTACTGAAGATGATTATGAACTCCTGAGGCGCATGATTTACGTGATGATTTACAAAAGAATTGTTGAGGTAGTTGGTGCTTATAGCGAAATGAACGAATTGTGTGCAGGTGCATTTTTTGTAAACGACAACAAAAAATCAATCTTCTATTTCTCTGCCACCAATACTTATGCCCGCGAACATGCTGCCATGCCGCTGATTATTGATGGTTTTATACGCGACAATGCCCACTCCCACCTCACCCTCGATTTTGAAGGCTCGAACGATACCAACCTGGCGCGATTTTATAAAAGTTTTGGGGCAAAAGAGTTAAGCTACCCGCACTTTGAATGTAATAAATTGAATCCTGTACTAAAATTCATGTTTGAACTGATAAAAAAGTTTCGGTAACAATTTGAAGAAAATGAATTACCTCGTCGCAAGCGGACGAGTTATCAGCGAAAAAATTATTTTCAGATTCGCCCCAAGGAACAGGGAATATGACCCAAGATCCCTCGGCTTTGCTCGGGATCAGTTCGACTTAGTAATATCAATTCGCTATCGTTTCTGAAAATACAGTCTCACTGATTTAACTTTCAATTAACTTTTAAGTGTTAGTAAAGGATGAAGTTAATTCCTATATTTGCAAAAAAGCTATAGCTATGGTCAACATAATCGGTAAAGAAAACTCCTTACTCAGCCAATTCATTGCTGAACTCAGGGATGTTGAAATCCAAAAAGACAGCCTTCGCTTCAGAAAAAACCTTGAGCGCATAGGTGAAATTTTTGCTTACGAGATCAGTAAAAAACTGGATTATGAAGAAAAAGAAGTGATCACTTCACTCGGAGCATCCCAGGAAAAAACTTTAAAAGCATATCCTGTGCTTGCAGCGATTTTAAGGGCCGGACTGCCATTTCACCAGGGACTGCTTAATTTTTTCGATAAATCGGAAAATGCTTTTGTTTCGGCTTACCGCAAATACCATAAGGATGGCAACTTTGAGGTGCAAATTCAATATGTTTCGAAACCCGACCTGGAAAATCGTCAACTAATTCTAATTGACCCGATGTTAGCTACGGGCATTTCGATGGGCCTTAGCTACCGCGAATTAATTGAAGAAACAAAACCAAAGCACACCCACATGGTTGCTGTATTGGCAAGCATCGAAGGTGTGAATTATATCAAACGAAAGTTTTCGAACTCCAAAGTTACGTTATGGGTAGGTGCTATAGATGATGAATTAACTGCACAGGCATACATCGTTCCCGGCCTGGGCGATGCTGGTGACCTTGCTTACGGCAGTAAAATATAGCGGATTTTTTGGAGATGAAACTTGTTGCTTTTTATATCGCATATAGTATAATCTGGACAATCACCCTGCTCCCTTTCAGTATTTTATATCTGATCTCAGATATTTTCTATTTCCTCCTATATCATGTTTTTGCTTATCGCAAAAAGATTGTTACAGAAAACCTGCAATATGCCTTTCCTGAAAAATCAGCAATTGAACGTAAAACTATTGAAAAGGCATTTTATCACCACTTTTGTGATTCTATTCTGGAATCCTTTAAAGTATTGCATTTAAGCAAATCCCAACTTAATAAACGTTTTGTTTTTTTGAATATTGATGTCCTGAACAATTATTACAAAAAAAACAAGAATATTGTGCTGGTTTCGGGACATTATGGTAATTGGGAATGGATGGTTGGCATTGATGCACTGATCAAACATAAATATCTTGCAATCTACAAACCCTTAGCAGATAAGCGGTTTAACGAACTGATAAAGAAAATGAGGGAAAAGTATGCTGGCAAAGGTGAATTGGTTGCCATGAACGATAGCTACAAAGTAATTTTAAAGCATGAACGCAAAAAGCAACTTTTTATCACCTGGTTTTTAGGTGACCAATCCCCGCCAAAAGATTATCCTTTGTGGATAAAATTTATGAACCGTGAAACACCGTTTTATTCCGGTCCAGAAAAGATTGCCCGTAAATTTGGTCATGCGGTGGTTTTCATGAACATCATGAAAGTAAAAAGAGGTCATTACGAAGTTGAGTTCACACCCCTATTTGATGATCCGAAAAACACAGTGGAAAACGAAATTACCCTCGCCCATGTAAAAATGCTGGAAGACACCATAAAGAATGAACCTGCATATTGGCTTTGGTCGCACCGGAGGTGGAAGCATACGAGGTAGTGAGCAGTGAGTAGTGAGCAGTGAGCAGTGAGTTGTGAGTAGTGATACAGATTACCAATCACCAATTACCGATCACCAATTACCGTTTACTAATCACCGTTCACCAATCACTATTCACCAATTACCAATTACTAATCACCGTTCACCAATCACTATTCACTATTCACCAATCACCAATCACCAATCACTATTCACTATTCACCAATCACCAATCACCAATCACCAATCACCAATCACCAATCATCAATCACCAATCACCAATCACTGTTCACCAATCACTGTTCACCATTCACCATTCACCATTCACCATTCACTGTTTCCAAAAAAATCCCATCTCAAAAAACATAATTATGTTAAGCTGTCGTTTTATTTTCTAATTTCACGGCTCAATTAAATTTGAATCTGACACATGAAAACCCAACTTGTATTTGAAAATATCAGGATTTCGTTTGAGTCCATCAGAAGCCATATTCTGCGTTCAGTACTAACGGTCCTCATTATTGCTTTTGGCATCATGGCCCTGGTAGGTATTTTTACTGCCATCAGCGCACTTGAAGGTAGTCTCGTTGACAACCTTCAGATGATGGGATCGAATACCTTTACTATTAAAAACAGGAGTTCAAACATAAGGGTTGGCCATAATTCCTCGCGCGCTAAATATTTCGAGCCAATAAAGTACCAGCAAGCCATGGAGTTTAAAGAGCAGTTCAGCTTTCCGGCCTCCGTTTCGGTATTTACTTATGCCACCGGTACAGCAACACTAAAATACGAATCAGAAAAAACCAACCCCAACATATTGGTTATTGGTACCGACGAAAATTATATCCTTACTTCCGGCAATGAAATTGCACAGGGAAGAAACTTCAGCCAGCATGAAATTTTTTCCGGGTCCAATGTAGCTGTTATTGGAAGTGAAATTGCCAAAACTTTATTTGGCAGCAAAACCGACCCGATTGGTAAAGTTATTTCAATTGGGCCCGGAAAATACAGGGTTATAGGGGTGATTAAAGAAAAGGGTTCTGGCATGGGCTTTACTCCCGACCGTAATTGCCTTCTACCTATAAATAATGCGCGACAATATTTCTCGCGTGCGAGCATGTCGTTTACCATCAATGTTATGCCCGACAATATTACTGCGGTTGATGCGGCACTGGGTGAGGCAACCGGCTTATTCAGGATCATTCGGCAAAACAATCTTTGGGAGGAAAATGATTTTGAAATATCTAAGAGCGACCAATTGATAAAAAT
>Ga0208900_1001259_pt1 | contig 13812 bp, 28 predicted proteins | sample AntAceMetag02UKK_FD_184763 | JGI IMG/M metagenome (GOLD analysis project Ga0208900, IMG submission 184763) | Saline lake microbial communities from Ace Lake, Antarctica - Antarctic Ace Lake Metagenome 02UKK (SPAdes) (version 2) | ecosystem: Environmental > Aquatic > Non-marine Saline and... | reverse complement strand
AAAACAGAAATACCAGAAAACAAAACTCCATATAAGATCTCTTGGAAAGATAACGGCAAGAATGAGCACTTGTTCTTTTTGGCCGCTCTTGAGATGGACAAACAACTCGCCTCGGTTGTTATTTTTATGAGGCATTACCACTTGCACTACAGAAACTCGAACCGCGATCAAGCGGAGCGGGATCTTGAAGCACTCGATGTGGCGAATATCAAGGGGCATGAAATTACAAAATTAACTTTTAAAAAATGCGGAATTTAAAAAAATGGTTACGGTATCAGTTATCATGGGAAGGGAAGCGGAGGAATCGCTACCAACTTGAGACAGCGTTGGCAATGCTTATCATTGTTGGATTTTTACTTGCTCTTGCCATAATTCCTGTCGTTATGGCAGAACTAATTTTATACGGATGAAAGATTTATTAGTACAGTTCAAATTTAAAAATAATATTCTCCAAAAAGCTCTTGATAAAAAAATGCAGGAATATGGGAGCGAAACAATTAAAAGTTTTTCAGAAAAAGCCTTTGATTCAAAACACGAAAATAGAGCCTCGGATATAAGTTCTTTTGGAACTTTACGGAAGAGTCCGAGAGATAAAATAAGGGGAGGATTTAAAAAATCTGCTATTGAGATTTCTGAAGTTTTGGGAATTCCGTGTGAAGAATTATTCCCAGTTGGACTGTATGTTTATGCCTCGCTCGAAAAAGCATTGCCACAAATTGAACTCGAAACAGAAAGCGACAAATACATTGGATTAGATTCTCCAGAAGTGCTGGCTCTTGATTCAGGGTTTAATACTCAGAAAAAAACAGTTCAAAGGGAATACAGGGAGGGATTAGAAAAACTTTTCCTCCACTTGTCTTCTCGGGAGCAACAAATAATTAAATTTCGCTTTGGATTTGATGATGGGGTTCCTCGTACATTAGAAGAGACGGCAAGATTGTTTAATGTAACAAGAGAAAGGATTAGACAATTCGAAGGAAAAATTTTAGAGAAGTTGAGGGAATTACCAACTACGAAAAAAATCTTTAGTGAAAAATTTGCATGAAAAATAAACTATTTATCGGCATCATCTTTCTATCTTTGCTCGCTCTCGGGATAGGGGCTCTAGCGAACTCTAAGGAGGACACACTGACTCGGAGCTACAATTCCTATGGAGATGAGGTTTCTGAAAAGAAACTCGCCTACGGGCAACTGAGAGCTAAGAATGACGAGATACGTAAAAAACTATCCGAGGCTGAGGAAGAAAAGCGGAACGACTGGGCGGAAGAGCAGGAGAAGCAGGATGATGTCAGATGTGAGCTCGGGAAATTAAAACTTTTGAATCTGTATGAAAAGAACAAAATAGATTTTTCCCTCAGGGAAGTTGTACTTGAATATTGCGATGAACCTCCTGTTTGGTTTGACGATTACAATTGGATGTGGGACATGATAGACGGGCTTGACGACTCAAACAGGGACGCACCCCCAGAAGCACAAGAAAACAATTTAAAGAAGTGAGCAACCCCTTTTTCTTGCACGAACCTTAAACTTAGTTTAATATAATCACGTCAAATAAATCACCATGACAACACCATTCGATCAGTATCTAAACGACACAGTGGCAGAAAATGCCCTCCCATCCGAAGACGAACAATGTTCGCGGACCGCGGAGGCTCTTGCTGATGTGCTCGAGGATGAATTACAGGATGGTATTTCTTTATCTCATAACTTTTCATAATGGAAAATATAATTTGCACAAAGTATACAACGACAGAAGCGTTGCTTTTGACCACTCAGACCGGGCAGATTGCGGTCTTGCTCGTGTTCGGGATCCTCGCCGCCATTGTTCTCGCCGTCATTGTTCACGAATTTATTAAACGATAAAACAATGACAGTCAAACCCTCGGAAACATGGAGCGTTCCAGAAATGGACATGAGACTGGCGAAGCTCGGGAAGTGCGTTACTCAAAGGGAGAAACGTATTCTCTTGCGGAAATGGTCAAACGAAGCATACAGAAGGGGGATACAGGCAGGGAATTTTCAAGCTCGTAAAAATTATTAAAATGAAAAAATTAGGATTCAAATTTAGAATAGATTACAGAGATGGTTGGTCGAGGAAACTTGATCAAGATAAAATGATTCCCGTTCTTACTTATCCAGAAGGTTTACATGAAGATGATAAAAAAGCGATACAAGACTTTTTCAATTTAATGTCCAGCTATCGCAGAAGGAAGGTGCTAGAAATGAAATTTGTAACTTTGAAAAAATGAATTTAAAAATTGCCGTTATCGCAGAGAACAGAAAACAATTTGAACATTTTCTGGAGTATCAAGTGCCCGAAGGCGAAAGAGAGAAATATATTTATGCCACGAGAGTGTGTCTAAGAGGGATTAGACTTTTCTCTTTTATAAAAATCGGAGAGTGTGTGTGGAGAATAGGGGAGTATGAAGACTTGTTACATGAAATACATTCTAATATTATCAATCCAGATGTCTGAAAAACCACTAATCAAACGCGCTTTCTTTTCTAAGACCTCGGACAAAATGTACAAAGCATATATATTCCTCACTCATGACGAATGTGATTGCCCAGGGTTCCTACGTAGGCACACTTGTCGGCACATTAAAGAACTGAAGGAACAGCTCGAGAAGAGAAAACATCCTTTCAATCACAAGCAATGGAAAAAATAAAGAAACTTTCAGCCTCGGATCTTGGGAAATATGTAACATACTCAAATGGATTTAAGACAGAACAAGGAAAAATAAAGAGCTTTGATAATGAGAAACAAGTCGCATGGATTGTGTATCATACAAATAATAATTGGGATGGCGACCACTGGAAAGATTACACTGCCGCTTGTACAAACTATTCAGATTTAACTTTTTAACAACCGCCCCACGCGGTAAATGTGGGAACAATAAAATGAGCAGACCAGAACACCTGTCATGTGTAAATACCGCAGAGGGTATCCGCAGAATAAACGAGGAGCAACGTCATTATGATGCTGACCCAGAAGTCTACGAGCGAGCAGAACGGGCACACGCAGAGGAGATGGAAAGAGAACGACAAGCACAGTATGAAGACGAACAGCAACATAACACCTAACCCCGTATCACGGGATACAAAAAAAGATTTGACTTCACCTTAAACTTAGTTTAAGATTCCCATATAAATAACCCCCCTAACAAATGGATGCAAACACCATCACTACAGAGTTGAAGAAGTACCAACCCACAGACGCGACGATCGCGAAATGGGAAGAATACAAAAATCTAACAATTGACGATCTTGAGGACAAGGTCGCGTTCAGGAAAGTTCACGAGGCTCGGATGATTGTCCGGGAGGGACGGATCCAAGTAGAGAACATCAGGAAGGACTTAAAAGCGGATGCTCTTGAGTACGGTCGAAAGGTTGACGGAGAAGCGAAAAGGCTTTTTGCACTTATAGAACCTATTGAAGATCATCTGAAGGCTGAGGAGAAAAAAATTGAAGACGAGCAGGAACGACTCAGGGTTGAGCATGAACAGGCGGAGAAGAAGCAGATTGAGGAACGGGTGAATCTTTTGTTGAAACACGGGATGAAGCCAGACATCATGGCTTCGCTGGACAATCCATCGTATGAGTTTCAGGATTTTAAAATTTCAGTTGATGAAGTGAGAACAATTTCGGCGGCTGGGTTCAATAAATTCATTGAGGACGTTTCGATTGCAAAGCGGGCTGATGATGAAAAAATTGCGGAAGAAGAAAAAAAGAAAAAGGATGAAGCGAAAGCTCTCGAAGTAAAAGCAAAAGAGCAGGAGAAAAAAGAAGCTGAGTTGAAGGCTCGGGAAGAGGAATTGCAAAAGAAAGAAATCGAAGCCCAAAAACAAAAGGAAATCAAAGAAGCGATTGCCAAAGTCAATAAAGAAGCTGAGGACAAAGCGTTTGCCGAAATCGAAGAGGCACGGCTCGCAGGGGAGAAGACTGACAAAAACGAGAAGTATATCGCCTTTCTAAAAAAACACGAAGCCTCGAAGGACGCGATTGACGCAGGGGAGTTTCGGATTGAGCGAGAAGGATCACTTTTCAAACTCTACAAATTCGTAGACGTGATTGATATTAAATAAAATGACAGACCCCGCTACCATATTCAAAGCATTAAACGATCTCGTGAAAAAGATTCGGGAAAAAGACGAAGGGAAACGACCAACCTATATATATTTTGATCGAAGATATGTCGACGAAGAAAAAATAAAAGAGGCAATAAAAAACACTTGCAAAAACCTTAAACATACTTTAAGATAACAGCCTACTTATAAAAACACCATGACTCAAGTAAAAGAAATCGTTTTCACTCCTGAACAATATGCGGAGGTCTGTGGATATATAGGCTCAATGCGCGGAGCACTGCTGTCGACAAGAAGTGCCTTGAACAATCTTTCGCACGGAAAAATTAAATCAAGTGCTTTTGATGAAATAATAGAAAAATCTGAAAAGCTAATAAGAATAAAACCAGAGTTCAGACATTAATTTTTTTATACACCATGACAGACAATTTACCCGTACTCGCAGACCTTTACGATCAGAAAGAAATCGTTAAAAAAGAAAACGCTCTTAATATTCTATTGAATGCATCGCCTCGGGAAGAGTGGACAAGGGATCATCCAATGGCGAAGGGAGTGAAATATATTCCAATTGGGATTATCGAATATCTATTGACCTCAATTTTTATAAAGTGGAGAGTTGAAATTCGGAAGACAGAACTCATTGCGAATTCGGTTGTAGTCACTGTTCGGCTTCATTACAAAGACCCCATTTCATCAGATTGGGAATGGACTGACGGACTCGGAGCAAGCCCCGTACAAACAGACAAGGGGGCGGCGGCGACGGATTTCACAAAAGTAAAGAATGACGCAATAATGAAATGCGCTCCTGCGGCAGAGTCGTTCGCGATTAAGGACGCGGCAGAGAAGCTCGGGCGATTGTTCGGAAAAGATTTGAATCGTCGGGATACTATGAGTTACGAATCATTGAAGAAAAAGAGCGTTGATGTTTCAGGAATTAAACCAATAGAAGAATGAAAAAACCAGATTTACCAGCATCGGCCTTCGACAAATACCTCGAAGAAAACAGGGGCTTTCTAACATCCTCAAAATTGAAGCTCTTTATGAAAGACCCGTACATGTACTGGTTGAAGTACGAGAAGGAGCTTGACGTGGGAGACACCCCACAAGTTTATTTCCAGCTCGGGACAGCGTTTGATGATTTCGTGTCCTACGGCGAGTTAGAATTTTGGAGACGGTACGAGATACTCGAACCAAGAAAGAAACGCACAGAGGGGTCAGAGAAGTTGCAGTTCACCAATTCTGACGGACAGGTTCTATTGAATATGATGAAGGAGGCACAAAGACAGCCTCTCTTTGATCTCTCGGGGGAATACAACGCACAGGTAGAAATCAAATGCGAGTACAAAGGAGTCAAACTGAAAGGCACGCTCGATCGTGAAAAGGTTGGAATGATTCGGGACACGAAGACTTCTGCGCCTCCAGGGAAGATGGCATTTTCTAAAATGTGCTGTTTGAACTGTGTTGACTTTGATTACTTGTTCTCGATGGCATTTTACCGAGTTCTCCGATTCGCGGAGTCTGGGGAAAGAAAGAAATGTATTCTGGACTTTTTCGGGAAAGGAGACCCATCAAAATATCTTGCCGTTGAGATTCCAGAAGAAGTTTTAAACGAGCAGGAGTCTCGGATAATGGAAGCACTCGCCTTTTTCAAAGAGTGCAAAGATAAGGATGAATGGCCAGAACGGGTCAACGCATTCACGGACGATCATCTGAAGGCTCCATACTACGCTGTCAATCCTTCAGCAATTCAAACGGAATTTTACCAGTTTCAACCAGATAATTTTTTCCACTCACAATCATAATTTTAAAACCCTTTGAGAGAGGGAATACAATATGAAAACAATTACAAAATCGGATGCATTAAAGAAGATAAAAGAACTTGAAGAATACATTAACAAAATTGATAAACCACTTGAGCTTGAAGACCATAACTTCCGTGTCAATTCAGATGGTTGGAAGAAGTTCACAGACGATGGTCAAGATTATCTTGTGAACCCTGAAAAAGATGTATGGGAACTTATTAACCACAAAGACTCAGAACTCAACGGGGAACAGCTATTTACATGGGATGCTGCAATGAGAGAGGCTAAGAAAGCAGGAAAAAGAATTCCCACAGACGAAGAACTGACAGAGATTTTAAAAACAAAAGAGGATATGCCGAACGCTCTTTTAGCGGGCAGCCGAGTTGTGTCAGGAGGCTTCTACGATAGTGGTTCCTATGCGTACGTTTGGTCTTCCTCTCAGTATAGCTCTACAAGTGCATGGAGTCGCTTCTTGGGTTCGGGCTACTCTACCATCAACCGCGGTACAGGCAATAAGTACTACGGGTTCTCTCTGAGATGTTTAAAGGACTGATTCGACACTTTGACTATTTAATAACCCCGTAACTCTCACGCGGATAATGTGGGAACAATAAAATGAAAGAAAACGAAAACATTATCATGACAAAAAAAATTGGAATCTTTGATGGAAGATTTTGGTTCAAAGAAGACCCATTCGGAACCTGTTTTCAGGAATTCGCAGAACGGAATAATCCAGCACACGGAAGGAAACTTGTTGAACAATTTAAAAAAGCAGAAGAGGATAAGGTTGTTGTTGAGTTGTTATGCTTTAAAGACAATATCGTTGGAACTGGGGCTGTTTACACACCATTTCCAAGTAAAGGAGTTACTATTGAGCAATGGGACATTATGGTAAAATTATATTCCTAACCCCGTATCACGGGATACAATATGAAAAGAAAAACCTATCGGCTACATTGGCTCGAAACAGAGCGAGGACACTTCATAACATACGGGAATACTGCACCGTGGGACAATAAGATTCAAATCAAAGTTCCAAGATGGATTGCGAAATTACTTAATCACCTAATTTAATAACCCCGTATCACGGGATACAAAAATCACCTTTAAAACCCTTTGAGAGAGGGAATACAATATGAAAAACATTACAAAATCGGCTGCATTAAAGAAGATAAAAGAACTTGAAGAATACATTAACAAAATTGATAAACCACTTGAGCTTGAAGACCATAACTTCCGTGTCAATTCTGACGGTTGGAAGAAGTTCACAGACGATGGTCAAGATTATCTTGTTAACCCTAAAGAAGATGTATGGGAACTTATTAACCACAAAGACTCAGAACTCAACGGGGAACAGCTATTTACATGGGATGCTGCAATGAGAGAGGCTAAGAAAGCAGGAAAAAGAATTCCCACAGATGAAGAACTGACAAAGATTTTAAAAACAAAAGAGGATATGCCAAACGCTCTTTTAGCGGGCTACCGAAGTGTCTCAGGAGGCTTCAACAATAGTGGTTCCTATGCGTTCGTTTGGTCTTCCTCTCAGTATAGCTCTTCACTTGCATGGAGTCGACCCTTGTCTTCGGGCTACTCTACCATCTACCGCTATACTCACAATAAGCTCTACGGCTTCTCTCTTCGGTGCCTCAAGGACTGATTCGACACTTTTACTATTTAATAACCCCGTATCACGGGATACAATATGAAATGCAAAATATGCGGACTCGATACAACAGAAGGTTCTAAAAAAGTGGAATACGACCATCTATATTGTGCCAAGAGGAATAATTGCAGTTTTAGATGGGAAACTTACACCGTAAAAACATGAAAACAATTACACCAGAATCGGCAAAAGAACTTATTGACTCACTGGCAGATAAAGAATTGAGTTTTGGGTGCGAAGTAGTAGAGATTTCACACAAAAAAAACCACAAAATAAGTTGGGTAAATAAAGAAAAGGAAACTTATGGATTAAATGGTATTGGTGGAGCATTTGAAATGAAGGACAGGGATATTGATATTGCAATCCTCGGACATCCCATTTTAATCGGCAACATTCTTGAAAAGATACGACCAAAAACAAATGGACGAGCAATGGCAAGAGAACTTGTTGAGTTATGGGGTTGGTGTGGCTTTAATTGCAGTCTTGAAAAAATCGTAGCAGAGGGATGGGAAGAAAAAATAGAATTCATTAGACCATGTATAAAATGTGAGTGTGGGGACGAGTGCAAGAAGCATAATAAGAAAGTCCTCAAACCAGAAGTAGAAGCACTCTTGAAGTTTATTAAAGAACTAAACTTGAAATAATCAGATTTTTTCAATCTGCCCATCCTTCATGGTGTGGTGGGCAGTACAAAAAGATTTGACTTTCGACAACAAATCAATAGTATATAACTAAATTTACCTCACTTCTCACATGGAAAAAATAACAAAAGAACAGATACTCACAGCGATCACTTCGTGGTATTTTGACGATTTACCGTTTATAGAAAAGGTGAACGATATTACCTTTCATCAAAAAAGAAAACTTCAAGCCATTGAAGGTGGCAAACTTCACTCCACTACTAACAATTTTAATAATGGCAACAGGTAAAAAGGCTTTCATGCTATACGCAGACCAGAAGGGGGTATTTGATAAACTTCCAAACGAAAAAGCGGGAGAACTAATCAAGCATATTTTTTCCTATGTGAATGACGAAGACCCGAAGACTGAGGATTTAATTATTCAGATTTCGTTTGAATCGATAAAACAACAATTAAAAAGAGATCTTCAGAAATATTATAACATTTGCAATCGGAACAAGGAGAACGGATCGAAGGGGGGGCGACCAAAGAACCCAGACAAACCCAAAAAACCCACTGGGTTATCTGGGAAAAAGGAGGATATTACAAATTTTGAATATATGCTCGGAGAGTTTCAGAAGATGAGGAAGTCTATTAAAAAACCAATGACTCCGCTTGCGATTGAAAAGTTGAAGACAAAACTTGAAAAACTTTCCTCGGACGAGGCTGTACAAATAAAGATAATGGAGCAGTCTATTTTCAGTTGTTGGCAGGATGTGTACGCGCTGAAGATTGACGAGAGCACTGTCGACTGGGATAAACTCACGGTTGATCAGGCTCGGGAAATGCTGGACGACAAGAAGCTGTCGGCAAAACTCGAAATAAAAAACCCAGAACTATTTTTCAAAGCACAACAATGAGTAACGAAAATGCGGAGTCGGCATTCCTCGGGGCTTTATTGTTAGAGCCTACGATCATCAAGAATTTTAAAAAAATCAAACCTGAAGATTTCGCGCTTGAGGCTCATTCGCACATATTTGAAACGCTCGGGGAAATGGACGCGAACGACGAGGCTATTGATTTGGTAATGCTCGCTACAAAACTTCAGGAGAAAAAATTGCTCGAAGAGATTGGCGGTCCTGAATATCTGGCAGAGCTTATGAACGAGGTTCCACTCGCGACGCACGCGCTTCAGTATTCGCAGATCGTCAAGCACCGTTCTTTGTTGCGGGAATTGAAAGTTGTCGGGCAAAGAATGACAGAAGTTGAAGGAAGCACCCCGGAAATTCTCGAACAATTGCGCGGGCTTATGGGAGGGGTCAAAGAAAAAATAAGCTACTGGGACCCAGAAAAACAAACAGTTGACGTGGATCCGATTGACGTGCAGAACACGATTCTTACGTGGGGGACTCCTGAACTGGACAAAGTAATTTCTCCAATTGATCCCCATCATTTTATTGTCCTCACCGCAGAAACAGGAGCTGGGAAAACAGCCTATACTTTTGACTTGGCTACAAAAAATTCACGTATCGGGAAGGTTCTCGTTATCTCTTTAGAAATGGGCGGAGCTGAGATCATCACTCGTATTGCAATAAATAACGCCGGGATCACAAAGGAGCAATGGAGGGACAAGAGAAAAATACACGAAGCCCAGTACAATAGATACAAAACAAAACGCGCGGAGCTTTTGTCGCTCGGACAATTGGCGACGGTCGGTTTGAACGACACGAGCTTCGACGCGATCGCTCAGGCGATCCTGAAGCATAAACCAGTTCTCGCGATCGTGGACAACATGGATCTTATAGAAATTGAAAAATCTTCCCGGAATCAAACGGAACATGAATCGATGATTTCAAAGAAGTTTATGAATTTCACGAACCGACACAAGATTCCTGTCATGTTGGTGCATCATTTAAAAAAGGGAACAGAAGGGAAACAACAGGCTCGCGGATTGAATGCTGTGAAGGGAAGTTCAAAGATTGTACAGGATGCCGACTCAGTTATTATGTGCCACTCTGGAATACAAAATCCGAACGCTGAATCAGCCGAAGAAAAATCTAAATTCACCGTTATTGAGCTGAAGGCTCGGACGTTTGGAATTAAGGGAGTGAAGACAGTGTACTTTTGGAAAGGTACATTTCTTGACCAGTTTCCTGGCAGTAATCAGCCTGGGTTCTAGTCAAAAAGACTTGCAATAGAATCACAAGCCCTTAAGATGTAATTGTCTTAAAAATTACAAATGAATACTACAAAAAATACATACAAAGTCAAAGATTTCACAGGTTGCCGATTCGGTCGGTTGCTTGTTTTAAAAGAAGAAGCGCACAGTATTACACCTGGCGGACAAAAGAAGAGGCGCGTTTTGTGCAAGTGCGATTGTGGGAATCAGAAAATAATACGACTTTCAAACCTTGGGCGAAATCACACAAATTCTTGTGGCTGTTTTCATAGAGATGTAATGCAGTCACATGGTATGTCAGCTACATCCACCTATGGCTCATGGGAATCAATGAAAGCTCGCTGTTTTAATAAAAAACTTCGGGAATATAAAAACTACGGTGGGCGAGGAATAACCGTGTGCGACCGTTGGATGAAATTTGAAAACTTCTTTGCCGACATGGGAGAACGACCACTCGGGAAAACTATTGACAGAAAAAACAATAACGGAAACTATTGCCCAGAAAATTGCAGGTGGGCGACAAAAATGGAACAGGCAGACAACACAAGAAGAACGAAATCTCTCAAATATAAGGGAGAAACATTAACGCTTTCACAATGGGGAAGAAGGCTAAACATGAACAGGGCAACGATTTACGCAAGGATTCGCATGGGGTGGTCAGCAGAAAGAACATTAACAACACCATAATGACTAAACACTGCGCCGATTGCGGAGAGAAATTAATCCTGAGAACGAACCGTGAGGACGGCTCGAAGTTTTACGGTTGCTCGGAATATCCTGAATGTGACTACACTCAGGAATGCGATGAAGACGACCCGCAGGGCTGGGATGAACGAGATGAAGAATTAAACCCTCGGAGATGAAAATAAAACCAACGGATCCGTGGAAGTTAGACGGGAGCACTCGTCGTATGAAAGCAATGCCTAGGTGCTTGCCAAAGAAGAGGGAATACCGAACGATCTTTTTTGTTCACGAGGACGACATTGAGTATACAAAGAGAAAGATGGAACTGAGGGGCTGGACATTTAAAAATAAATTCAGAAAGCACGGATTCAAATTTCACCTGAAGTTTTGGAGGCAGATGTAAAAGAAAAGCGCCGAACCCCTTCGACGCTCCCCCCCCTTAACCCGTGTTCCGAAACAAGGACATCGTAATCTAAAAAGGCTATAATTGCAAAGAATGGAAATCCCACTCGAAGACAACGAACAGAAAGCCCTTGTGAAATGGCTTGAACTTGTGCGATTGAAATTTACGTCAATTCCAAATAGTACGTTTGCTGGTTCGTATTTCGGAGGGCAGAAACAAAAGAGCTTTGCGGTTCTTGCACGAAACAAAGCCCTCGGGCTAAGAAAAGGATTTCCAGACATTGTCGTTGTAATCCCTCCTAAGCGTTCCAAAACTCAAAAAGGCATATTCATAGCACTTGAGTTAAAAAGACAGCACAGGGTCAAGAAGAATGGCAAACTAGGGACATCTCCATCGGTTGTTTCTGACGAGCAAGTTGAATGGATAGATTCTTTGAATTCTTGCGAAGGGGTGGAGGCTCGGATTTGCTACGGATTCTCGGAATCAATAAATTTTATAAAAACATTTCTGAATGAATAATATGCCACTCAAACTCAGAAAGGAAATAGCGGATGATCCATTTTACAATGTTTGTATTCATGAGCGATTCCGTGGGCTTATCGGGACAGGGGCTTTGACATGGGAGCACGCAATCATATATTCCGGTCGTCAAATTCAAGAGAAATTCGCAATCGTTCCGTGTCGCATGAGTTTTAATGTTGGAGTCTCGGGAATTGATAAAGAGTTTAATCGGTACATTGCTCTGGCTCGGGCAACAGAAGAAGACCTTGCCAAATACCCTAAGAGGGATTGGAAACAGGAGCTTGAGAGATTGAGACAAATTTTTCCTGAAATAGATTTGCAATTTCCCGAAGAACCATTAAACTGAAATTAATAAATACGAAATGATAAACGAAAAAATGCTTTCGGATATTACAGAACAAATGAAGGACGTTCCATTGTGTGAGCTTCCTGACGATACAGAGTTCGCAAAGGAGATTGTAAAGGTACTTTCTCCTGAGAAGGCAATGGAAGCAATAGAAGCGTACACTCGGTATGCAACGTGGAGAATTACTAACACTGAATAATGAAATTATCACAACTCAAACCGAACCCATCGAACCCTCGGACAATTACGAAGTCTCAAATGGAGAAGCTGAAAAACTCAATCGAGAAGCTCCCCAAGATGATGGAGCTCCGACCGATTATCTATGACGAGAATTTTATTATTCTCGCAGGGAATATGAGATTTCAGGCTTTGCAGGGGCTCGGGAAAAAAGAAATACCTGATACATGGGCAAAGTGTGCCAAGGATTTTTCCGAGGAGGAGAAAAGAGAATTTATTGTGAAAGACAATTTATCAATGGGAGAATGGAATTTTGAAGAACTGGCGAACGAGTACACCCCTGAGGAACTTGACGAGTGGGGAATGGTAAATATGAAGTTCGATGATGTGGAGGAAGTAAAGGCACCAAGTGAAAAAAGCACAACGGAGTGTCCTGAGTGTGGACATCTTTTTTAAAAAATGGATAATTGTATATGTCTTGTTTGCGAAAAAAAGTTTACCCCAAATCAATTTTGGAGGCATTCAACTGGACTTTGTAGCGAAGAATGTAGAATATTAAAGAGAAGGGAAACGCGAAATAAATACAACAAAACTGAAAAAGGAATAATCGCAAAGGAAAGATGGATAAAAAGCGAAAGACGAAAAAAAAACGAAAAGGGGTACAGGGAAAAGCCTCGGGCAAGGGCGTTAGCTGTTGAAAGCGTAAATAGATATAGAAAAGCACACCCAGAAAAAGAAATTTATAGAAAGAGGTCGAGCACGATTTACATGAGTAGAACACAGGGAAGAATGAGAAAATGGTGGGCAGATAAATTGGAAGAGCAAGGAGGACATTGTCTTATGTGTGAAGCAACGGAAAAATTAACAGTTGACCATATTATTCCAATGTCAAAAGGGGGAACAGATGATATTGATAATTTGCAAATATTATGCAGGGCTTGCAATTCTTTTAAATGGAATAAAATGCCATCGGAAATTCTAACTTTACAAACAGTATGAATCCAATAAAAACCAAGAACGGCAAGGAGTTAAAAACCGACGACAAAAAATCGCCTCGGGTAAGAATTGCAAAGTTCAGAAAGTGGGAGAGACAATCCACACGAACGGTTGCACAAAAGACGAAGGAGTTGAACAAACTGTTTGGTAAGAAGAAACAGGACGTTGCTTACTTTCGGTCGGTCTGTACGTCAGAGGAATGGAGACTTTTTAATCTCTCGGGAAAATGAAAGCATTTACTAAGGACGAGATCAATATAATATACGACGCAATGTGGAGGTGTATGGTGTCATTCGATACAGAGTCAAAAGTCATAGCTACGGGAATAATTAATA
>Ga0208900_1001258_pt1 | contig 13822 bp, 7 predicted proteins | sample AntAceMetag02UKK_FD_184763 | JGI IMG/M metagenome (GOLD analysis project Ga0208900, IMG submission 184763) | Saline lake microbial communities from Ace Lake, Antarctica - Antarctic Ace Lake Metagenome 02UKK (SPAdes) (version 2) | ecosystem: Environmental > Aquatic > Non-marine Saline and Alkaline... | reverse complement strand
TGAAGAAGTTTATGAGATATATGATACGGCTGATACATTAATGGTAAGTCAGGGTAAGGATATTCGTTGGGAATTCATGTTTGGTGATCATCCCTGGTCGGAGAATCCTGCTATTCGCAAAAATGTTCCCCCACGGGGATATGATATGGGTGGAATTGAACAGATGAATTTTGTACTGATCCGCTCTACTGAATTGTATTTCAATAAATACGAATGTTTGATTGAGCAAAATTATGAATCAAATAAACAAGCCTCCCTTGATTTTCTGAATATAATCAGGGCTCGGGCAAAAGATTTGACTTATGTGAATCCTTGGTGGCCGGTGCCGGTCGGAACAACTGGTATTCCTGATCTTACTTTGGAAGATGTAGATACTAAAGATAAAATGCTTAACGCTATCCGCAACGAAAAACGACGGGAAATGATTTATGAAGATGGCATGAGGTGGTTTGACTTAGTACGTTGGGATAAAGAATACGCAAAACAAATTACAAATTCTGCTACGGATAATCATTTATTTCTCCCAATCCCTGAAAGCGAATTGCTTCTTAATAGTGCATTGGTACAAAATCCGGCTTATTAATAAACAATATTTCAGGATTTCGTTTGGCTTTTTTAAGTTCAGCAAGCTGATTTTCTAATTCTTTATATGAGGGTTTGTCATTTTTCAGGTTTTTATTATTTGGTTATTTCTACAAATATTTTATAATCATTTGCTTTATTTCATTTGCATTTATGGGTTTCGACAAATAATCATTGCAGCCCGCAGCCATTGCTTTTTCTTTGTCGCCTTCTAAAGCATATGCCGTTTGTGCAATTATAATTATGTCATTGTTAAATTCCCGGATTTGCCTGGTAGCTTCATAACCATTCATTTCGGGCATCAGAATATCCATCAGCACCAAATCAATGTCAGGATTATTTTTGCAAGCTTCTACTGCATCTTTTCCGGTTTTTACACTAATTATTTCTTTTCCTAATTTCTGAACAGTAATCAAAAGGAGTTCTTCTGATGTTTCATCGTCTTCGGCAATTAATATTTTTAACTTTTTCACAGGGGGCATTTCAGCTGGAGTCAAATCTTCATCTTGTGCATTATTTTCTTTCATCTTTTCGCTCGTGTACGGAAGGGTAAAACAGAAGGTACTTCCGATTCCTTCTTCCGATTCCACCCAAATCTTACCGCCAAGCATTTCTACGTAAGCTTTAGAAATTGACAAGCCCAATCCAGCTCCTTGATAAGCATTCTTATCTTCAATATCTGCCTGAATAAATCGTTCAAATATGGCTTCCTGTCTGTTTTCAGGTATACCTATTCCTGTATCTTTTACATAAAACTCCACTTCGATACTTGGACCTTGCTCAGCAACCACAGGCTCAGTGTCCTTTTTTAGAACATAACCCATTTCTATTGAACCTTTTTCACTGTATTTGATGGCATTTTTTACAAGGTTTGTAAGTATAGCATATACTTTCTCACGGTCAGTTTTTAGAACGGCTTCTGTAAATGGCAGAGAATTTTTGAATGAAAACTGCATACCTTTTGCTTCTATCTCGGGTTTGAAAAAGGTATAGATGTATTCGATTTGCTCGTTAATATTCGATTCCTGCCTATTAACTTCTATTTGCCCCGATTCTATTTTCGAAATATTAATAATATCATTGATGATATTGATCAGTCTGGCTCCGCCTTTTTCGATGATACCGATATACTTTTGTTGCTGATCGCCTGTTAAATTTGGCTCTTTAAGCAGATCGGTAAAACCCAGAATCCCATTCATGGGTGTACGAATTTCATGACTCATATTTGCCAGAAATGCTGATTTTAAACGATCACTTTCCTCGGCTTTTTCCTTAGCTTTATACAAATCTTCATTGGTTTGAATCAGCTCCTCGTTAATAGTTTCGTATTCTTCGTTCTTTGTTTGTAATTCGAGTTCGCTTTTTTCAGCTTTTTCCTTGGCTTTATACAAATCTTCGTTGGTTTGATTCAATTCCTCGTTGATAGTTTCGTATTCTTCGTTCTTTTTTTGTAACTCGATTTCGCTGTTTTCTGCTTTTTCTTTTTCTTTTTTCAGCTCTGCCGTTCGAATTATAACCAACTTTTCTACCTGGCGATGTCTGGTGATAGCAAATCCAATCGAAAAAATAATCATACAGATAGCAATTACCAGAAGTATAATAAAATAAGTTTCTAAATACCATGGCAACATCACAGTAAATGCCCAACTTGCAGGGGAAGGATCAATATTTCCGTTCAAATCCATTGCCCGAACTTCAAAAACATGGGGGCCTGTCGATAAACCAACTCCCTTTACAATGGTAATATTTTCAAAAGGTGACCATGAACTTTCATCAAAGCGATAGGAAAATTGTAATCGGTCATCCGGCGTGTTATCCCATTTGTCATGCCCCTTAAATACAAATTGCAAATCGCCGCTTGGTATGGCTTCGTGGGAGTTTATATCCGATGGTATAACTGTTTCTGGTGCATCTGTATCAGCTTCAGGATAATAACGATATGCTCCTTTTAATGTAGCTGCCCAAATTTCGCCCTGTGAATCCTCAAATACATCAAAAACAGTAGTGTTGGGAAGACCTTCTTCGCTTGAATTGGACACCCATGTTCCATCAATCAGCCTATGAATACCAGTTCCGGATGCAACCCAGATGCTGCTATCTCTGGAGATAGTCATCATTCTGGCAGTTTCAAATGCTGGCGATTGAACCAACGACCAATTTTCCCCATCGTATTGAATAATTCCGTTGCTTCCACTTATCCAAATATTTCCATTCCCCAATTCAAGAATAGAAGTTGATAAACCCCATTCAAACGCTGCCTTTAAGTCAAAACTTGTTTTAATTCCGTTTTTAAAAACCATAACTTCTGTAAAAGTTACGATCCATACATCTTTATTTCGTGCCTGAATAATATCTGTTACTTCACATGCTCCCGGTGTTAACCCGTCAATTTTCAGATCTACAGCCAAGGTTTCAATGTGTTCTCCATCATATCGAATAAGCCTGGATATTTCTTCCACGTCCTGAAGAATAATGAAACAATTCCCATTCTTGTCCTGGTCGTAATACCTTACCTTTTCGTTTCCAAAAGAAAAAGCAACTGTACAGCTTTTATCAAGCGGATTAAATAATGCAAGTCCTCCTTCTTCGGAAATTCCAACAATCAGCAAGCCATTTTTAAGCGAACAAATATCTCCGGTAAACAACGCTGGATTAAATTGATATGATTCCCATTTGTCATTCGACCAAAGAAAAAAGGAATCTTCCGCTGCAAACCATAATCGACCCGTTAAATCTTCATGGATTTTCTTAATACGTTGTCTTAAGTCAAACCTTTCTCCTGCCCTCCTCCACAAAGTTGGCGTAAAGTGAGCAAGCCCAGATCCGGTTGCCAGCCAGAAAGCCCCATTTGGCTCAACAACAACATCATTAAGTATTCGATTTAAGATTCTGTTTTTTGTTACAAGTGTTTCCTTACCCTGCTGAATATGATAAAGGTTCCAATCTCTAAGTGTGGTATTTAATGGAGGGGGCGGTTGAGTCCCTTTTATTATCCATAAAGAGTTATCATGTCCACGCCATCCGTAGAAAACCTCATCTGTTTTTGAAACATATAGTTCTTGCCATGTTTTGTCATTGAACCCGACAAGAACATTGTGCTTTGATTTGGAAGACTTTGATATAAGCGTTAATTCTCCATCTTCTCCTTCAAAAGGCTTCTTAAAATGGGATAATCCGTACGATTTGGGAACTTGAAAATCGATCCATTGCTCCTGAAAATTGCAGGTGTCGCATCGTACTAGGTATTTTGCAACCCCATCTTCTCCGGTAATCCAAACACTTCCATCCTGAAAAACCGTCATGTCGATAAATTGCCCAATTTTAGATTCTTCTGCCCGCTTTATGATTCTTGTCTGTAGTTTGGCATTATCAAACTCTTTAAGATCACCATCTCTAATAAAGAGGAGTTTGTTTCTTACTCCCGGTGTTGGCATAAAAGGAATTCCAGCATCAAATTCCAAATTTTGCCATTTGTCGTTTGAATAGAAAAAAACATCATTCAGGTCTCCTTCATCAATACTCCATAAATTTCCGTTGAAGTCTTCGTGTGTTCTTCCAAAAATTTCTGATGGACTGGTTATATACTCAAAATTATAACCATCATATTTGGATAAGTCGACCTTAGGCCCATGAACAATTGTGAAAGTGTTATTTTGGCTTTTTGTAATGCTGTTTACCCATGTAATCTTTAATCCGTTTTGGGAGGTAAAAAATCTTTGATTTACTCCTTCTTGCGCCTTAACATTCAGTGATAGTATCAATAAAAAGAAACTAATTCTCAAAAAAGTAATTAAGCTCTTGAAATAGAATGCTATCTTCACAATTATTATTTTTTGGACTCAAATATACCTTTTAATGTTGATTCAATGGTAACAAATTTAATCTTTATTGTTTATATAAACACATAAGTGTCCGAAAGTTTTGATAAAATCCACATTTTTAGATTTATCATATTGATAATCAATAGTTGCATCTGTTTTTTTTAATAGAAAAAGCACTTTGATAAAAATTACGAACTGTCAATATTTAACCTCATTTGTAAAGTAACTGGATTAGCTTTGTCAAAATAACGTGCTTTTTTTACCATGGTTTTTATTTCATTGGCAACATATTGCAGTTGTTTAACCTTGAAGACTCAAACCATCAATTTGATCTTCCAAAAAACGGGAAATTCAAGGACTTGATGACCGGGGCAATAATAGACAGAACAGATATTTTTGTAAACCTTTGGAGGGAAAGTTTCTTCGGCGAATAAATTGAAAGGATTAGAATAAAAAAAGGGCTGCCATATTCACCTGGCAGCCTGTTTTACTTTTACTTATTGTTGCTCAACAGAAACATCAATGGCATATCAATCCGTTTGCGCCAGTATTCTTCGTTGTGGTCGTGGCCTTTATATTTTTGTGTTATCCAATCTGTGCCTTCTTTGTAGCCTTTCGCTCTCATAACCTGATCTATTTTTTGCTGATGGTCTTCATAAAGCCCATCAAGGCCTTCGGTTCCATAATCAAAATAGAAAAGATGCCCACCGGCATCGGGAAGGTTCTCATTAAGGTAAGTCACAAAAGCATCAGACACTGCATGTTGTTCAGCATTTTCGTCACCAATCCAGTGTGTGGAAAGACAAGATGCGCCCCTGAAAATCTGTGGATATTCGCACACAGCGTACATAGAGATCAGGCCACCCATGCTTGAGCCCATGATAAATATTTCCTTCCTACCCGGTTTAGTCCGATAAACGCTGTCAACAAAAGGCTTTAATTCTTCGACAATAAACTTCAGGTAATTATCTGATACCGGCATACCGCCATATATCTTTTGTAATTCCACTGCAGACGATCTTTCCAAATTACGGAATGGCTTTTCGGGCATGTATTCCTGGTAGCGCTTTGGGGTATTCCATATTCCTACAACGATTGCTTCAGGTATTTTTTTCTCTTTCGATAATTTAGAAATGGCTTCGTCAACTCCCCATTCTTCTCCATTATATGAGGTTTCCGGGTTAAAAATATTTTGACCATCTTGCATATAAATTACCGGAAATGTTTTGGCTCCAAAGATGGGGGGCGAACTAATAGCATTGGTATAGTAAGAGTTGAATTGTGAAGTATTGATTACAATTGATCCGTACATAAACCTTATTGTGCAATCGTCGTACACCCCATTAAACGGAATTTGCAAAGAATTCAGATTTTTCCATTAGCTCCAAAAACTAGGATTTATTTCTATCTTCGCTCCACAGATACTTATGAGATCCGTAAGAAGAAATATAATTTATTTATGACAAAAATAATGGAGATTAAATATTTTAAGCTGTTGAAAAACACAACCTTATTATTACTGCTTATTGTGCTTGGCGTATCATGCAACAAAAAAATGGAACAAAAGCCAAACATCATTTTCATAATGAGCGACGATCACGCTTTCCAGGCTATCAGCGCTTATGACGATAAACTGATAGAAACCCCAAACATCGACAGGCTGGCCGATGAAGGCATACGTTTTAACAGGGCTTATGTTACCAATTCGATATGTTCGCCCAGCAGGGCAGTAATTTTAACAGGTAAACACAGCCACCTGAATGGAGTGAGGAACAACATCAATGTATTTGACAGCGTGCAGCAAACTTTCCCTAAATTATTGCAAAAAGCAGGATATGAAACTGCTGTTATTGGAAAATGGCATTTGAAATCAGAACCTTCAGGATTTGATTACTGGCGTGTACTCCCGGATCAGGGCGTTTATTATCAACCAAAATTCAGGACTCCTGATGGTATCATCACCAAACAGGGTTATGTAACGGATGTGATTACTGACCTGGCCCTTGAGTGGTTGGATAACTTGCGTGACAAGGACAAACCTTTTATGCTGATGTACCAACATAAAGCCCCACACCGCTCATGGCTGCCGTCACAGGAATATTTAGATGAATTTATGGACAAGCCAATTCCAATACCCGAAACTTTGTTTGATGACTATTCCGGAAGGGGAACTGCCGCCCATGAAGCTGAGATGCGCATCAAAGAACATATGGGCCTGAGTAACGACAATAAAATAAAACCTGAAATTGTTGAAGCGCTAGGCTTTGAGGAATTTTCGCAATGGTACGCACCCATTTACAATAGGAACTATAAATTGATGACTGCCGATGAGCAGAAAAATTGGGATGCTGTGTATGGCCCGATCAATGAAGCTTTCCTGAAACATCCACCAAGAGGTGATTCTTTGGTTCTATGGAAATACAAGCGTTACATGGAAGATTACCTTGCCAGTATAAAGTCTGTTGATGATAATGTTGGCCGTCTGCTGGATTTTCTTGAAGAATCAGGTTTGGATGAAACCACGCTTGTGGTTTACACATCCGATCAAGGCTTTTACCTGGGTGAGCATGGCTGGTTCGACAAACGTTTTATGTACGAAGAATCCTTCAGAACTCCACTATTGATGCGTTGGCCCGGAAAAATAAAACCTGCTACGACAAATGAAAACCTGGTGCAAAACCTCGATTTTGCAGAAACCTTCCTTGATATTGCAGGTGCTGAAATACCCGGCGATATGCAAGGATTGAGCCTTGTACCTTTATTTGAAGGGAATACAAAATACTGGCGTGATGCCATTTATTATCATTATTATGAATACCCCGGAATACATGGTGTAAAGCGCCATTACGGTATTTCAACCTCCAGGTACAAACTCATTCATTTCTATCATGATATTGATGAATGGGAGTTGTATGACCTTGAAACTGACCCACAGGAAATGCATAATATATTTGATGATCCAAAGGCAGATAAAATTAAAAAAGCGCTAATGAAAAAGCTTAGGGTATTAAGAAAAGAATATGGTGATTCGGATGAATTGACAGAAGAGATTTTGAAAAACGATTTGAAAGTGAATAATTGATTTACTGTTGTTGGATGTAAAACAACTATCCCTTATCCTTTTTTACACGGATTACTTTATTGCCGAATAAACAGAATAAGGAAATGGCACCAATACTATTTCTCTTTGCTTAAACATTGTCCCACGGGCTTGGCTCATTACTGAAAAACTGACTTATGGAAACTTCCGTCAAATCCTCAGTAAAATCATTGAGATACAATCCGTATTTATCCTCGTACATTAAATCAATAATTCTATTAACTTTTCCTAATAGATGATTATCCTTAAGAAGTGAAAGCCTTTCTTTCATTTCATTATATTCAGAAGTTGTTAATTGAATTGTATCCATAATCAGTAAATTATCATACAAATTTAATCATTTATACTTTACTAATCACATCCAAGGATGGCTAATTAATCAGAGCAACAATCAAAGTAGGCCAAAAATCTACTGTGCCATCAATGAAAACAAAACCTTTCCTCCCGACATATCTGAAATATAGGCTTTCAGACCGTCATAAAAATTTTCGAGGGAAACAGTGGACTGCACTTTTGTTTGCAGTTTACCTGAAATGAACAAATCCTGCAAATAACCTGACACTGCTGCCATTTCAACTGGAGATTGGTCATTCAACCAATCGCCAAGATTAAAGCCCCCAAGGATTTTATTTTTAAAAATTATTTCAAGAGCATCAACTCCCCCAACCGGCATACCCGACAAACCTCCGTAAAGTAATAATTCGGAACCGGCAGGCATGGCATTAAGGATTGTTCCCGTCAATCCCCCTCCTACTGCGTCGATGGCAGCGGTCGCATTCAAATCAGTTGCAAGCTGCTTTAATTGAATGGCAAAATCATCGCTATTGATATCAAGTACCTGATTTTCACCAAGGGCCCTCAATTCATCAACATGCTCTGCTTTTCGTACAAGATTGATAAGCTTCAGCCCTTTTTCCTTTGCAAGAAAACTTACAAACCGCCCTACCTGCCCCAATGCCGCCGATTGGATAATGACCTTGTGCTGATTTTCGGAAATATGATCGAACATGGCATAAGCCGTTAGGGGATTTACAAACAAACAGGCGGCCTGCTCAATCGGAAGATCATCTTTCACAAAAAGGCAATTGCTCAATTTTACAGCAACATATTCTGCCCATGTACCACCTTTATCATTCTGTGAAAAAAAGCTTACACGTTTCCCTATCAATTTTTTATCGATATCACCGCTCACATCTTCAATTATTCCGGCACCTTCAAAACCAGGAATTGCAGGCAATGATTTTTGGATATTATAGCCCCCACGAATAAAAGCAATATCAGAAGGATTGATTGAGGCTGCCTGAACCTTCACTAACACATCTCCGAATAAGGGCTTTGGAGTTTCAATTTCAGCAAGCTTCATACTTCGCATTGCACGAACCAGGTTGGGATTGTAGGCTTCAAGAATGAGTGCTTTCATAATAATATGGTGTGAATTGCATTTTCGCAAAGATAGATTTTTCGGATTGACGGAGACTCGGGCATAAAAAAACCGCTACAATAAATCGTAGCGGTCAGGTGTCACTTCGCTCAAAGTGTACCTTATCTCATTGGATATTTTTTGAATATATCATTTGCCTGCATCAGGATATCAACATATTGCGACCGCTTGTAAGCAAAGGGATCATTTAAATTTTTCTTTGAAACTTTTCCTTTAAAATCACCAATATTCTTGTAGCCTTTGCTGTTCATCCAGGCTTCAAGATCTGTGAGTATATTTTTAATTTGGCCAATTCCATTGCGATATAAGGTGCTAACAATCTGTACTACATCAGCACCAGCCAGCAACAACTGGATTACCTGGTTTCCATTGAAGATCCCTGTATTTCCACAGATATCAGCTTTTGTTTCTCCGTGGAGCATACCTGCAAAGCGCAACGCCAGACGGTAATCGCCTTCGCAACTCAAGAACCATGGAAATGTTAGTTGCTCTTTATCGATATCAATGTCCGGTTGAAAAATCCTATTGAACAATACAAAACCATCTACACCAGTTTCATCCATTTGGTGAACAACTCCTAAAATATTGGTGTAAAATGGACTAAGTTTAACACTTACCGGAATGTTCACAGTTTGCTTCACTTTCTTGAGAATAGCCAGACGCTGATTTTCGATATCTAATCCGGGTCTTTCGGCACTGCGTGGGTTCGAATACATATTCAGTTCGATAGCAGCCGCTCCGGTTTCTTCCAACTTTTTGGCATAATCGACCCAGGTAACATCATAAACGCAGTTAAGGCTAGCAATTACAGGAATGCTCATTTTTTCCACAACTTTTCTGAGATTGTGTAAATGTTGCTCAGGCCCTGCATGTTTTATTTTTGGGAACAAGGACACCATTTCGGCATGGCGCTCGCTATACTCTTCCATGTGGTTATCCTGTTGCGCCCGCTCAAGTTGAATTTGCTCTTCGAAAAGGGATTTGTAAACGATGGCTGCAGCTCCGGCATCCTCAATTTGTTGCAGGGCATCCATGTCAGTAACCAGGTTACTTGCACCTACGATAATAGGGTTTTTTAGCTCAAGCCCTAAATAAGAAGTTTTTAATTCGGCCATATGTTAGAATTTTATATGTATGGTTAATTCAAGTTATAATTATCATCGCAAAAATATAAAAAAATTGAAGTGTTATTACGATTGTGTAATTTAAAAATGGATTAATTACCAGATAGGGGGGGTTGATGAACTATTTTTCAATCACTTCTGAAGGGAGGATTAAAATAAATTCTGTGCCAATACCTTTTTTACTTTTTATTTGTATTTCAACTTTCATTCGTTGCGCGAAATCCTTAACAATTTCTAAACCCAAACCAGTACCCGACTCATTTTCTGTACCTTTAGTAGATTCAATCCTAGCACCGGACCCGAAGCCCTGGATGACTTCTGATGGCATACCCACGCCGGTATCATTTATCTGAATCGCCACGCCTTTTTTCGTTTCAAACGAACTGAAGGAGATTTTGCCACCCTGTGGTGTAAACTTCACCGCATTGCCAAGCAGGTTGCGAAGGATAGAAGTTGTCATATTTACATCTAAGCAGACAGTCAGGTCTGATTTTACGCTATTCTCCAGGATTAAATTTTTATTCGAAGCACGATATTTAAAAACATCTAATTGATTTTCGACAAGCATATAAAGATTAAAGTCTTCGGGATGATACTCAACCATTCCACGCTGGGAGAGCGACCATTGAAGCAGGTTTTCGAGCAGGCCGTATGTTTTAAGGCTTTGCTCATATGTTATTTGAAGCATATGCACCTTTTGTTCATCGTCAAAGTCTTTGTATTCATCAGTAATCATTTGCAGAAAACCCATCATAGAACTGAAAGGCCCCCTAAGATCGTGGGCGATGATAGAAAACATTTTGTCCTTGGTTTGATTGGCTTCTTCAAGTTGTTTTTTCTGATCCAACACCTTATGATTCAAATCCTGAAGTGAGTGATAAGCGGTTTTGAGCTTGCGCCTACTTCTAAAAATCGTCATTGCATAAGCAATGGCAAGTATCATCGAAACAATGACAACGCCACCAAGTATTCGCTGATCTCGAATAACCGTGGTGTTAACTAAATTCATCTCTCGAAGCTGCTCATTCTCCAGTGTCTTTTTTTCTGTTTCATATTTTTCCTGGATATCTTTAATCTCACTCTTATTTTGAACTTTAAGTAAACTATCCTTAAAGCTTTCATATTTTTTATAAAACATCAGCGCTCGCTTGTTATCCCCTCTTTTTTCAGCAAGATACGACATCAAATCAAAATAATTTTCTTTAAAGGCAAACAGTTTTGTTTCTTCAATTATAGTGAGGGCCTCCTGTAGCAATTCCCTGGCCTCATCCAGGCTATTCCGTCCAATTAATATTTCAGCGATAGCAATGTTATTAAACAAAACCCCAATTGCAAACCCTTGTTCCCTGGATATCTTCAATGACTTCTCAAAACTCGCGATTGCCCTAAGGGTATCTCCGGTTTCAACATACACGTTACCCATGTTCAAAGAGTTTCTGGCGAGGTCATAAGCAAACCCATATTTTTCAGCTATCCCAGATGATTTATTGTAATATTCCAGTGCCTTATCATAAATTTTAAGCATCTTATACGAAACACCAATATTAGATAAGTTCATCGACAGGTTATAGTTGTCGCCAATACCCTTGTTTATCTCTGCAGCTTTCAGCAAATACTCAATGGCTTTGTTATCATCCCCCAAGTTCTGATTTACAATCCCGATATTATTCAGGGTTATAGCCTGGTTATTTAAATCATTTGTTGCCTCAAAGTTATTCAATGCTTTGATGTAGTGTTCGTAAGATTCCTGCCATCGTCCCTGATCTGAATATATTAGCCCATAATTATTATATACCGCAGCCATTTTGGATTTATCGTTTAACTCCTGAGCTATATCAAGGGCAAGATTGTAGTAATACTGGGCACTATCATTATTGGGAATATCTAAAAATGCATTGCCATAAAGACTTAAAACGAGAAACTCTACATTTTTATCATTCAAATGACCAAGCAAAGAATAGGCTATCCGGGCATAAAGAATTGCTGAGTCTGCATTATTGAGGCTATTGTAGCAACGGGCAATATTGGCATATGACCAAAACACCTCAACAATATCATCTAACTTTTTAGACATAATTAAGGCCTCAGTTCCAAACTTAATGCCCCTATTGGGATCAACTGTAGCGTAATCCCGCGACAATTGAATAAGCAGGCGTAGCTTGGTCGTGTCAACAGTAGCATCCTCCATTTCCTGTTCCATCTCAAGTAAGGGTTCATCCTGTGAAAATACTTGTGCTGAAAATAGAAAAGTAATAAAAATCAAGACAACTTTAGCTAATTGAAGAATATTCATGATTGATTGTTTCACCCATTGCAAATAACGCCATTTAAAAGCAATAAAAACAATTAATGTATAGAAAATATAGCCTACTAACGAAAAACTCATGAATATTAATTTGGAAAATGTATAAATACACTTGATGATAGAAAGTGTTAGGATTAGGTCAATTATTACAAATGCTTTTAAAATTGGTAATTAATCGCCTGGTTAATCTAAAATGATTTTAAATTGCTGATTTTGATGGCTAACAGGAATCCAAATAAATAATTTCTTGCTATAAATATGTACTTTCGTGCCAATTTTCAAAAAACGATATTTAGGATTTAAAAATATACTAATCATGACAGAAAAGAAAAAGTTTATTACTTGTGACGGAAACTATGCGGCATCGCATGTAGCCTATATGTTTAGCGAGGTTGCGGCAATATACCCAATCACGCCATCCTCCACCATGGCCGAGTACATCGACGAGTGGGCAGCGCATGGCCGTAAAAATATTTTTGGCGAAACCGTAAAGGTTATCGAATTGCAATCGGAAGGTGGCGCAGCAGGCGCCCTCCACGGTTCACTCCAGGCGGGTGCGCTTACCACCACTTATACTGCCTCGCAGGGTTTGATGTTGATGCTTCCGAATATGTACAAAATTGCAGGTGAGTTATTGCCAGGCGTTTTTCATGTAAGTGCCAGAAGCCTTGCCGCACAAGCACTTTCTATTTTCGGCGATCATTCGGATGTTATGGCTGCCCGAAATACAGGCTTTGCTTTCCTGGCAACAGGTAGTGTACAGGAAATTATGGACCTTGCTGCCATTGCGCATCTCGTGTCTATTAAATCACGTATTCCTTTCGTTCACTTCTTTGATGGATTCCGTACTTCACACGAAATCCAGAAGGTTGAATATTTTACCAATGATGACGTTAAAGATTTCATAGATTGGGATGCCCTGCAAGCTTTTAGAGATAATGCACTTAATCCTGAGCACCCTGTAACGCGCGGAACTGCCCAAAACCCGGATATTTATTTCCAAACGCGCGAAGCTGCCAATAAATTCTACGACCCAATCCCAGACATGGTTGAAGAGTACATGCAGGAAATAACAAAACTAACTGGCCGCGAATACCATCCATTTACCTATTATGGTGCACCAAATGCCGAAAATGTAATTGTGGCCATGGGATCTGTTACCACAACTATTCGCGAAACACTCGACCACCTGCTTGCAAAAGGCGAAAAGGTCGGCCTTCTTGCCGTACATTTATATCGTCCTTTCTCGGCTAAATATTTCATGAAAGCCTTACCTAAATCGGTGAAGCGAATTAGCGTTCTCGACCGGACTAAAGAACCAGGAGCACTTGGCGAGCCTTTATATCTGGACATTGTAGAAATGTTTTATAGGGCCGAAAATGCGCCACTCATCGTTGGCGGACGTTATGGATTAAGTTCAAAAGACACAACACCAGCTACCATACTTTC
>Ga0208900_1001255_pt1 | contig 13845 bp, 17 predicted proteins | sample AntAceMetag02UKK_FD_184763 | JGI IMG/M metagenome (GOLD analysis project Ga0208900, IMG submission 184763) | Saline lake microbial communities from Ace Lake, Antarctica - Antarctic Ace Lake Metagenome 02UKK (SPAdes) (version 2) | ecosystem: Environmental > Aquatic > Non-marine Saline and... | reverse complement strand
ATTCATATATGTCGCATGGAAATTGGCTAACCAAGATAAACACAGTTCTATTTCATCCCAAGAAACAGAGCTCCGTCGAGCTGAATATCCGACAGCATCTAAGTCCTCAAGAACCATAAACACTTCGTCACCATGTGTTTCCAATGCGAAACACTTTGGGAGACGACAACTTTCATCAGAATACTTACTCCAATTTTTATACCATGCAGTTTCAACTTTATATGATTTTAATTTTCGCTTATGTGATATATCAGTATTCCAACCACGAGGATGTTTGCTTTTATCAGGCAGCTTCACATGCTTAACAACAACAGACGGAATTTTAGCCCCGTCCAATTCATATCGCAGGATTTTTCCATACCCACTCCAGAGCGATTGAATCTCCTCAGCTTCTGTAAGTGTTTTAGCACCTGTGGAATTTAAAATAATCTTATTAAAATGTTTATTCATAGACTAGTAATTATCGCTAGATTCTTTTTTTTATGCAAGTTTAGAAAAACATGAAAAAGTTAGAACATGTCTGGGAATTCTGTCCTAAAAAAAAGAAGAGCATTTTCATTATCATACAAATCACTAAATAGATCTAAATAACTAATAACACTTTCAGCTAAACACTCCTTGAGATAGAAAGAGATACGACTACTTATATCAGCTCTAATCTTATAAATTAGGCCAGCCTTATCCAATGGCTTATCCTGTATTGTTGTATATAATTTACACAAAGCCTTGATGGCTTCTCGATCCAATTGAGATGCTATCGGTGCATCAAGCATTTTCCCAATAATCAATCGCAGATAAGATTCGATCTCTTCTAAATGTTCAATATGTTCTACATTATTATTAAATAGTGATTGATAGCTAAATACAGTAAGATTTATAAGATTTCTGAAATCTGACACATGGCTAATAGCAGAATCTGAGTATAGTATTTCTTGAATACCCGGCAAAGCAAGGTCACTAATAACATGCTTTTCCTCATCAAACTTCGCCCACATTTCTGGCATCCCTAGATACTCAACGTATTTCATCAAAAACTTCATTCTCACACTAAATAACTCTGGTTCAGGCAAAACAGCTGTAAGATTTGTTATACCAAATATCAATGAATATAAGGGATTGCTTTCGAGTGGATGGACTGCCGATAAATAATCGAGTGCTTCTTTTTCAGTATTTGAAATAATTTTAAACTTTATCATATAGACTCCATTTTATTAATACTCAGGAATATATCGGAATAAATGTACCAATATCCCATTAGTTTTTAGGATAATACCTTTCCCCTGAAGTCATATACACTTTATGTTCCTTCTCTAAACCAAGTTTGATTAATTGTAGAAATATCATGTCAGCAATAGATTCTTCATTTACAATAAACCCACCAAGACTGCGAATACCAGCTGAGTCTTCGGGATCGATATTCCCATAGAATCGGCATTCATCGCCTTGTCCGTGAGCGACATAACGGTGTGTAAATCGCGCAAACAATTCATAATCTAACGCACTTCCAAGGATACAAACAAACTTAGCCATAACAATATTTAATGATTCTAAACTATATGTTCTTGGAAATTTATCTATATGTTTAAATACATACAAAGGGTTCATAAAGATACTTACACGATTTGTGCGCGCCCCTTCGACAGATGGCCCATAACCTTGAGTGGCAGTAGTTTGTGTGAAATTTTCTTTATTTTGTCTTGGAATAACGACTGAGAAACAAATAGCATCATATTCTCTTCCGCCCAAAAGGCAGTGATGTTTCTTTCCTTCTACAGGCTGAGACCCTTTGGTAATGATACTCTCAATCTTTAATTCAGAGTACAAACCGATACCTCGAACTAGTACATTTGGGGTATTTATACCATAACCCTCAAAATGTTTTTCTAAATCTAGCGATATTATTTTACGGTTGGTCATCCTAACTCCATTTACTTAATACTCAGGAATATATCGAATAGAGAATTAAAATATTTCATATTTCTGGGATTCTTACAGAAAAATGGCTCAATAAAAATTGAACTAATATTTAACTGAGATATTATGGATATCTGTTCGATAATTTTATATGCTCACATATTTCAAAATTATTTCAACACCATCAGAATTCATCAGTACAAAAATTGAGATTTTGACTTCGATATTTAATATTACAGCAATCTTAGATATCAAGAATATGTTTAGTACATACGCTATTTCTAACAAGCGTACTGGGGCACTTGTCTCGATGTATAACAATCTTCTATTTGATGAAGCAAGAGAATCGATTGGGGTTCCCTCTTTTTACCCTGATCTACCAAAAGCAAAAGGACTTTCGGCAGCGTTTTTCTATCTAATATCACACCACTATGGCGAATATTTTTCTTTCTCAGAAGGAACCCCCATACACCTAACCCCAGATGGCGGAGCATTTGGCACCGAACTATTTGATAAATTCTATGGAAAATTACAGGGCTATGATTTCAAAATAGTCAACGGAAACATCCATGGCAAACTCCCCAAATTTGATATCGACACATCAAACATAAAAAACAAAAATATTTAAAGCTAATGAGAATAATGGCTGAAATTTTTTTTATATATGTTCGATAAATGTTCATGCGCACTTATTATAAAATAGTTTCGAACAAACCAAAGATTTATGGACGTGACAAGCAAATTGTTAGCGATTTAAATAACTTTGCTATATCAGCAGGCATGAATATTAGCGATATTGGAACCTCGAACAATAGTTCCATCGGAATCGCTGCAGCATATCTTGGAGCACACTATACTGGGTTTGAGATACGGGAAGAAATGCATACTTCTATTCTTCGGCATCTAGACCTTTATGAATTGGGCTCATTTAATGGTAATTATCGTCCAATCCATGGAGAATTCTCTTCCGGTCCAAATTCTCTATCGACTCGTATCTTGAGTGACAACATTCAAGATATAATAAATGGATTAACAGGAGTGTTTTCTGACCCCAGTCCTGAATCAGATAGAGCGCAAGTACTAGTTGAAATGCTTCGGGTGATTAAACCTAATGGGCGTATTTTCATTGGCAGTTTTAATTGGATGCCAGATGAAATGAAGGACTGTTATTATTTTTTAAAGGGAATGTTTTCGGAAGAGAAGCTAGCTGAGTGCACAGAGGTATCTGTAACTCTTGAGAATAGTTTTCTTTTTTTTGAAAATAAATTCCCATCTTATGAAGGATTTGTACTTAGGATAAATAAAACGAACTCAAGGATTGCTAGCATACTGGATTTAAGTAAATATGAAAGTATTCGTCAACAACAACATAGGAGATACCTACAGGATCTTCTTTCATAATGATATATTTCAAAATCTTATCATTAAAGCAGAGATCTCTATACACACTACAAGGGCTTTCAACAGAGCAAAGTGAGAAACTTGCAAAACTAAGCTCTCAATATTTAAAGATATCAACCGGATTTATGGCTAGTGACTTTTTAACAAAAGATCCAGAAGAATATATTTTGACCCATGATATAGGAAGAGGATTAATGGATCATACTCAACAAAGCAATTCACTAAAACAAATAATAGCGGATGGGTTTGATTGGACTAAGCTTAGAATGTATCCCTGCGGGAAGAGTATCTGGTGTAAAATCAATCCGTTTACTCCAAAAAGTAAAAACACGATTCAAATTAGAATAAATGCAAAGATTTTAAATCAATACGCTGCAAATAAAAAAATTGATCACATATATAGATGGTTAAAAAAAGGCTCCGGTGCTTTTATAGAAAGTTTGCCCTATATTATCGAGGATCTCTCCCGAGCTAAAAGTCTCGCTGGGTTTATCTTTAATGCATTACTTCGGAAAGAGCAAATAAGCTTAGTTCAGGATAATTTTGATACATTCATTGTAAAAATAAAAAATAATAATTTTGAAATAATAAATTAAACCATCTTCAACTAGTAGCTATTAATAGTTGGGATAAGCAAAAATTATGCCGATAATTTTAGATATACACTAACAAATATAGAGAGTTCAAATGAATACAAAAATAATAAGCATCCGAAACAACTCATACAAAAAAGATATCACAACGTTACACGCGAAACTTAAAACAATATCAAAAGGATTTTCTAACATTCTTGATCAACTACATCAAATAAATAAAAACCAATTGAATAAAACCCCTGGAAATATTTTGTATGATGCACTAATAAGAAAAGATATTGATATCATTACTTATAAAGAATATACAATTAATGACAATATCATAAAGGTGTTCACTCTTTTACTTGAAGAAATTCCACAAGCTCGTACGTTAATACGAAAATACCCTCACATGACCTTAGAAAACATCACTCATCATAAACTTTCATGGCTAATCGGTTTATCAGAAGCCGGGACGACTAGAATTAATAGTGTTCAAACATCAAAGACAACGAAGAACCTTGCCGCTGAGGACATCAGTTCCCATGATCAACTATTTCAAATCTTTCGCATTGAAATTCCAGAAGGTGAAAAAGCAGTATCTGTAACAGTTGAAATTAAACAATCCGGTCACACACGAACATGCATGCACAGACCAATAGTTGAAACCCATTAAATTTTTTTGTTAAATAAATCCCCGATGAAAGTGAGTCTTAAATATATGTGTTTTCGGTTCATCTAACCAAGAAGAATCCCACATATATTTAGCTATTCATATAAAAAACCCATACTTCACATTATAATATTTCTTGTTTATTTCTTGATAATTACTTTTTTCTAACTTATATTATTAATAAATAAATAATGATAGGAGACGTAAATGAAAAAAACAAGAGGGTTAATCATAGCAAGTATTTTATTAACAGTTTGTATTGCACAGGAACTAAAGGTAAGGACATTCCCAATACCACTTATGGTTGTAAATAAAACCGAAGGAGTTTTCGTTGAACTCACCAAAGAAATATTTAGTCGAGCAAATTTAGATATGGACCTATCGATTAGTTCTCCGATGAAAATGATGAGTGATTTTGCAAAAGGAAATATTGATGTAACCTTTCCAGCTCTTGATGTAAATTTTGTTAATATGGCACAACCATTAAAATCAGCGGAGATCTATACTAAACGAGATTTCATTTTTACCACAAAAGGAAATGGAATGTTATCCGATATTGCTGATCTTGAAGGTAAAAAAATCGGTATAACAAAAGGATATCCTTATGCAGCAAAATTAATGAACAATAAAAAAATAAAACTTGTATACGCAGATACAGATGCAATTAATGCACGAAAATTAATTGCAGGGAGAATAGATGCATTTGTTGTTGAGGAAAAATCTGGACTTGCAGCATTTAAATCATTAGAACTAACAACTGAAATGCAATACAACCCGAAGAAACCTTTCTCTCTTCAACAAGTTTATTATGCGATTCGGAAAGGTGCAAACAGCAAAGAAAACATACTAAAAATTTCCAAAGCGATTAATGCTATTAAAGCAGATGGCACATTTGGAAAAATAATGAGCAAAGCAAACTAATTCACGCTAACATTTTTAAGTAAAAAAAGGCTTCTCTCTTGAGAAGTCTTTTTTTTGCCTGTTTCGATTCCAAATCAACATATAAGAATATACAAAATCTGGATACAATTAAATGAGATCTTCTAATTCTAAATATCCTTATTTAATTTTTTTTGAATTAAAACTTAATACCTTTCGATATACTAATATGTATAAATTAATATCATTAAATTCATCAACACCAAATATTTACAAAGCGCTGAAAGATACTTTTATGCATCACCCACAAAAAGCATTAAGCTCTCGACCTAATGGTTATATTTTTGAACCACAATCTATTTGGCAAACAAAAAGCCAATATACACATGAATTAGCCGCACAGGTATCATTATTGGAATGCAACACTTTGTATGACTTTACCGATCCCCTCAAACAAACTCCGATTTGGGAAAAAACATTCTTTCAAACGGACACAGTCAGCATTTTATATATAGATAATAAGGATAAAGTAATCGGGTTTTGTTTAGGAGAAATAGATCAAGACAGAATAAAACTTATTACAATCGGATCGATGAGTGCGCTGAATCCTTCAAAATATAAAGAATGGCAAATTGGGTATCAATTAATGGATAGTTTAATCCTTTACAGCCAGACAAAAAATATCAAGGTAATAAGCGCAACCCCATTACTCGCTGCAAACAGTTTTTATTTAAAATACTGTGATAGGATTGGTGCTCCAAAGCCAAGCGAAGATAAGAATGGTAAAGTTTTCATCGAAATTAACTTAAGGAAGATCAAAATATAGTTACAAGCTAATTCTGCAAATATTAAGCCCTAAACGTTGAGCAATCCTCCAATTTGTTTTAAACTCTCTGTATGACTAACGATAAAATCTATTCAAAAAATTTCGACCCGGTCCCTCCCTTTGAGTTTAATAAGGAAGTAGCTGATGTTTTTGATAATATGATCAGCCGATCAGTCCCGATGTATTATGAGCTAGAAGAATTAATTTCAAAATTTGCAATACACTACTACAAAGAGGACTCACATATTTACGATTTAGGATGCTCGACTGGAGAAACTCTGATTCAAATCTCAAAACGGGCTAAGCAGAACATATCACTCATTGGAGCAGACTCATCAGAAGCCATGATAAATAAAGCAAGACAAAGATGCAAAAAACATTCAAACATCGAGTTAACAATAGCAGACATCCGAAATATACCATTAAACAATGCATCCGTCGTGATCCTAACATATGTGCTTCAGTTTTTACCAATCAAAAACCGATTAAAGTTGATACACAACATTTACTCTAATTTATTACCAAATGGGGTAATATTATTAAGTGAAAAAGTATCATTCAAACAAAATAATCAAGATTTCATTAAACTTCATGAACAATTTAAAGAAAGCAAGAATTACTCAAAACTTGAAATCAAACAAAAACGAGAAGCACTTGAAAATGTGCTAATAAATAAAACTCAAGCTGAAAACATTCAAATGTTAAAAGATGCTGGATTTAAAATTATTGAACCTTTTTTCCAATACTTAAACTTCTGTAGTTTTCTTGCTATAAAATGATCCACGAGTATATAAATTCAGATTCAATTTTCATAAAACACAGTACAGGAATAAATTCATGGCCGATCCCAAATGATGCAGAGTCCTTAAATATCCGTGCACATCTGATGCTAGAAAAAAACGAAACCTTTATTGCAAAAAAAAAAGTGCTTATTATTGGATGTCATAATGGAATATTCCCATATTTCTGCCTCAAATTAGGAGCTAACTTTGTTAAAGGCTTATTTCTAAACAATGGATATGTAGAAACAGCCAAAAACAATTTCCAGAGTTTAAATCTCAATCCTAACAAATATGCATTTGAGGAGACATCTCCCCAGAACTATTTGAAACTAATTAAGGACAATGAATACGACACTATTATCTGCCTACATTCAGCCGCCTATTATCAAGATCATTATCAGTTTATTTATGAACTTCATAAAAAAACAAAAGAAGTAGCTATAATTGACAGTTTAACGGCAAACTACACCCTCTTGCTAGGAAAAAAATCGATACCTACTTTAGAAAAAATTAAAAAAGAAACATTTAGTCTGCCTATCACCAACTACATTGAAGAAAACAATCAGATAGTTTCATACTCCAGCGAAACTTTATTTGAGCTTGCATTTCAAAGTACAGGATTTAAATTTGATAAAATTGATTGGAGAAAACACTCTGATAATCCAATAACAAATTGGCAGGAGTTGATATCACTTAAAAGCAAACAGGCTTCTCATTGGACAGACCTTTATAGTTCAAATATTGCGATAACATATGTTTTACGTAAAGAAAAAACAAGCAATGTTAAATAAAATATATATCGATGAACAATCACCCTTTCTTGTAAACGATCCACGTAAAAACAGATGGGCAGTCCCTTACAACTATGAAACAACAAATATTCGCACACACATACTTCTTGGGAAAAATACGAAACATATCAAAAACAAACGAATTCTAGACCTTGGGTGTCATTATGGAACCTTTGCCTATATTGCGATGAAGCTTGGAGCCGCATATATTGAAGGAGTTGATAGTGACCCGAATTTAATCGAACAAGCCAATCAATTTTTCAAAGAACACAGCATTAATTCAGATAAATTTAACTTTAATTGCACTGATGCCATAAGCTATATAGAATCGCTCCCAGATAATAGTTTCGATACGGTTCTGTGTTTAGGGCTTCTATACTTCATACCCAATCCTGCATACTTAATACAACAAATTAGCAGAGTCTGCAAAGAAGCCGCAATCATTGATACATTTACAGCGTACAATTGTTTGCTATGGGGTAAAGATGCCATCAGTATTCGAAAAAAAACAAAAAAAGAAAGCTTTGAATTACCAATGCTATTTTTCAAGTTAACTAAAGAAAATAAAAAAATGTATAAATTACCGTTCCAATTTGAGACAAATAATAAAATACTAAGTCTTGTTTCCTATCCGACAATACCGCTGTTAGAAATATATTTTAAAAGTAACCATTTGAAAGCAATAAAAATCAGCTGGGACAAATACATTGTAAATAAAAACAAACAAATAGAAGACTTGATTACTCAAGATGGGAAAATGATGTCCCACTGGACTGACATTTACAGTAGTAAAGCCAGAGTAAGTTACTTGCTAAAAAAATAATTTACCCGCTCACTATGAGCCATCCATCGGACCTCACCCCCAACCCCTCTCCTAAAGGAGATGGGAGAAAATCAAACATGCCTAATCGTTGGCAGTCCCACTTTAGGGGGATTTAGGGGGTCTATTTAATTTCTCCTGATTTCTGCTATAATTACAGCTTACAAATTGGATAATTTTCAATTAATAAGGAGGCTACCATGCAAGAACAATCATTAACACAGGAAATATCAAAAGAACGGTCTTTTTTTAATAAAGTTTATGGATGGATGGCATTTGCCCTTTTCATAACAGGATTTGCGTCTCTTTATGTCATATCTTCACCAAATTTATTACGCATATTGTATGGGAATTCCATGATACTTATTGGTCTATTTATTGCCGAATTGGCTCTCGTTTTTTATTTAAGTCGGAATATTTCAAAGATGTCTCTTTCCGCTGCGAAAATATCATTTATAGGATATTCCATACTCAACGGAGTTACTTTGTCTGGCATATTTCTAATTTACACTGGGGCATCTATTGTTCAGACATTTATGATTACAGCCCTTACGTTTACATTTATGAGTATTTACGGATATACAACAAAATCAGATTTAACGGAATTAGGAAAACTAATGTTCGTTGGATTGGTTGGTATTATCATTGCTTCTCTTATTAACATTTTTATGAGAAGTGAGATGATCTATTGGATTATCTCGTATGTAGGAGTTATCGTATTCATAGGGCTAACAGCCTATGATACTCAAAAAATAAAAAAAATGCTCCATCAGATAACTGGAGATGAGGACACCTATCACAAATATGCTATATTAGGTGCACTTACTTTATACTTGGATTTCATTAATTTATTTATAATGTTACTCCGAATCGTTGGAAATCGACGCAATTAAATTAGCAGAAAAAATATTGAGGTGAAAAATATGGGAATGACAATTACAGAAAAAATACTTGCAAAGCACTCAGATAAAAGTGTAGTTAAAGCAAAAGAAAACATATGGATTTCGGTAGATAAATTAATGACACACGATGTATGTGGTCCTGGGACTATAGGTGTATTTAAACGGGAGTTTGGTTCAGATGCTAAAGTTTGGGATAATGAATCAATTATAATAATTCCCGATCACTACATATTTACAAAGGATAAACATGCTGCTAGAAATTTAGATATTCTTAGAGAATTTGCAAAAGAACAAAGTATTAGATACTTTTACGATGCTTTTTCGCCATCGTATAGCGGTGTATGCCACGTAACGCTTGCTCAAAAAGGACATAACATTCCGGGAGAAGTACTATTTGGCACTGACTCTCATACTTGCACTTCAGGTGCATTTGGAATGTTTTCTACGGGTATTGGTAATACAGATGCCGCATTTATTATGGGAACTGGTAAGTTATGGGTAAAGGTTCCAGAAACAATTAAATTTGTTTTTGAAGGAGAATTTCCTAAACATATTATGGCCAAAGATGTAATACTACGAATTATCGGTGATATAGGTGTTGATGGGGCTACTTACAAAGCAATGGAATTCGCCGGTTCTGCCATTGAAGCACTTAGTATGGAAGAAAGAATGACGATATGTAATATGGCAATTGAAGCAGGTGGAAAATCTGGCATTATCGCGCCAGATAATAAAACTATTGATTTTGTTAAGGAAAAAACAGGTAAAGATATTGATATATCTTGCTTATTCAGTGATGAAGATGCAGAATATTCTGCGGTTTATAGATATAATGCATCTGAAATGGAATCAGTAGTAGCTAAACCTCATAGTCCGGATAATATGGCATTTGCTAAAGATTTAGAGGAGCAGAAAATAGATAGATCCTATATAGGCTCTTGTACCGGAGGTAAAATTACAGATTTTATTGCTAGTGCAACAATTTTAGAGGGCAAAAAAGTTGTAGTAGAAACATTCATTGTACCGTCAACCGTAGAAGTAGATAATCAGCTAGATTCGGTGAAAATTCATGGGAAATCTTTAAGAAGTATATTTGAAGATGCTGGATGCAGCATTGGACCAGCTTCATGTGCTGCTTGTCTAGGCGGACCTGAAGATACTTTTGGAAGAACAAAAGGGTCAGAAAGGGTTATTTCAACAACAAATAGAAATTTCCCTGCTAGAATGGGATCTAAAGAATCTTCGGTTTATTTAGCATCTCCTTACGTTGCTGCTATTTCTGCCATAACAGGTAAAATTACTGATCCAAAAAAATACATTAAGTAGGAGTCAATTATGGAAAATATTATTAGAGGGAAAGTATTTGTTTTAGGAGAAAATATAGATACAGACCAAGTAATTCCTGCAAACTATTTGGTTTATAAATTAGATGATGAAGAGGAAAGTAAGAACTACGGCAAATATGCTTTTAGTGGGGTACCAATAGAACAAAGTGGCTTACCAGAGGGTAATATTCCTTTTGTTAAAGAAGGATTTAAATCGGAGTATCAGATAGTGGTAGGTGGCAAAAATTTTGGATGTGGTTCTAGTAGAGAACATGCCCCTTATGCATTAGCAAAAGCGGGAGTAAAAGCTGTGGTTGCGCCCTTTTATGCTAGGATATTTTATAGAAATTCGATAGATGGGGGATTTTTTGTTCCTTTTGAATCACAAGAAAGCCTGACAACGATGTTCAAAACTGGTGATGAAGCTGAAATAGATATAAAAAAATCTGAAATTAAGAATGTTACAAATAATAAGATCTATAAATTGAATTCACTAGGTAACATTGCTAAAATTATAGAAGCAGGAAATATTTTTGAATATGCTAAAAAAGCAGGAATGATAAAATAAGAGTTCCCTCCTTTTATGCCGGATATTATCAATAAATATTGTTTAATTAATTCGATTAAAAAAACTAATATAATTGACATTAAATTCTTAATTTGATGTAATTATTAATGATGATAAACGCAGAGCTAACACAGCTAGAATTCTTTCAAGGATTAACCGCTTCTGATATTGATCAAATTTCTGAGATCATTCAAGCTCAAACATTTAATGAAGATGACATTATTGTTCAAGAAGGCGATGAAGTAAATAAAGATCTTTATATTATTACAAAAGGATCTGTCGTTGCCAAAATCGAAACAAATAATGAGGATAATGCCAATATAAATGTCATGACACGTGGCCAAATTTTTGGTGAACTCTCATTAATCTCTGATATTAAGCGATCCGCAACGATTGAAGCGACATCAGAAACAGAACTTTTATGCATTCCTAAAACACAATTTCTAGATTTAATATCTAAAAACAACCACTTAGGCATGATTATTTATCGGAATATAGCAAATGTGTTATCTGACCGTATTAGAAAAACCAATAAGTTACTAAAACACACTATCACTTGGGGTTGGTAGCTTTTGCTTAACATTCTGTAGATAGTTTATTGGATGAGCTAAATGCAAGATGGGGGATATAAAATATAATGGCTGAGACAGGTTACGCAAACAAAAAATACTCTCGTGATTTTTTTACAGTCATTGGCATTTTATCCGGTTTCTTTTTATTATTCTTTGCAATCTTTCGTGGAGGTGGGTTTGGGGTATTCATACAAATCGACGCTATTATGATTACATTCGGCGGCACCATAGCCGCGACATTCATTAGTTTTCCGCCCCATCAAGTCATTAAAGTTTTTAAAGTTTTTCTAAAAATATTCAGCAAACGTATCCGCTCCCTGGAAGAAATCATACAAGCGATTGTCATCCTATCCTACAAATCTAAACAAGGTGGTAATCTAGGTCTCGAAAAAGAAGAGGACAAAATTGGTGACGGATTCCTAAGGAGAGGAATTTCGATGGTTGTAGACGGTTTAGACTTAGAGCTAATCGACGAAATGATGTCTGCTGAAATAGAAGCCCTAAAGATTCGTCATACTGCCGGGCAACAAATATTTATTGCAATGGGAAATTTCGCACCATCCTTTGGACTCATTGGAACAATTATTGGATTAGTCCAAATGCTGTCTAAATTATCAGAACCATCAAAAATTGGTCCATCTATGGCCGTTGCGTTGGTTACTACTTTTTATGGTGCGATCTTAGCTAATCTCGTTTTTCTTCCAATATCTGAAAAATTAAAAGCGCGAATGTTTGAAGAGCTCACACTAATGACCGTAATCAAAGAAGGTATATTAGCACTTAGACAAAATATGAATGCACGTATTATTGAAAGTAAACTAAATTCATATCTAGCCGCTAATCAACGAATAAAAGTACAAATAAAGTAGTCTTATGGCTGAAGCGAACACACCTGCCCCATATACGACACAAGATTCAGAAACAGCAAAAAAGCGAATAAAAAAAACGCCGCTATCTGTAGAGCTTCCAGAAAAAGGAGCCCCAAAGTGGACCATTTTGTATGGAGACCTAATGTCGGTTGTCCTGATCTTTTTTGTACTGCTCTTCTCCATGTCCACAACCAGCAAAGTAAAATATCAGAAATCCGTTCAATCTATGCAGAAAGCACTCCTGAGCAAGAAACAATTATCCAGTTTAGAAAAAACTGATATAGAAAAATTGATTGAAATCAAAGAACAACTAGATAAAGATTTTCAAAACTCAGAAATGCGAAGCTTCATAAAAACCGGTTTTGATAAAAAAGGAATTCGAATAATCATTAAGGACTCTGTATTTTTTGAAAGTGGCGACAGCACCTTACTACCTACCGCAGTGCCTATAATGAATACAATTTCAACAGCATTATCTGAATATACGTATCCAATAATAGTTGAAGGACATACAGATAATCTGCCGATTTCAACTGAACACTATGCCTCAAACTGGGAACTAGCAACAGGCCGAGCCAGCAGCGTTGTAAGGTTTTTCATTGACTATGGCAACATAAATCCAAATCGATTAGTCGCAACTGGTTATGCTGAGTTTAGACCCCTAACTGAGAATAGTTCAGCTATAAATCGAGCAAAAAATAGAAGAGTAGAAATAAAAATTTTAGAGGAATAAGGAGGACTAAATGTTTAATGCCACAGAACTTGCATTCTTTCTAATAGATAATATCTTAGAAGGAATTGTTATTTTCAATGAAACCCTCGACACGATCTATGCGAATAAAAATGCAGAGGAGTATTTAGGATTATCACATCATGAACTTATTGCAAAAAATTGTAATGAATTGCTAAAGGGAATCTTCTATAAAGAAAACGGAATAATACAATTAG
>Ga0208900_1001254_pt1 | contig 13850 bp, 9 predicted proteins | sample AntAceMetag02UKK_FD_184763 | JGI IMG/M metagenome (GOLD analysis project Ga0208900, IMG submission 184763) | Saline lake microbial communities from Ace Lake, Antarctica - Antarctic Ace Lake Metagenome 02UKK (SPAdes) (version 2) | ecosystem: Environmental > Aquatic > Non-marine Saline and Alkaline... | reverse complement strand
TTTTTTTGCTTTTTGTATTTGTTAAAATCCATCTGCGCCATGGCCATCAAGGTCCGATATTACCTTAATCAATACGCACACCTTATCATTGGCATCATGGCGCTCATATTGTATTGCGGAAATGTCGTTGGGGATTTGCCTGAAACCGGATACATCCAGCGAATCGGCCAAAATTGTATTGGTGATGAAAAGAAAAATAAAGAGGTAGAGGTGTTTCATGCTCATTTCAGATTTCGGATAAAACAGGATGCTAAATTAATTCATTTATGGATTGGATTAATTTAGATTTGGTAAAAATATTAGTGACTATTTTTGTGTGAATATCTCCATCTACTTCAATAACCAGCTTTACTTTATGGCAATGAAATATCAACAATCATAAAATGAATAATATAACTTTGCCGCCGAAATTTAAAATTTATCGTGATGATGCTTAGTAAGAGAATATTGTTATTTGCCGTAATTATTGGATTTGCTTACTCATGTACTACCGGGACAAAGGTTTCGACAGTCAGGCAAAATGCAGATCAGGCTTATGAAGCAAAAGATTATGTGAATGCTTTGGCAGCTTACGAGCAGATTATTGCCAGCTACAAGCTGGAACAAAAAACGGATGAATGCCCGGTGTATGGAAGGGCGGGCCTTGCCGCGTTAAATACCGGCGATGTTCCCAAAGCTACCGATTACTTGAAAATGGATACCTATACTCCTTTTGCCACCGGAGAAACTTACCGTGGCCTTGCTGAATGTTATCGGAAAAATGATAACCTTTCAAAAGAAATACTGACTTTGCAGAAATACCTTGAGCTTTTTCCTGAAGGAGAAGATCTCCAAGATGTTAACATTAGATTATTTGAAACTTATGTGGAAAGTGAGAACTGGGAATTGGCACAAGAACTTTGGCCAGATTTGCCCGATTCGGAAATGAATGAAGATATTTTAGTAAAGTGGTTTACTGTAAATCTTGCCTTGGATAATGATGGTAAATGTAATGTTCTTTCCATTAGACTTCTCAAATCGAATCCCAACAATATTCCGGCTCTTGAATGGCAGGCAGGGCAAGCCTTTCGCAAAGCTGAAAACCATTACCAGACCGAAATGGATGCCTACGAAAAAAGCAAAACTAACAAGCAGTACAAGCGCCTGCTGGAGGAGTTGAAGGTAGTAACAACAGAATTTCAAGAAGCAAAACGCCAATACGAGAAATTATACTCCCTCGACCCAAAACCCGTTTATGCACAATACCTGAGCAACATTTACGTGCGCTTAAACGACCAGAAAAAAGCAGATTATTACCGGGAAAAAGCCGGAATGTAGTGCCCCCAAAGAACCGATGTTAATTGGGGTTTGTCAATAATGTGGATGTTTTAAGGATAAGGTTTTGCTTTGATCCAAACTGGATTTAAGCCATGAATCCGCAGGCGGATTCTTTATCATCATCGGATTGAACGGATTTTATATTAGCCATGAATCCGCAGGCGGATTTTTTTATTATCATCGGATTAAACGGATTTTAGATTAGCCGAGAATCCGCAAGCGGATTTTTTATTATCATCGGATTAAACGGATTGAACGGATTTTATATTATCCATGAATCCGCAAGCGGATTCTTTATTATCATCGGATTGAACGGATTGAACGGATTTTATATTAGCCTTGAATCCGCAGGCGGATTCTTTATCATCATCGGATTGAACGGATTTTAGTTTAGCCATGAATCCGCAGGCGGATTCTTTATTATCATCGGATTGAACGGATTGAACGGATTTTAATTTAAGTATTTTTATCAGGAATTTATGGAAAAATCCGGGATTACAGTCAGGGCTTGACTTTAAGTCAAACCCTGACTATCCAAATATTGCAGTAAGCTCAATTTATCAGGGTAAACCGGCAAATCAAAATGAAAAGCCATTTTTAAAAAATTTCGCAACTTCGCAGAAATTATCAAATAATAAAATAGAAAAATAGCAAAATAGTCTATAAATCCCTTAAACAACGCACAGAAAAACCATAACCCTTAGTGTTGGTGCTACGGTCTAGGTTTGCATTGTAATAGTTCAGGGGGCGGTACCAGGCGTTTGTAGTCGAGGTCTCGGAGGAACTCCAGAAGGTGCCGAGGCTGCCTAAGTTGTTGAATGTACCATTGGTGCCACGGTAACAGCCCGGAAGACCAGTATAACCACTGCTGTTGGTGGCTCCTATATTTGGGCTATTCCAATGGGCTGTTCCAGTTTCTTTCATTTTGCCACCTGCTACGCTGCTTCCGCCAAGGTATTCGGTAAGAATCGTCCATTCATCATCTGTTGGCAAACTCCAACCTTGTGGACATGCTGTTAGTGAGGCCGGCCAATTATAAAGCACACCATAAGTTTGGTAGTTGCTTGTGGTTTTGGCTTCCACTATATTCGTTCCCTGATAACCATAAACATAATAATATGATACCGTTTCTGAGCCATTAGATGAAGGATTCACACTTGGCAAATATGCCAGGTTTTCTTTCATCCAGCATTGATCGCCTATTTGTACGGTTTCGTATTCTTTACCATCCCTGTTGTTGATAAATGGAAATCCACAATAAGGAGTCTGATTTTCAATTATTGATGATTCATATTGATTGTAATATGCATAAACACGATAAGAATAAATATTGTTAATCAAATCCCCACCATTATCAGAGAATGAGGTTTGCCCGGCATTGATTGTTTCAAATTCTTCTACCCAGAGGCTTTCGTTTACTCTTCTGTCAATTTTAAAACCATCATGGCCGCTATAATTATAATCCCAGATTAAAGTAACAGAAGTCGAAGAATTTGCTGTGATATCCAAATTTTCAGGTGGTGGAATTGTAGCATCAAAATCATTTTCAGCCCAGGATGAATTGTATGTTTCTACATAAGCACAAACCCGATAATAAACCTGTGTGTTGAGATCGAAATCACTATTCTCATAACTGTTTGTGGTAATGGTTGCCAACTGTTCCCAGCTACCACCTTCGTATTTTCTTTCAAGTTTAAAACCATCCTCGCCGGTGCTGTGGTCCTGCCAGTTTAGGGTTACTGATGTAATGGAGTTGTTTATGATTTGGAAATTTATTGGTGAAGGGATTGTGGCATCAAAACCATTTTCAATCCATGATGAATTGTTTGCTCCTACATAAGCACAAACCCGGTAATAGACCTGTGTATTTAAATCGAAGTCATTTTCCTCATAAGTGTTTGAACTAATAGCGGTCAGTTGTTCCCAGCTCCCACCTTCGTATTTTCTTTCAATTTTAAAACCGTCAACACCGGTGCTGTTGTCCTGCCAGGTTAAAGTTACTGTGGTGATGGAGTTATTTGTTATTTGTAAATCTGTTGGTGATGTGAGTTCAGCATTTGCGTTTATGGTGGTTTTTGAAGATTCATAGTTTTCATAAAAAGCATACACCCTGTATTCAACATTGGTAGCACGGAAAACATTGGTATCGGTATAAAATGTTTGGTTTGCAACAATATTCCCATAACCCAAAACCCAGTTTCCCTCATCAATTTTTCGGTCAACTTTAAAACCCTGTTCACCGGTGGAATTATCCATCCAGGTTAATTTGTAACTTTTATCGGTGAGTTTTTCGGTTTGGAGTTTAGTTGGTGCTGCAAATTCAATAGAAGCCGAGAGTGTCTGCTCAGTAGATATTAACTGACCAGCAAAAGCATACAATCGATAAGAATAGTTTAAAGAGGTATCGGGAATAATTTCCTCGTCATTCCAGCTTCTAGCTTCTTTTGCAAAGGTTTGGTAAGCCACCTGCCAGGGATCATCGCCTTTTTTTCGGTCTAATTTAAAACCCTCAATACTTTTATCATCGTAAGTCCAGGTGAGTTTTTTCTCGGTGATGCTTACATCTTCAATTTGCAGGTTTTGGGGTGCCCAGGCAGAAGGATTGATATTTGCCTTTTCATCCCAGGGGTTGTTGCGCTCGGGCTTTTCGCAGGAGAAAGTGAAAGTCAGCAGTAGAAAAATTAAGGATTGAGATATTTTCGTTTTCATGATCTATTGAAAATTTGAATGATGAATTTTATATTTTGAATGATTTATTTTTATGGCGCAATTAAACCATTGATATCCAAAAGCAATCTCCCTGTTTTGGCGCAATGATGGCGCAATGCCAATCACATTACAATCTATAGTAATAAGACCCCTGGCCTCTTTGCGCGGAGCTTCCAATTAAACTTTTGGCTTTCTTATCAATATTTTGGTTTTCACTACTGTCCGGTTAAAATATAATTTCAGGGTTATTTGAAATAAGATTTCTCTCCGCCAGTCGGCGAATCGGAATGACATTAGGGAATAGATTTCTCCCGGCAAAACTTGCTTCGCTGCGTTTTTTGGTCGAAATGACCCCGTCCACGGGTTGACTTGGGGGGAGGGGAATGGGGCGCTTCGCGCCCCATTCCCCTCCCCCCACAACCACAACCCTATCGGTGTCACCTCGAAGGAGCGAAGTCCCGCACATGCGGGAAGAGGTCTGTTTTTCAATGCCTTAAAAAATGTTGCCATTAGTTCCGTAGAGAGGAATCTCAAAAAATTAAACGGACAATAATAATTTTTACTTTCAATCATCTGAATTAATATTTCACAAAACAACTTTTAAAATTTTACCTGCAAACTCAGCATCCCGCCACCTTCAAGCGGTATAGCAGCAATATTCATCTTTTTCTTTGCCTTGCTTTGTTTGGAGGCATTAATTATAGTAAAAATAGCACAAACACCACTTACGCCAAAAGCAGCAAAGGAAATGGTGCGTTGTTGCTCCATTTGGTCGTAGAGGCTGGTAGCTTCGGTGGTGGCGGTTTCGTAGTCTTTGCCGGCTTTATTTGAGGAATACATGAAATACGCCCCGGTTCCGGCAGTTACCAAAGTTGCGGCCATCCAAATATTTTTTCGCTTTTTGTATTTGTTAAAATCCATCTGCGCCATAGCCTTTTGGTCAGACACCAAAGTAAAGCTGTAAGTGCTTTGCTGCTCGCTAACCGTAAAAGTATCTTCAAAATCGTTGTAGCCGGATTTGCTTAAGCGGATTGAATTTTTGCCAAAATTGGTAGTGAGTTTTGTGCTTGTTGTGCCTTGGTTTTTCCCATTCAAAAACAGCAGGGCTCCTGCCGGATTGCTTTTTATGGTAATCTCTTTAAAGTTGCTCAGGTCTTCGTCCACCTTTGTGCGTTCGTTTTCTTTGACTTCGGCGGTAGTTTTTATGGTGGCGTAACCCTCTTTTTTAAGTGTAATCTCGTAAGTGCCGATAATAATTTCGGGGATGATTTTCGGGGTAAAGCCATAGGATTTACCTTCGATGAAAATTTCGGCATCGGGAGGGCTTGAAGTAATGGAAAGGCTGCCATTGATGGGCAGTAATGTAAAAGGCAATGTTTCGGTGACCCCGGCCTTCATGTCGATTTTTTTGGTTTGGCTGTAGTATTTATCCTTTTTCACCTCAATTGTATGAACGCCTTTGCGCAGGATATCATCGAAAGCTCCGGAGGCTCTTTGCTCCCCGTCAATAAAAATATCTGCCGCCGGATTGGTGGTGATATTCACATTTCCAAATACAGGAATCATCTCAATATTGAGCGGAGTATTCTCGCCATCCCTGATTGTAAACTCACGGTTAACGGGCTCGTACAACTCAAGCGAAAGCGAAATAGTGTGTGTCCCACTTTTAAGGGTATCGAAAGTATGTGGGGTAAAATAATTTGTGGGGACACCATCCAACGAAATTTTTACCCCATCGATTGGCGTAGTTTTAATGGAAAGCGAACCGAAATTCGGATCCAGGACCATTTCCTGTCTTTCAGTATCGTTGACCTTGATGGTGAAATTCCCTTCTTTTGGGTAAAACATTTCCTTTTCAAGTCGGTATTCGTGGTACCCGCTGGTCATTTCCATATTAAAAGGAGTGTATCCCCTGTATTCATCATTTATCCAAACTTTGGCATGGGAGGGTTGCGATTTTAGCAGGATAAACCCTGTTGCCAGTCCGCCCACACCACCGGCACCTTTACGGGTTACCACCATCTGGTACACCTTTCCCGATTTTATAAGTCCCGGAATATTGAAGTTGTACTTTAACAGATCAGCACCCCAAATATTCAGTCGCCGTTCGCCGGGAGAAAGATAAATCCAATACTCACCTGATTTCCTTTCGATGTTCCCCACGATGCGCAGGCCACTGTCGAAATATAGTCCATCAAGGTCCGATATTACCTTAATCAATACACACACCTTGTCATTGGCATCATGCCGCTCAAACTGTATGGCAGAAATGTCGTTGGGGATTTGCCTGAAACCGGATACATCCAGCGAATCGGCCAAAATTGTATTGGAGATTAAAAGAAAAATAAAGAGGTAGAGGTGTTTCATGCTCATTTCAGATTTCGGAAAACAGGATGCTAAATTAATTCAATTAAGGATTGGGTTAATTTAAATTTGGTAAAAATATTTATACCTATTTTTGTGAAAAGGGATTTCACCCATAAATATTAAATTAAATAAAATGCGACAATTGCAAAGAATCACCTTCGATCCCAATGTTATGGGAGGAAAGCCATGTATTAGAGGAATGCGGGTTACCGTAGGAACCATTGTCGGGCTATTGGCAACTGGACATATTAAAAAGGATATTTTAAAATTATACCCTTACCTTGAAACGGAGGATATTGATGAAGCACTATCATTCGCTGCCTGGCGCTCCGAAGAAATGGAAGTTCCGCTACAATCGGCATCCTGATGAGGATATTAAAGGGTTAGAATATTGCCTATTTATGAATATCGATGAGGCCAGTCTAAAAAGGTGTGAAGAACCATATTTAAACAAATTACACTACAGATTAACAGTAAGTTAAAAAATATTATCCGTGCATCTGTGGCTTTTTATACAGGATTCATCAATCCAAATATTTTTATCCCGCTTTGGATAAGTAGCTCACCATCTTATTGAAAAAATGTATTTTTATCAAAAATTTTAATAATGATAAACTAACTAATTCTAATCGATGATGAAAACCAAGTACTTTTTTTACCTTTTACTCTTGCTTGCCTTTGCAGCAACCATGATTATTCACGACGAAAACCAGGAGTGTGATATTGCCTGCGGCCCCGGGATGAATGAGTTTTTAAAATCAAATGATATTGTTGACCCACATCAGTATCCTGCCGATTGGATGGCCATGCAGCGCATGTATCCCAACCATAAAATCAATACACAGGCACACCTTGGCGAAATGCGCGAAGCTGCGAAATTGCAGGAAGCTTCGCAACTAAGGCTGGAATGGGAGCAGGCCGGTCCCGAAAATATTGGGGGCCGCATCACCGACATCGAAGTAAATCCTGCCAATCCTGACGAATTTTACGTTGGCGCAGCTACAGGTGGCATTTTAAAAACTACGGATGGTGGCGCAAGCTGGATCAATATTTTTGCCGATAAACCCATTATTACAATAGGAGATATTGCCATCGACCCCAATAATTCTAACATTATTTATGCCGGCACCGGTGAGGCCAACTCCTCAAGCTTTAGCTTTGTGGGTGATGGAATACACAAATCCACTGATGGTGGTGAAACCTGGGCGCATACCGGCCTTGAGAATTCTGCCTACATCGGGCGGGTGGTGGTTGACTACAATAATTCGAATCGTCTTTTTGTGGCTGCCAACGGAAACCTGTTTACAAATACTGACCAAAGGGGCGTTTACCGATCGTCCGATGCCGGGCAAAGCTGGGAAAGGGTGCTTTACCTCACCGATTCAACCGCGGCCATCGACCTGGTGCAGCACCCCGAAAATCCTGATATTATTATTGCCGCGATGTGGGAGCGGGTTCGCAGTTTAAGCTACCGCCGTTCGTTTGGTAATTCTTCAGGCTTATGGAAAACCGTGGATGGTGGCGATAACTGGTATGAACTCACCAGTGGCTTACCTACCGGCAGCGATGTAGGTAGAATTGGCGTGGACTTTTCCAGGTCGAATCCTGATGTTGTGTATGCCTTTTACGACCGGCAAAATGAGGTTGGTGTTTACCGTTCTGACAATGCCGGCGAAAACTGGTCGTCAACCAACGATGGTAGCATCCAGGGCATGAATAGTTCCTTTGGCTGGTACTTCGGGCAAATAAGGGTGGATCCCACCAATGAAGACCGGATTTATATGATGGGTGTTGAACTTTGGACTTCGTCAAATGGCGGAAGCAGTTATTACAACCTTGCCGATTATGGAAATACCTGGGAAATTCATGTTGACCACCACGCGATGTGGATTGATGAAAATACCGGAAGGATTTTCGAAGGCAATGATGGTGGCTTGTATTATTCGGATAATTACGGCGATAACTGGACGAAAATCAATAACCTGCCTCTTACCCAGTTTTATCATATTGATATCGATTACCAAAATCCTCAACGCATATATGGCGGCACCCAGGATAACAATACCATCCGCACACTTACCGGAAATCTTGACGACTGGCAAGCCATTCTTGGTGGCGATGGTATGTATTGCCAGGTTGACTACACCAACTCCAATATTATTTATGCCGAATCGCAATGGGGCAATCTTTATCGCTCGTTCGACCTCGGCAACGACTTCGATTATATTGCCTGGGCTTTCGAAAACGATCGGAAAAACTGGTCTTCGCCCTTTAAACTTCACCCCGAAGACCCAACCACTCTTTATTTTGGAACTTACAGGCTTTGGAAAGGTACCGATTATGGCGATGATTGGGAGGCCATCAGTGGCGACCTGACCCTGGGCGATGACGGCAGTTCTTTCCATACCATTGCTACCATCGATATTTCAAAACTCAATCCTGATTACCTGCTTACCGGCTCGGACGATGGCCTGGTGTATCTCTCGACCAACGATGGCAATAATTGGGAAAATATTTCGGAAGGCCTGCCGCAACGATGGATAACAAGCGTAGTGTTTGACCCCTTCGATGAAAATACCATTTATGTTACTGTGTCGGGATTTAGGTGGGATGAGTTTACACCGCATGTTTTCAAATCGACTAACCTGGGGCAGGATTGGGTGAGTATTTCGGGTAACCTTCCTGATATTCCTGCAAACGAACTCGTGTGCGATCCTGACTTTCCCGACCGCTTGATCGTGGCCACCGATGGAGGATTGTTTATGACTGCTGATGGTGGATATGAATGGTTCGGCCTTTCTTCGGGCATGCCCAACACAGCGTGTGTTTCTATGGTCATTCACGAGCCTTCACGCGAACTTGTGGTGGGAACGTATGGAAATTCCTGTTTTCGAATCAGCCTTGATGGCTTAGGCGTGGGCATCGAAAGCTTAACAAGCGGCATTTCACTTTTGCAATTCTCGGTAAGCCCAAATCCAATGGTAAGTGTTGCTACCATTACGGTAAATGCACCTTATGAAACTTTGGCAAACATTCAGCTTCTGGATATTGATGGGAGATATGTGGCGCAAATCTTTGATGGCGTTTTGCAAAAAGGCGTGAATACTATCAACTTCGATACGCGCAGCCTCAATTTAAAAAACGAGCTTAATGGTGTTTATCTTTGTAAATTACAAGTCGGGAATATTCAAAAAACACAAAAGATCATGCTTATTCAATAACAAAAACTGTAATTATTATGAAAAAACTAATATTATTACACGTATTTGCAATTCTTTATTTTCCATTTCTTCTGGCACAAAATACCCCCCGTGGTGGTGAATGGACTATCGTTGAAACCTTCGATATTCCGGGAAAAGCATCGGGTCTTGCCTGGGATGGAGAGTTTCTGTATTTTGGGATTTACGGTGCAAACGGTGACGAATTTTACCGCGTGGATCCTTCAAACGGAGGGGCTACCTTGCTTTTTACCCACCCCGAAATTGGCGACAGTTATGGGATGACCTTCGATGGCGAAAACCTTTGGGTGGTAAATCAGCCTTCGGGAAGCTCCAATCCTTCCCTTGCCACCGAACTCGATTTTTCGGGAAACACGCTTTCAACCATTGTCCTGCCCGATCATTACATGTCGGGTATTGGCTGGGATGATGGGGATTTTTGGGTGTGTACTTATTATCCAGATCCTGGAACTGTTTATAATATTGATGACCAGGGCACGGTGTTGCAACAATTTTCTCCCCCTGTCGCCGACCAGCTTTGGGATGTTTGCGTTCAGGACGAAAACTTGTGGTTTGTCGATTATAATGGTGATTTGATTTACAAAACCGACAAGTCCGGAGCAATAATCGAGCAGCACAACGCCGAAAATATTAAGCCCTCGGGGGTGGTTTGGGATGGCTCATATTTATGGTATGTTGATGGGCAGTTAAGCAGCCCGAGCACACTTTATAAAATTGATCTCGGAGGAGCCGGCACACCTGAAATAAATGTGCCGGAAACATATCATGATTTCGGAACTGTTACCATTGGCGATTCAGCAATATGGAATATCCAGGTAAACAATATTGGCAATGCCGATCTTGTGATCGAAAATCTTACTATTGAAAATGCAGTATTCTTATTTACCTATGAGGTATTCCCCCAAACCATCGAAGCTGGTGGAACAACAGAACTTGAACTCATTTACAAACCCACGGAAGTTAGCATGCTTTATAATCTAATAAGCATCGAATCGAGCGATCCGGTAACACCCGAGGTTGAACTTGAACTACATGGCGAAGCCGTGCTTTCGGGGCCTGTGTTTTACATAGATGAATATGCGCACGATTATGGCACGGTGCGCAAAGGAGCATTAACCAGGCAATTTTTAAGTGTTTCAAATATTGGTGATGAAAACCTGATCATCGAATCAGTGGTCAGCAATGAGGCGGCTTTTTATGTAGATCAAATTATTGAGTTTCCCTTATCGTTGTCACCCTTAGACGTATTTAACATCGGTGTTTGGTTTAATCCTGAGGATGAGATTGCCTATGAAGGTGTTTTAACCCTAACATGCAACGATCCGCAAACTCCTACTCCACAAATTGACGTTATGGGCAAAGGACTCTCCGAAAGTTTTGAAATTGGTGAAGAATTTTGGCATTACAACATCAGTGGCAACTACGATAACAGCCCCAAAGCAATATGCACCATTCAAAGTTTTGATGGGAGTAATCATCATGATGTTATTGTATGCTCCGAAGATAATTTTGTACGCCGTTTCAATGCTTTTGCTGATGGAACAGGAGATGTGCTTTGGGGACACGAGATTTATTCGGGCAATGTATATCAGAACGAAGCCCTGGCACAAACAGGCGATATTGACGGGGATGGTGCCAACGATTTGGTGGTTGGGACTACTGGTGCCGATAAATCAGTTATTGCCCTTTCCGGGAAAACTGGTGAGCAAATTTGGAAATTCCAAACTTCTACCTGGGGCGATGGCGGCTGGGTTTATGAAGTAGATGCAACCCGCGATTTTACCGAGGATGGTGTTGCTGATGTTTTGGCCTGCGCCGGAGGATCATCATCAGGCCCCGGAGCCAACAGGGTTTTTTGTGTGAATGGAATTGACGGCTCACTTGTGTGGGCATACTACTTTGGAGGCCCCGGATTTTCGGTTATTGCCATCGACGATGTGAATGGTGATGGAATCCCGGAAGCCCTTGCCGGAGCATCGGATGCCAACGAAACCCAGGGAAAAACCGTGTGTGTTGACGGAAGTACCGGCTACGAAATTTGGACAGAATATGCCGAAGGCAGCTCGGTGTGGGCACTGGTGCAATTGGACGATATAAACAGCGATGGTGTGAACGATGTGGCAAGCGGCGAGTTTGGCAGTGGCGACTATAAGGTTTTTGATGCTACCAATGGCGATGTGCTTTTTGATGGATCTATTGGCGGAGGTTATGTTATCATTACAGATATGATAAAACTCGATGATGTAAACAGTGATGGCTATGCCGATTTTACGCTGCAATCGAGTAGCAGCAGCCTCGTGGTGATCGACGGATACCAGGGAGGAACAATCTGGTTGACTTCGCTTGCCGACCAGGCGCAAAAAGTAAATCGAATTCCCGACATCAGTGGCGACAATATAAATGATGTTGTTGTTGGCACCTTGTACCAAAATAATTACGTGTATTTTATTGATGGAGTAAATGGCGATGTCCTCCAATCTGTTGCTTATCCCGAACCTGTGGATGCATTGTCATCCATTCCCGATATTAACGGAGACATTTCCTGGGAGGTAGTGGCAGGTGGCCGGCAGGGAAAAGTGGTTTGTTATTCAGGTGGTTTAAATGCCTGGACTTCTACTCCTGAAACTTCACCAATTGAAAATAATAGTTTATTATCGGCTTCTCCAAATCCTTTTGTTGATCAATGTGTTATTTCAATAAATTCAACTGAGTTTTTTGAAGGAAACCTTTCAATTATTTCTGCCGGTGGCAGGATGGTCAAGGATTTTGGACATCAAAAAATTGAGAATAATAAAATTGAAATTGTTTGGAATGGAAAATCAGCAAGTGGAGCTTTGGTAAACCCAGGGTTGTATTTTGTGGTTTTATCTAACGGTCGTTACTCAAAAGTTGTAAAACTCATCAAGCAAATTTAAAAGTGTTATTTGTGCCGAAGCAGAGCTTCGAGCATGCACGGGCGAAGCCCGGCATTATTCGTTAATTGTTATTTGTTAATCGTTGAAAACCCTACTATTGAATAGACCTCTCAATCCCCGAATGGTTGGGGTGGGCTGTAAACTACTCGAGGTGATACCGTTAGCGTTGTGGTTGTGGTTGTGGGAGGAGGGGGATCGGGCGCTTTGCGCCCGATCCCCCTCCTCCCTCTGCCCGCGTAGGTCGTGTCATTTCGAGGGTTCACCCAAAATTTTTGGGCATAATGAGGAGATGATATTATGGAATAGATTTCTCCCTGTGGTCGAAAAGACCAGGTTTCATGCAGGGTTGTATGGGGAGAGGAAAATCGGGCGCGAAGCGCCCGATTTTCCTCTCCCCCCGCTGCCCGCATCGGTCGTGTCATTTCGACCGCAGGGAGAAACCTGCCTGCCGGCAAGGCTGGTCTCCTGAGATATAGACATTTGCAAAAACTTGTCATTGGTAAAGAGCGAAGTCCCGCACGTGTGGGAAGATGTCTATCTAATGGTATATTTTTCAGTACTTTACACAAACATGTCATTGGTGCCGAAGGGAGAAACCTGCCTGCCGGCAAGGCTGGTCTCTTGAGAACCAGACGCTTGCAAAAGCATGTCATTGGTAAGCCGCACATGCGGCAGAGCGGCCACATGTGCGGCAAGAAATCTATTTTAAATTTCAGTTCATACTTTTTTTTAATCAAATAATTTAACTCTAAACTCTAAATTCTAAACTCTAACATCTAACATCTAACCTCTAACCTCCAGCCTCATCAATGAAAATATCAGCCATAGCTTTCTCACACATCGGAACAGTAAGATCAAAAAACCAGGATGCGGTTTTGATGCACGATCAGGTGTTTTCGTCAGGGATAATTGACATGGAAATTGAAGAAACCTCAAGGCTTTTTGTTGCTGATGGAGTGGGGGGAGCACCGGCAGGAGAGGTGGCTTCCAACTTTGTTTTGTCCGAATTAAATAAGAGCTTTGCATTAAATTCTTTTCCCGAACATGACGAAATAATCAAAACCTTTAAACAAATTAATAAAGACCTTGTGGATTTTGGTGATTCCGATCTGCACACAAGGGGCATGGCCACTACACTTTCCGGTTTGTTTATCAGTGGTAAAAAATTCCGTTTGATAAATGCCGGCGATTCCAGGGTAATGGTTTTGAGGGATGGATATCTCGTGCAGCTAACCAAAGACGATGTAATGGATATTCACGAAATTTACAGACCAATTACCAATTTCTTTGGCGGGAATCCGGA
>Ga0208900_1001252_pt1 | contig 13867 bp, 12 predicted proteins | sample AntAceMetag02UKK_FD_184763 | JGI IMG/M metagenome (GOLD analysis project Ga0208900, IMG submission 184763) | Saline lake microbial communities from Ace Lake, Antarctica - Antarctic Ace Lake Metagenome 02UKK (SPAdes) (version 2) | ecosystem: Environmental > Aquatic > Non-marine Saline and... | reverse complement strand
CTATCGCATCTCGTATTGCAGGCCAGTTTGCAGTTAAAACTGATTTTTCGATTTGATCAATACTTATGGCTTTGGCTTCATCAACAACGAGACTGAAAGAACCATCACTACCTTTTAATGGATCATCTTGGATAGGATCATCAGTTTCTACAAGTTCAATTTTAATTCTAATTTTTGTATTTTTTGGCATGGCAGTTTTCCTTAAATTAAAAAATATATAGTTAACTGCCATAAACCTACGCTCTTTTGATCAAAATGTCTGCCCCTAAATTGATAATCATTTAGATATGTTAAACATATTTTATTAAACCGTTGATTTTACGTTTATTTTTCAATGGCACAGGTCGAAAAATTTATGAAGTTGATCCAATTGTGTGCCCAAAATGTCAAGGGCAAATGAAAATAATCTCTATCAATGACGATTTTGAAATAATAGATAAGATTTTAATACATCTAAATCTTTGGGATTGTGACCATGATCCGCATGAGGTAGAACTGGTTTATATTCCTGAGTTGACCTATGTGGATCATTCAGATCATGGCAACTCAGGCTTTCTGATTCCAGTATTTGACACCTTTTGGAGCTGATATTTTTAAAATTGAGTTGAGGGATTACAGGTGTCCTATACTCAAATCCAGTCATGTTTTAGTTTTCCCGGTCTATTTTAACAATAATTATTCTTCACGGCTAATGCCTATTTTTCAAAGTTATAAAAATTTTTATGGCTATAAACTATTTTCAGCAATTAAACAGGAGCATGTGTCAGGCAAGCATTTAAAAGTCGCAATGGTAGCTTCGGCTCCCAAAAACGTCTATTAAAACGATAACAAAACTCTGAAATATACTCTTGTAGATACTTATGTGAAACTCCATGAAAAGTGCCATTAAGAAATTTTTTCAAATTGCCAATCATTATATGGACCATGGGCAACCAGTTAGAAGCTTCTTTTGGTGGAGTTCTTTTTTTATCGTGTTTATGGGTTTCTCCAATAGAATTCAAAGAAGGAAAAGCGTCTGTTCTTAGGCACTGAATCAAAATTAAATCGCCCAATTATCATTCATAGCACAGTATATCAACTGCCCATTTTTCAATTCCTTCTATCCGCCAGATTGTGTCTTCTATCTTTTTCATGGCTTTTTTTGTCAAACTAATTCCTTTCTGATAGTTCTTATTGATCAGATTTACAATTGGGTTGATTCCCTTCCATGTCATTGATCGAGCCAACCCCAAAACTTTAGGATTGTATCCGGTTCGAAATCATGATCCCATGCTCTCAGCCCATAACGATTGTACCCCCCTCGTGAGAACGGCCCTACTTTTATGGCAGCTTTTGCATCCATTGAGAGTCTTAGAATCCCTGGACCATAATCCGCTATTGCATTGATATTATGAACATAATCAAATATTTCATTTACTTCTGGAATTTTTTTTGGTTTACATTTTGCAACTTTTTTAAGACTATAACCCAATTGATTCATCTTTCTATTAATAGTAATCACTGAGGGAACTTCCACAGTCAAATACCCCTTCAATTCGATCAATCTGCTGCGTACTTCTTTGGCCGTGATTGGTGAATACAGTTGTGTCGATCGAAATGTTGGATCGATTTGACAAAGAGGCTCAATAATATCTTTTATGTCTTCAAGTAAAAAAGGTGATTTTTCTTCTGCACGTTTTCGACCTCGCCCTGAAAAATTATCAATACAAATAATTCCACTTTGTAGTTCTCTCATACCGTTTCGGATTGTATCCCGGTCCCAACCCAATTCGTATTTAGCCCTTCTTTGACCACCTTTGCCCATAAGCAACACAACTTGAGCCATAAATTGTCTTCTTTCTGTTCCCTTGAATCCATCTCGTGTTTGGTTTAAAAAGCATTTCATTTCCGGGGAAATATGGGTCAACTGTTCTCTGGTAAAATTCATATAATCTGTCATAAAAATCCTTTCATTAGAATTATTCATGATGATCATACACGTTGGGAATTGTTTTGTTTGTAGCTGCTTAAACTTTATGTGCCCGCACGCTTAATCGGACGATTTATTAATGACACTGTGCCTAAACTAATTTCTTACTTGAAAAAAATAGAGGATCTATACCATGTTATGCGATAAGAAAGAAATTGGGCTTATGTAATTATAGTGCTATAGGTGAAAAAAATGAATGATCTACTGGTTTCCAAACGTCAAAAAAATAATGGAATGAGTTGGTCAAAAAAAGGTTCTATTGCATTGGCATCAATTACTGCTATTAAAAGGAACAAAGAAAGTAAAAACTGGTTTGAAAAAAAAGGACTTGAGTTTAAGTTTGCTGCGTAGATACCAGAAAATATTCATGATTTCAATGGCACAGGTCGAAAATTTTTCAGTCGCAAATAAATTGTACGGACACTTAGAGATCAACTTTGATCTGTTTTTTTGGGGGAGGCGAACAGATCTGCCTGGATATAGGGGATAAGCATACCGCGAATCACCGTGGCAACCCGCTTCATATGACTGCGGATTTCATCATCATTTCTTCCGGGGTATTTTCTAAAGGAGATTAAAATACCACTCAGGCAGGAAAAGAAAGTATGGGAAAGCATCCGAACATCTCCTGCATAGTTCATTTTTTGAAAAATGGTATCAAAGATATTCAATATCCTGCGAGCTGCTTTGTTGAGCCGTTTCGAGGCTTCCGGGCTGATATTGCCGAAAAGAAAAAAATTAGTGATCATTCGCCAGTGATTCTCATGATCAATATAAAAATCAAGGTAACGATTCATCAATAGTTCAATATCAATTTCGATTTCTTCGGAAACCATGGTTTCCATTTCATCCAGAAGCTGATTGGTTTCCCTGGCCATGGCCTCGACAAAAAGGGTCTCCTGGTTTTCAAAATAAGTATAAATGGATGAGGGTGCCATTCCTGCCTCACGGGCAATTTCCCTCACACTTGCACGATCATAGGTTTTGGTTCCAAAAATTTTCTGGGCAGCATCAATAATGAGATTCCTGCGAATCTCTCTTTCTTCCCGTTTGAGTTTATTAAGAATCCCTGCTTTCGACATATACTTCTTATCCCTTTTCCGGCCTGTGCATTACAGGTCTCTTTTTAATCAAACTGCCCTTCAAAAACATAACATTGCCGGTATTTGAAATCAAGGGATAGCTTATCAAGCGTCCCATTGCAGGTGGAAACATTTAACTTGACACATCGAACACTGTTCAGTATGTAAAACAATCGGCGCTTTATTTCAAAGACAAACAACAAAGGAGCACCATGAAAAAGAATTCAGAACAGCAGTATGACCCCTCCTGGGGAGCCCGACCAACACCAGATGTCACACCCATGACCACCTATGATATGTTCCGTAAAAGCGCAGCCCTTTATCCCGCAAAACCCGCTCTGATTTTTATGGACAAAAAAATCTCCTACCGCGACCTTGATGCAATGGTTGAACATTTTGCCGCAGGCCTTTCCGCCCTGGGGATAAAAAAAGGGGATAGGATTGGATCCTTACTGCCCAACTGCCCCCAGCAAGTCATTGCATTTCTTGCCGCCAACCGGCTTGGTGCCATTCATGTCCCGGCCAATGTCATGTATGAGGGGGAAGAGTTAAGGCATATTTTCACGGATTCGGGCATGAAAATGATCATTACCCTGGATCTTTTCTATAAAAATGCCCTGGCAGTGATGGAAGGCACTAATATTGAAAAAATCATTGTCACGGGAATTGACGATTTCCTCCCCTTCCCGAAATCTGTGTTATACCGCTTAAAAACCCGTTTTGACGGTACAAGGGTGAAGGTGGACTATGACAACAGCACCTTTAGATTCAAGGAGTTGTTAGCATCCAAGGGCAGCCTGCCTGTTATTGATTTTGATTTTGACGAAACCATGCTGATATTGTACACCGCCGGGACCACCGGCAAGAGCAAGGGGGTCATGCTCACCCATCGAAATTTTGTCTATAACGCTGCCAACCAGGCAGAAAACTTTGCCATGGTAAACAATGATGTCAACCTGGTTCTATTTCCCATGTTTCACATATCCGGCTACCTTCTGGCGACCATCTGCATGTTCTATGGTGGTGGCACCACCATACTCGAACCGCGTTTTGATGCCGCCCGGTACATAAAAATTTTGCACAAATACAAGGTCAGCGTATTCTTTGCACCCCCCACAGTCTATATCGCGTTTTTCAACCTGCCTGATTTTGACAAATATAACCTTACAAACCTCAAAATCGGTGGGGCTTCAGGTGCGCCAGTCCCACCGGCCATCCAGGCAAAATGGCAGAAGAAAACTGGCCTGGAGCTGCTCAATGGCTATGGTCTGACCGAAACCACTGCCGGGGCCATCGTCTCGTTGCCCAACAAATTCAACCATGATGCCATTGGGGTTCCCATGGGAGGGGCGGTAAAAATCGTGGACGAACAGGGCGCAACCCTTCCCCTTGGCGAGCGCGGAGAAATTCTTTTCAAGGGCCCCCAGGTGGCAAAGGGGTATTGGAACCAGCCTGAAAAAACTGCCAAAACCTTTACGGACGGGTGGCTGCACACCGGAGACATCGGCACCATGGATGCTGCAGGGTTCATCTTTTTTGTGGACCGGCAAAAGGATCTGATCATTGCCTCGGCCTACAATATTGCACCTGCTGAAGTAGAGGCCATTCTCATGAAACATGAGTCCATTCAGGAAGTTGCCGTAATTGGTATTCCGGATGAATATCGCGGGGAAAATGTCAAAGCCTTTGTGGTGCTGGAAGAAAATGCCAGGGGCAAGATCACTGAACAAGAAATTATTGCCTATGGCAAAGCCAATATGGCCGCCTACAAATATCCGAGACTGGTTGAATTTATCGATATCCTGCCCAAGTCACCCATCCAGAAAGTATTACGCAAAGAACTTCGGGATATGGAAGCCCGGCGTCTGACAGACAAATAATCATTGGGACAATACCGGATAAAAACCCGGTTAATAAAAAACAAAACACGTATCAGAGGAATTTTAAAACAATGGCTTTTGAAGAAACACTCAATCACTTATCAGAAAAAAAAAAGGCAGCCCTCCAAATGGGCGGGACAGCCAAAATAGAAAAACACCATGCCAAAGGTAAATATACTGCCAGGGAAAGGATCGCCATGCTCGTGGACCCTGATTCTTTTCTGGAATTCGGTCTTTTGGCCTGCTCAGATATGCCGGGAATGGAAAAAAAAACCCCGGCTGACAGCCTGATCTGCGGTTATGGTCTTGTGGATGGGCGCAGGGTTGGCGTGGTTGCCAATGATTTTACGGTCCTGGCCTCGACCAATGCCCGGATAAATTTAAAAAAGATGCTTCAATTCAAAACCCAGGTCAAAAAAAACCGGGTTCCCTTGATCTGGCTGGGTGAGGCCGGAGGAGCAAGGATGCCGGACTGCCAGGGTTCAAAAAACATCTGCACCCTGGGGGGCGGCGGCACCAACACTCTTTTTGCCGAATACACCCATTTTCGACAAATACCCTTTGTAATGGCGGCCATGGGAGAATGTTATGGTGTGCCGGATTTTGAGGCCATGCTGGCAGATTGCGTGATCCAGGTAAAAGGCAGCGTACTTTCCATATCAGGCCCCAGGGCGCTGAACCGGGCCATAGGCCAAAGCTTTACCGGTGAAGAAATGGGCGGATGGGAAATCCATGACAAAATCACCGGCATTGCCGATAAAGTGGCGGAACAAGAGGAGGAATGCCTTGATCTGATCAAAGCGTTTTTAAGCTATATGCCCACTCACAATGGTGAACGCCCCCCCCGAAAAGCGGTTCCTGAAGGTTCGGGCAGCAATATGGATACAATTTTGGACCTGTTGCCGGAAAAGAGAACCCGGGCCTATGACATGCATAATATCATCAATTGTATGGTGGACAAGGGACAGGTTTTTGAGGTCAAACCCAATTTCGGCAAAATGCTCATCACCTGTCTGGCCAGAATCGATGGGGAAGTAGTTGGTTTTATTGCCAACAATCCCCTTCACAATGTGGGGGCCATGGATACCGACGGCCTTGAAAAACATACAAGTTTCCTGTGTTTGTGCGATTCATTTAATATCCCCATCATTTTCCTCCATGACACCCCCGGCCATATGGTGGGAAAAGAGGCTGAAGAAAAACGTGTGGGCTCCAAGGTTGTCAACAACCTCCAGGCCCTGTGCCAGGTTACGGTCCCCAAAATAGCCATTGTCATCCGAAAATCCTATGGACAGGCAGCCGTAAACATGTGTGGACCCGGGATAGGTCCAGACTATTTTGTATCCTGGCCAACAGGAGAGCTGGGTTTTATGGAGCCGACCATTGCCGCGGATGTGGTGTTTGGCAGCCTTGCCCAAGAAGAGCGGGGAAAAATGCTCGACCTCATGGTCTCTGATTCATCTGCCTATCCTGCTGCCCAGGATTATTTCCTTCAAGATATCATAGATCCCCGGCATACCCGAAAATATCTGACAGATATTTTATCCATTGTCCGGGATTCAGATGGCAGTGGAGTTGGTGAACACCGGTTGGCCAACTGGCCGACCAAATTCTAACCCGGGTCATGGATGGCAATATTTTTAACTTATTTAGTGTTTGAACAAAAACCTGAACTTGTTCTTTCAGGTACACAATTTTCAGTAGATTAAACCATAGAAAGGGATAAAGGGAGATTTAAAAAAATGTGGAAAAAAGAAGTGGAGGAGATCGAAAAAAGAAAAAAACTGGCCTATGAACTTGGCGGAAAAGAAAATATAATACGTCAGCACAACTCGGGGAAAATGACGGTCCGGGAAAGAATAGACCTGCTGCTTGATCCGGACTCATTCCTGGAAACCGGTGTAATGGCAGGTGCTGCAACCTATATTAACAATAACCAGGACCTTGAGACACTGACACCCTGCCCCATTGTCATTGGCAGAGGGAAAATAAATGGAAGACGGGTCATTGTCCAGGGGGATGATTTTACCATCCGGGGTGCTTCGGTGGGAAGGCTGTTCAAGGCAAAACTTGCCTATAACGGCAAAATGGCCCATGAAATGAGATTACCCCTTGTAAGACTCCTGGATGGTGCCGGTGGCACCATTCGTGAAGTGGCAGATATCGGATACCTGGAACTTCCCATTGTCAATGATGTGGCAGTCGCAATGCTGGCGGACCTGATGTCTGAAGTACCCATGGTTGCCGTGGCCCTGGGACCAGTTTCCGGCATTGGTGCCCTGCTTGCCGTTGAATCCCATTTTTCCATAATGGTCAAGGAAAAAAGTCAGGTGTTTGTGGGCGGCCCCCCCCTTGTCCAGTGGGCCCAGGGCCAGAAAGTAACAAAGGAAGAGCTGGGAGGATACAGAATCCACACCCGGATGAGCAATGTAATCGACAATGAAGCCGAGAGCGAAGAAGACGCCATTGACCAGGCCAAAAAATTTTTAGATTATCTGCCCTCCAATGTTTGGGAAATGCCCCAAAGAAAATATGCGGACCAGGATGACACGGAACGTAGGGAAGAAGAACTCTTGTCTATTGTTCCCAAAATCGGGAAAAAAACCTATGACATGAGAAGACTGATGGAATGTGTCTTTGACAAAAATTCCCTGTTTGAAATGGGTAAATTTCAGGGACAATCACAGATCACAAGCCTGGCAAGATTAAATGGGTATCCCGTGGGCGTACTGGCAAATGATACCCGATTTAAAGCCGGGGCCTTTGCCTGGGATGTTGCTGAAAAATTCCAGCGGTTCATCGATATGTGCGACAGCTTTCACCTGCCCATTGTAAACCTTATTGACCAGCCCGGCTTTTTTATCGGGGTGGAATCCGAAGAGTGTGGAACCATCAGAAAAGGAGTGAGAGCAAGCTTTGCCGTGACCCAGGCAACCGTGCCCTGGGCTTCCATCTATGTAAGAAAATGTTTTGGCGTGGCAGGCGGCGCCCAGTCTGATCCTGGAAAATTAAACTGGCGATATGCATGGCCGTCGGCATACTGGGGAAATATCCCCATAGAAGGCGGGGTATATGCAGCCCACCGGTCTGAAATTGAATCTGCCCAGGATCCCATGGCCCTCCATGACGAGCTCCAGGAATATTATAGGGGATTTGCCCAGCCATTTCGGGCGGCAGAACATTTTGGAATTGAAGATATCATTGACCCCAGAGAAACAAGACCCCTGCTCTGCGACTGGGTCGAGACAGTTTTTGATCATGAACGCTCAAATCTTGGAATCAAAAAAAGAGGCATGCGGTGTTAACCCACAAATAACAATCACCTTAAGGGAGGTAAAAAATGAACGGACCATTTCCAGATGTGATAGAAAACCATGCAAAAAACCAACCCGACCAGATCGCCTATGTTTTCTTTGATCAACCGGTGACTTACAAGGAATTTAACCATGATATAGACCGTGTGGCAACGGCTCTTCTGGACATGGGCATGAAACCGGGTGACAAGATTGCGACTCTGTTGCCCCAGTCCCCGGCTTTTTCCACGATTTTCATGGCTGCCGGTAAAATCGGCCTGGTGGTTGTTCCCCTGGATCCAAGATTCAAGGCCGGTGAAATGGCAGCCCTGTGCCAACGGACCTCCCCCAGGGCTTTGGTGACCCTGGCTTTTCCCGAACAGGTCAAGGCCGAAGTAGAACAATTGGTGGATCTGTATTCCTTTGAGGCAGTTTTTTCTTACTTCGGGAACCTGGACTACCCAAACGCCAAACCTTACGAGACCTTGCTGGAAGGCCAGGCAAAACCCATCCCCAAAAAAGTTAAGCCCAAGGGAGATGACCCCTATATCATCATATTCACCAGCGGAACAACGGGCCGGCCCAAGGGAGCTGTGATCAGTCACAAAAACAGCTGGGCCATGGCCAGGACAACAGCCGAGACCTGGAATGTGACCTCTGCTGATAAAGTTTTATGTAACATGCCCACAAGTCACGTGGCAGGCACCCATGATCTTCTTGCCACCCAATTCTATGCCGGAGCCACAGGCGTTCTGGTCCCCAAATTCGATCCCCAGGAAACTCTGGACATGGCGTCAAAACATGGAATTACCTTTCTGGGCGGTGTGCCCACCATGTTTCGACTCATATTCAAAAATGCTGATTTTTCAACTGCAGACCTGTCCAGTGTGAAACTTGTGCTGACCTCAGGCGAACCCTCCTCTCCGGAACTGGTCAGACAGATTTCCCAGGCCTTTTCCAATGCCAAAATAGTCGCCTCCTGGGGCATGAGCGAAACGGCCGGTTTTTTCACCTTCACCGATCTTGCCGACCCCCTTGAAATTATTGAACAGACCGAAGGCAAGCCTGGGGAAAATTTTTCCATGAAGATACTGGATCTCGACGGGAACGAGGTACCCCAGGGTCAGGTCGGTGAAATGTGGGTGCAAGGAGACAGCGTTATCAACGGTTACATGGATCCTGAAGATGATAAAAATGTTTTCCAAAACGGCTGGATGGGCACAGGTGACCTTGGAAAACTGGATGAACGAGGATATTTAATTTTCATGGGCCGTATCAAAGAGATGTATATCAGCGGCGGGTACAACATATATCCCGTGGAAATAGAGTCTTATATGAACACCTATCCCGGAGTAAACACATCAGCAGTGCTGGAAATTTCTGATCCTGTCTGGGGTGAATCAGGCGTGGCCTTTGTCATCCCCGAACCCGGCATTGAACTGACCCCGGAAGAGTTGCTGGAATACTGCCAAAAGGGGCTGGCGGACTATAAGATTCCCCGGAAAATAATCATTACCCAGGATGTTCCACGGTCGCTTATCGGCAAAATAGCAAAAAAAGAATTACGCGAAATCATGACCCAATATCTTTAAAAATTTGGCCGGGGTTTTTTGCTTAATAACCGGCATGGCCGGAGCACGGGTATTTGCTTCCGGCCACAACCAAAAATAGGTGATCAGGCCTGGTGGAATATACCAACAAATTTGATTCAAAGGCCGTTACCCAGGATTCCTTGAAGGTCACACAAGAAAAGTTTGACAGGGCCATGGATTCCATCGATCTCGACTTCTTAAAAAGCCTGGACCGATCCGTAAACCAGGTTACGGAATTTCATTTAAAGCAAAAGGAAAAATCCTGGATTGATACCCCAGAAACCCCGCTTTTATTGCAGCCGACCTGCTCGAAACATTTATCCATATCGGCCCTGAGCAGCTTTTGATTTTCATTAGCCTGCTCGAAGCGCCGATCTATATCTTTTTTAAGATCCTGCTGACCCTTTTTAACATCCTCTACCTGACCACGCAACAATTCAAAACTACGCTCAAAATATGGGGGTGATCAATTCAAACACGCCCTCGAATTTTTTCCTTTCTTCTGGGGTTTGGGCATGGTGCCAGCCCATTTGATAATTCTCTTTAAAATGAAGTATTTTATTAAAATAAAGGTTTTAAAACATCAGCAAAAGCGTTTTTTGGTTAAACTTTTTCGATCAAAATACCAGCCCCATTTCCAAAGGCACCGCAAAGGGCTGCAACCCCGTATTTTTCATGGGGAAAATCGGTTTCCATGACATTGATCAGGGTCACAATCAAGCGGGCGCCGGATTCTCCAAGGGGATGTCCCAGGGCAAGGGCTCCCCCCCAGACATTGACCCGGTCAAAAGGCGCATTGTCATGATCGATTTTGGTTTCTCTTATGCAGGCCAATGACTGGGATGCAAAGGCTTCATTGATTTCATATACGCCGATATCCTCTGGGGTCAGGCCGGTTTTTTTAAAGATTTTTTTAATGGCAAACGCAGGTCCCATTCCCATGATGGTGGGGTCATTACCCACCTGTACACCCAGCGTGTATTTATAGGTATACTTGAGCCCAAGTTCATCTGCTTTTTCCCTGCTGGCTAAGATAAGGCCGGCTGCCCCGGCGGTGAGGGGGGAGGAGGTTGCAGCCGTAACTTTTCCATTTTCTTTGAAGGGGGTTTTCATGGAAGCCATTTTTTCAGGATCCAGTACTTGTCGGATCCATTGGTCTCTGTCCACTAAAAATGCTGTGCCGTCTTCTTTATGGCCGGACACCGGAATGATCTCTTTTTCGAACTTTTTCTCCTGGGTGGCGGCCCAGGCTTTTTTATGTGAATAAAGGGCCATATTTTCCATGTCCTGCCTGGAAATATCATACAGGTCCGCTACTTTTTCCGCCGTATTTCCCATGGGAATTTCAACCATATCGTATCTTTTCCACAGGGCATCGGAAAATTCCATATTGGCACCCATGGGCACTTTTTCCATGTCTTCTACACCCCCTGCAATAATAAGATCGGCTTCCCCTGAAATGATGGCACGGGCACCATTGATAAATGCCGTCATACCCGAGGGACAAGCGTTTTGAACCGTCTGGGAAGGGACGCTGTCCGGATAACCATGGGCAAGCCAGGCCAGTCGTCCAATATCGTTTTGTATGCCCGACGGGTTTGCCGTACCAATGAGCGTTGTATCAATATCCTGGGGGTTTATGGCCGGATTTCTTTCAAATAAAGATTTATAAACTGCCCCAAGTGTTTCCGTGGGTTTAACATTCCGAAACCATCCTTTTTCGGCATGGGCCCTGGCATTGGCTGTTCTGACACCGTCAATAATGACACATTCTTTCATTTCTTAATTCTCCGTTTCATTTGATTTAAAAAATCTAACCCACCCCTGTCTTTTTAATTCACTTTTCTCTGCATTTTTAAATCTGGGTCTGCATCATTTCCCCTGGAAAATCGGCGCTCTTTTTTCCATCCGGGCGGCCAGGGCTTCTACAAAATCAGAGGTTTTGAACAGTGCATTAAGCTTCTCGTTTTCAAGGTCCAGAGCTTGGGTCAATGCGCTGATAAACGGTTTATTAAAAGCCTGTTTCATCTGTCGCACGGCAAAACCTGCTCCCCTCGGCGGGATTAAACGCAAAGTCTGCTCCCTGACAAAAGAGAGCATCTGATCATGGGGCAGGACAGCGTTAACCATTCCCAATTCCAGAGCTTCCTGCGCCGACACCTTTTTGGAAAAATAAACAATCTCTTTTGCTTTCTGAAGTCCCATTTGCTGGGGCAGCAAAAAGGAGGATGCCAGTTCCCCCACTATCCCCAAACCGGTAAACGGCAGTTGGATCCAGGCATATTCGGACATATATATCAAATCAGCCCCCGACAGCGGCATGGTGTATCCTGCTCCGATAGCCAGCCCATTAATGGCGGCAATAATCGGCTTGTCACAGTTATACATCTTCAGGGTAATCCTCTTCTGGGCAATATCAGTAAGATCTATATCATTCCTTATTTCTTCTGAGAGGCCTTTCATAGAGCTCAGATCAAAATACCCGCCACTACTGAATGCTTCTTTCTGAGGATCTGGATTTCCGGGATTCGTTGCTCCGGTAATAATCATAGCTCCTGCAGATTCATCCTTTTCCAGTGTGTCAATCGCCCAATACAACTCATAAAATGAATACGGACTCATTGCATTTTTCCGTTCCGGCGTATTCAAAACAACAGTTACGATACCGGTTTCATCGTCTTTTATATAAATGATGTCTTTGAAATCTTCTGTTTTCATTTTTTCCTCCATTGATAGTCAACGGCGTTCAGTTACCGATAAAAATGAGGACCAGACAAGCAAATTGTTTACCGGCACACGCCTAAACTGGCGACCATCCCTATATTTTACTTTTTCTGACAAAAATTAATTATTTTTATAAAATAGAATTTTCGGCATGGCATGCTCCTCTCGTATAGATAACTGGCTGTTAATATTGAAAACAAGCATACCATATCGATCACACATATCAATCTTTGTGCAATATATTTAACAGGTTAAATCACTTTTTATCGGCTTAAGTTATTGACATTAACTTTGTGATCGCAAATCGACCTTTTGCCAGGAAATGACAGTATTTCTTACCCATCCTGCTCCACTTTAAATCTTTTGGTCAAAAATTCTGAGATACTAGGCGGATGGCTGATCTTAGAACGCTTTACAAGATCTACGGCTTCTGTGGGACAGGTGGAGGTACAGAGCCCGCAACCGATGCACACATCTCCGTTAACCTTGGCCACATCGTTATCACCCACGACAATGGCATCCATGGGGCACCTGTCTTCGCAGGTACCGCAGCTAATGCAAAGATCACCGTTCACCTGAGCCATATAATTTGAAACGGACATAGTATAGAGGCCCATGGTCTTTTGGGTGAGCAAAAAAGCACAGCAGCAACCGCAGCAGTTACAAATGGTACCGACATGACCATCAATGTTGTCCACAGAGTGTACGAGGCCTTCCTCATTGGCTTTTTTTAATATATCAAAAGTTTCTTCTATTGTAATTTCCCTGGCCATACCCTGCTCAACCATATACCGTCCCATGGAGCCGAAATGCAGGCAATTTTCAAGTGTATGGTCGCATCCCTCACCCACAGCTCTCTTCATTTGACGGCATGGACAATTGGCAACGGCACAAAAACTTTGCTTCTCCACTAGCGGCTTTAAATCATCCAGAGGCAGGATATCGCTTGAATCTACAAGGGTCTTGGATATCGGAAGGACCCTCATTACCGGCATCCCGGCCCGTGCCAGTTCCGCCCCATAGGCATCTTTTCTGTACTCAAGCCAGAGCGGGGCCAATTTACGGGCATTTTCAGTGTCTTTTCCAGACCAGTAAGGTGTCTCAGCCCAACCGACTATAGAAGGCAAGAGTCGGTACTTTCTCTCTTGTCCTGGTCGCTGGATCGTAAAGACAGTCCCGCGTTTGGCCATGCCCTTTAAAATCTTTTCGAGGGAGTCTGACTTCTCAGGGAACATTTCCTTTAACTCGGATAATGTCTTGTTTTGCAGCGGCAGCCTTATTGCAACCAGGGCTTCTTCGACCGGAAAGAGAATCTTGAGAATTTTCG
>Ga0208900_1001249_pt1 | contig 13881 bp, 12 predicted proteins | sample AntAceMetag02UKK_FD_184763 | JGI IMG/M metagenome (GOLD analysis project Ga0208900, IMG submission 184763) | Saline lake microbial communities from Ace Lake, Antarctica - Antarctic Ace Lake Metagenome 02UKK (SPAdes) (version 2) | ecosystem: Environmental > Aquatic > Non-marine Saline and... | reverse complement strand
CACCATTGATTTACCCGCTGGTTTGTGGATTTGCAGTTTGCAAACTGATGAGCAGGTAAAGACGATAAAGCTGATAAAAACAGAGTAGATATTCCGTAGTTGGCAGCCTCTAATTCCAGGTGCGACAATTTCTACCAACTAACAGAAATAGTGCATTGATATTTTATTTGACGAAGGTGCAACGCACCGTAATAATTAATAATGTTAAACGATATTTCGGTGCGCTGCACCTTAATTGACCAAATGAAATATAGGAGCTACAAAGATTTTGCGGCTCTGCCGCTGAATTGCCATCGAAGTATTTGGTGTTTATCAAAAAAAGCAATAATTTTTTTATGCTAATTTATTGACACATTACATTTAGGGATATTGTAGCTGCCCTTGCGCCGGTGCGGCAGGGATTGCAGTGGTAGATTGCTGAAATGGCGGCAGATTTTTTTGTTGGCGGGCGGAGGCTGACGAAGGAAGCCCACGTACCGCCTACAAAAAAACAGCCGGCATGAAGCAACTACAAACGGAAAGCCCGCCTGGCCGCCCAACTATTTAACACAATAATTAAACAAAAAAATATTTTTATACTTGTAAACATGAAAACTAAACGGGGCATACTAAAACATAGCGAAACACTGATTATCGTGGCTCTTTGGCTGGTTATCATGGCAATGCCTGTTCTTTTATTCCAGCGCAACGACACAATTAATTGGTCTAATGTTTTTATAGCCTGGCTTGGGGTATTGCCCTTTTTGCTGTTGTTTCTGGTCAACCACTTTCTGTTGATCCCGTTTTTGTTTTTTAAGAAAAGTAAATCGCTTTATTTCTTGTCGGCCCTAAGTTTGGTGCTTGGGTTTACATTTACAACCTGGTTTATGGAAAAAGGAAATACTGACTTTCGTCCAAAACCACTGCCCGGAATGCAACAGCACCTGCCGCCACAATTTGAAAATCAACGATTACCAGATCGGCCACCACACCAAGGCCAGCAAGGTAGAAACCCCATTCCTTTTCCTCCTTTTGTAAACACCTTTATTGTTGCGATTTTGGTGATTGGATTTGATGCAGGACTGCGGATGATTTTCAGGTGGACGAAGATGGAACAGGAAAAAACATTATTGGAAAAAGAAAATGTACAAAATCAACTGGCGTTTTTACGAACACAGGTAAGCCCGCACTTTTTTATGAATACCCTCAACAACATCCACGCACTGATTGACGTGGACACCGAGGAGGCCAAAGATTCAATTATTAAACTGTCGAAACTGATGCGACATTTGTTGTATGAATCGCAGGGCGAAAAAACCTCATTGAAAAAGGAAGTAGAGTTTATAAAAAGCTATGTGAATTTGATGAAACTGCGTTTTTCGGATAAGGTAAAGATTAGCGTGGTGGTTCCCGATATTATCCCCGAAAAGGAAATTCCCCCGCTGCTTTTCACTTCCGTTATCGAAAATGCCTTTAAGCATGGTATTAGCTACTCCAACGCATCATTTATCAATATTAAAATAAGCATACCTGACAACAAATTTCAGCTTGAGGTTGCCAATAGCAAAACGGCACTAAATGTTGAAAAAGATGAAAATGGCATTGGGCTGGAAAACACCCGGAAACGACTTGAACTGATTTATCCGGGTAAATATGATTTCACAATTATTGATAATGAAAAAGATTTTACCGTAAAAATATCCATACCGCTATGATTAGATGCATCGCTATCGACGACGAACCCCTGGCCCTGAAACAAATGGCCGCTTACATCAATAAAACACCATTTCTGGAAATGGTGGGACAATTTGAGAGTGCTATGCCTGCCCTTTCATTTTTGCAGGAGGAGCCGGTGGATTTGATGTTTGTGGATATTAATATGCCCGACCTTAGCGGGATGGATTTCGTGAAGTCGCTGGACAACCCGCCGGGAATTATTTTTACCACTGCTTACAGCGAATACGCGCTGGAAGGATTTAAGGTAGATGCCATCGACTACCTCCTCAAACCTATTGGTTATTCTGATTTTTTGAAATCAGCAAATAAAGCCTTGAAAATCCTTGCTCCAAAAATAGACACACCAAAGGAAGAATTAAAAAGCAACGATGATTTCCTGTTGATAAAGTCAGAGCACCGGATTGTGCGGGTTAATTTCGCCGACATCAAATACATCGAGGGCATGCGCGAATATGTTCGGATACATCTTGTAAATGCCAAACCGGTTATGACCTTGTTGAGCATGAAAGTTTTGGAAGCTCAGTTGCCGAAAGACCAATTTATGAGGGTACACCGTTCATTTATTGTTAACCTAAGCAGGCTCACCACCATCGAGCGAAACCGTATTGTTTTTGATGATGATGTGTATATTCCCATCAGCGAGCAATACCAGAAACCGTTTAGGGATTGGATGGAGCGGTATTTTATGTGATGGGAAAAAGGACGGGTTATTAATTTTGAACCAATTCCTAAAATCAATCATTGGCCAATTAACGGCCAATTAACGGCCAATTAACGGCCAATTAATTTACAAAAATGTATTTTGACCCTCTTCCTTTTGAGCCAGATTGTTGAAAAACTTTTTTATTGACCAAACCCTGAAGTTCTTTTGTTGCAGTTGTTTTGCCGACATTATTTATAGTCTGATAGATTGCATTAGTGATTTGACCTTTTTCGATTACAAACCGTGTGGCTGTTATTTGTCTTTCACTTAAGCCCATTTTTAATAACTGATCCTGTGTATCAATGGCTTTAATTACCTTGCTTAAAAAACCACCTTGCTCATTTATTAGTAAAGGCTCAGGAAGTTTAGCATCCTTGCAAGCCTCAATTATTTTAATCGTGCCCCTGCCCCACGAATCGATGTAGCCCCCCTTAAAACAAACATCTGCAATCAGTGGATTCCTTGGTTTTGAGCGATGAACTATTTTAAGATCCTCTTCTGTTATTCCATCGGGTAAACCACCATCATTCCAAATACTGAAATGTTCGTTATACAAGCGGATTTGTGTTGGAGCACCCATATAATTCCTATGTACCAATGCATTAAGGATCATTTCCCTTATCGCCTCTACAGGATATTCGTCATTTTCTATGCGTTGCATTCCGATAAAATCAATTGGATGTATAAAGAATTTATTATTGAGTAACTCACCAATGTTTTCTTTAAGCCGAATCAGATTACCTTCAACAACCTCATGAAACTTCAAATCCGCATCTGAATTTCCAAATTTACCAATTTTAACAGCTAAATTTGGGTAAAATTTACCGGGATCGTTTCCAAAAAGGATAATGGCAGCTCTTTTAATTTTGCCTTCCTCTATCAATCTCAACTTGTTTAGTAAATCAATAACATTTATGTTATCTTCAACATTAATTCGTTTTGCCAATCGGGCATCCTTTAAAAATTGAAAAATTGTTGACGGGTCAATGTCATTAATTGAAGCTCGTACTTCAACAATATCATCCCAGGTTTTACCGGTACGTTTCAGGATAAACTCATTCAATATTGTACCTTTTAACTCCTGTAAAGTACTTCCTGAGCGAACATAATACCTGCCTCGTAAAGAAATCGGCACATCATATCGCGGGATATCTATTTCAAGATAAGTCCTGCCATTCGAAACAACTTGGTTGATTTCAGCAAAAACACCAAGCATATCCCGAAATTTGTTTGGTAATTGCTCTAATAACTCACGAGAGTTATGAATACCCTTAACTACTCCATGATCATCAACCCCGATAAACAACTTCCCCCCCTGGGAGTTAGCAAACCCAACAACCCATTTCAGGTATTCATCACGCCAGATTTCCTTCCATTCTATGTTTTGGTTTTCCTGCATGTTATTTAAGATTTATTGTAGAGCAAATATAATCATTCACCCGATGTATTAAATCATATTGGTAAATATTTAAAATTCAATTGTAGAGAACACCTCTCGCAAAATGGATGCTATTTATTTATAACTCAAAGCAGGTTTACCACGATCGAGAGAAACCGCATTGTTTTTGATGATGATGTGTATATTCCCATCAGCGAGCAATACCAGAAGCCTTTCCGGGATTGGATGGAGCGGTATTTTATGTGATGGAGAAGAAGGAGGGTATTTATTCCAATAAAAAGGTGTTCAGAAGAGCTTACCTTGTATTTCTTTTTTCGGATAAAACACTCCAATAATGACAAAAGGATTTGGAGATCGCCGCCTGTGCCATTCCATTGTTGTTCCTAAAAATAAATAGACATCCTTATTCTTTATAAAATTTACCTCATACTGTTCGCGCACCTTTTGCAAAGCAATACTTTCATCCCATTTGGCACTTTTCAAACAATTCCAATATAAAGCCCCAATTTCCCAATCTTCGATCATCAATCGACTTTCAGTTCCAGAATCATCTGTAAATCTATAATAAAACTTGTAGGGGAGTTTAGGGATCAAGGTTTCGATAGCTTGTGTTGTGGCAAACAAATCACCTTGCTTCCGCAGTTCGACCCATTCGCTTTTCCATTCCCTGGTATCTTCGCCAATCTCAAAACCAATAATTTTTGCAGGTTTAAAAGTTGCTAATGATACGTTTGTAGGTGCCTTTGAGTCATTTATCAGTTGTTCCTTATTTGTATATACCTTATTTAGACAAAGTTCTTTTCTTAAGAACCAGTTTCCTTTGGTTTCTATTCTTTTGCCAATAATAATGTCCTTAAAATCATAATTTGCAGGGGAAAAACTTTCAGGTCTGAAATCATCTTTCCTTTTATTTACTTCTATTTCAATCCATGTATATTTAACGGTCTTAATTTTACCTGTTCCTTTGAGATCGATAAGGAAGCTTAATGGTACCGGATAAATCCGAATCCAATCTCCGTTTTCAAGTATTCCTGCTGTACATACCAGTTCATCATAACTGCGGGAGGGCAATGGGTAAGTTGATACCGTGATAAGTACTTTTTTTCGTGACATCAGATATGTTTTAGTTCATGATTAAAACCTTCCATGTTTGCGATCGATTGTGCTAAATGTTTCCGGTGGCATTGATAAATATTTGCCTCAAAACAAGTTAGGGCAACCCGCTTTTTCTCTTGAAGTAGAATTAAAATTTCTTTTTGTTTTTCTGTTTCATCCTTTAAAACACCAGCCCTGTAATATGCAAACAATTTATCATAATCTGCTTGTGAGTTCAATTGTTGCCTTTTGTCAGATTGTATACCCAATTCTGGAATGTGAACATAATCGATCCCAACACCCGTACATGCTTTACTCAACTGGGTTTTGCTAAAGCCATATTTCATGCTCAATGGGTTCTTTCGCACATCACACAAAACTTTTACATCATTAATAATTAACTTATTTAAATATTGCTCAAGTGATATTCCTTCATACCCAATTGTAAATAATATTGTCTTCGAACTAAGCGGGTTTTGTTTATTAACATTGATTAAGTCATCTTCGTTAAGCACTTGTGAAGCAATAGTGCTTTTAATTGAATAGTATGGGTATTTTATATAAGTCAATTTAATTAACTCATCCCTGGTAAGTGATCCAAAATGCTTTTTCACATGATTAATGGCGATCTTGTCAATGGATTTTAATTCAGGAAAATAGTCTTTTACATCCGTTTTTTCCCACTCGGTTTCTGTTTCACTTACTTGCTTATATTTTTTTAGTGTACCCAAATCTGAATTTGCCTGAAAAGAAAAACAACCAAGTTTGTAAGGGACAAAATAATAGGAATTCTTTTCTTGTTGCACAGAAATGAGGAATAACAATTTTTGCAATGCAATTTTATCAAGCTTTCCATCGAAAACCTCAAGTAATGAAAGTAGTATTTTGCGGCGATAATACATTGTTGCAAAGTTAAAAGATTATTCTGAATTGTTTGTGTCAGTACTCTCCAAATATGACGTTGTGTGTATTCCCATCAGCGAGCAATGTCAGATGCTTTTTCGGGATTTCATGATGCCAGTTCCAGAGACTTCTTTGAAATCTAATCTTCCATGAGTACCTCAAGATAAAGCTGTATAGCATCTTTAAGGTTTTCCATTGCTTCCATTGCTGTTTTTCCGTGTGAATGGCACCCCGACAATTCCGGACACCAGGTATGGTAATCGTTGCCGTCTTTTTCAATTTCAAAAGTAAGTGGTTAGATATTTCGTTCGTTTTATTGTTTTCAAAGATAAAACTTTCGGTAATATTGAAAAAACCAGAATTGCAAAGTTGAAACCCAAAAACCCAGCCCTATGTAGAATCAATATAAATCTCACTTAATCCTGTTAAATAATACTGAATCCATTTCGCCATGAAATTAAATCTCATTTACTTTGCATAAATTATTTTAATCAAATTATGCTGGCCTTATGATCGACCAAATGGGAACCAGGATTAAGAAGAAGCGGGAGAGCTTAGGCCTTCAGATTAAAGATTTGTCCAAACAAATCGGCATGACTTCCAGCTTGATAAGCCAAATTGAAAACGCCAAAGCCTTTCCTTCCATCGTTACACTTAAAAAGCTGGCCGATGCTTTGAATACTACCGTGGGAGAGCTGATAGGTGAAAACGAAAATGAAATTAAAAACCCTTTGCTTAAAGTTGCGGATCGCCGTTTTGCCAAAAGCAATAATAAAGGAACTTCTTCGCATTTATTATCCAATCATTTTCCGTCAAAACAAATCGAACCTTATTTGCTCAGGTTTGAAAAAAATGCAGATTCAAAAGGGGTGATGACCAGTAAATTTCCCGGGCAGGAATTTTGCTTTGTGTTAAAAGGAAAATTTGAAGCCACCGTGAATCGGAAAAAACACCTTTTGGAAGAAGGTGACGGCTTTTACTTCGATTCCATTAAACCCCATGTATTCAAAAATCTATCAGAAGGAGATGCCGAGTTGATCTGGGTAATTACTCCTTTTAAATAAATCAGGAAATTAATAAAAACACATTTATAAAACAGATTAAAATGTCACATTCAGAAAAAGTTGATTTTACCAAACAGTTCGCACACCACGGAATTAGCGAAGATGCAGCACGGGTAATAGAAAAAGAAAATCTTTTGCCTGCAACACTCATTAACAAATTACACCACTGTTTTCCACAGTATTCGATTTTAAAAGAGGAAAGTAAACCCATGTTTACCTCCGATAAAAACCGTTATACAGGGATTGAAGGCTTTAGAGAAATTGTTGCAGTTCTTAACCAAAACGGCATTGATATTGGCCACATCGAGGAGCGTGAGCTTTTTATTAACGTGTATCGTTTTCTCGCTACCAAGCACGTTTTAAACACTATCAACTGGAAAGATTATGTACACGATTCGGTATTTCAACTGGTGTTTCCACAGCCGGGCATGATGAAACCGGAATTATTTAAAAGCTATATGAATGCCAAAACCGAGGAGGAAAAACAAAAACTCTGTGATGAGTATATTCGCCTTACCAACCCCCACGATGGTAAACAATTACTGAACAAGGCCTATTTTGAAAATGAGGATGGCGATCTTGAAATTCTAAACGGTAGCCAACATAAATACCCCCAGTGTTTCCTTATTTTTGATAAAACCACCCAAAGCTGTTTTGCCTTTTGCAACTATTGTTTCCGCCATGCCCAAGTAAGGGGTGACGAAGATATGTTTATCCAGGATGATATAGATCAGGTTCATAAATATTTGAGAGAACACAAAGAAGTAAGCGATATCCTAATCACCGGTGGCGATGGCGCATTTATGCCTTATAAAAGAATGAAAGCGTATTTGATGCCGCTAATTACCGACCCTGAATTATCGCATATCAGGAATGTTCGTGTGGCCTCCAGGGGCTTAACCTTCGATCCCCAAAGGATTATTATGTCAAGCTATGATGAAACCTTAGCTTTATACAAAGAACTAATCGATAATGGAATTCAAATGATTTGGATGGGGCACTTCTCCGGGCCAAAAGAATTGATGAACCTTACCACCATTGCTGCTGTTCGCCGTTTAAGGGCTATTGGTATGAATGTAAAAAGCCAAAGCCCGATTATGAAGCACATCAGCTTATTCCCTGATAAAAATGGTGGAATCGACATCGATAAATCTGCCCAAAACTGGATTGACCTTGGGCATGTATTAATGATGCAGGGTATTGGATTCCACTCTATGTACTATGCCCGCCCCACCGGCGAACACCACTACTTCACCGCTCCTTTGGCCGATATCAACAAGGTATTTAGCAAAATTTACAGGAGCCTTCCATCCATTGGCCGTCCATCGAGATATATCACCATGACCTCCTCTGCTGGCAAAACATCCATGCTGGGTACTGTTGAGGTAAACGGAAAAACAGCTTTTGCACTTAAATTCAACGAAGCCAGAAATATGGAATGGATGGATAAGGTGTATTTGGCAGAATATGATGAAGAACAAAACACCATCGAAAATCTAAAACCATTTGAAGGAGATAAGTATTATTATACAGATGAATTAGAAGCCATCGAAAAAAGCTTAGAGAAATAGGAATGTTGAAATATAGTGGCTTTCAAAACATTGAAGTCATTAAAAATAAAATCATTTTATGATTAATAAAATAGTAAAATCGGTAGCCGAAGCAGTAAAAGACATTCATGATGGAGCCACCATTATGATTGGTGGCTTTGGTGAGGCCGGCAGCCCCATCGAACTCATCCATGCCCTGATCGATCAGGGGGCAAAAAACCTTACCGTGGTGAGTAATAATACAGGAAGTGGAAACGTGGGACTGGCCGCTTTGATCGAACAGAAAAGGGTAAAAAAGATGATTTGCTCTTTTCCTCGTACTGCTAACTCCACGGTATTTCCCGAACTTTATAATGCCGGAGAAATTGAACTGGAACTGGTACCCCAGGGAACCTTAGCCGAAAGGATCAGGGCCGGGGGAGCTGGTATTCCGGCATTCTACACACCGGCTTCTGTGAATACTCCCCTGGCCGATGGCAAAGAATCCAGAAATTTTGATGGTGTAGAATATGTGCTGGAACGTGGCATTAAAGCTGATTTTTCGCTGGTGAAATGCGCACAAGCGGATTGCTATGGCAATTTAACCTACCATGCAACGGCCCGTAATTTTGGACCTATCATGTGTACGGCGGCCAAAACAGCCATTGTTCAAACCAAAAAAGTGGTAGATGCCGGAGACATAGATCCTGAAATCGTGGTAACACCCGGAATTTTCGTGAAGCATATTGTTGAAGTTACGAACCCTGCCAACGAATCAGAATTGGTAGCTCAAAAACTAAAATATCCATGGTAGAAAATAAAATAAAAATTGGATGGGGTAAAACCGAAATGGCCCAAAAAGTAGCTCAGGACATTCCCGATGGATCCTACGTGAACCTGGGAATTGGTATGCCCGAAATGGTGGCCGACTTTGTACCCGAAGGCCGCGAGTTAATTTATCAAACCGAAAACGGTTTGCTGGGAATGGGCGCTGTACCCGAAGCTGGCAAGGAAGACCCCGAGTTAATCAATGCCGGGAAAAAACCCGTAACTACCATCCCGGGAGCTAGTTTCTTTCATCATGCTGATAGCTTTACCATGATTAGAGGCGGGCATATTGATGTGTGCGTGTTGGGAGCTATGCAAATATCTAAGGACGGCGATTTAGCTAACTGGTCAACCGGCGCGGCCAATGCCATTCCTGCTGTTGGTGGAGCCATGGATTTGGTGGCAGGGGTAAAAAGAATTTTGGTTATTACCCAGCACAACACCAAGGACGGTAGTTCTAAAATCGTGAATCAGTGTAGCTATCCGCTCACCGGAAAAGGCGTAGTGGAAACCATTTATACTAACCTGGCCATCATCGATGTAAAAAAAGAAGGACTTAAGGTGAGGGAAATGGGGCCAAATGTGGATTTTGAATATTTACAAGAACGCACAGAAGTGCAATTATTTCAATAATTTAAACGTATAAGACCCATGAGCAATACGTATAATGTAAATCGTAAGTATAGCCAGGCCCTCTATAAAAGAGCCAAGGAAGTGATGACGGGTGGTGTGAGCAGGAATACTATTTACCGTCGTCCTCATCCATTTTATGTAGCTAGCGCAAAAGGTAGCTATGTTACCGATATTGATGCCAATACCAGGGTTGACTTTGCCAATAATATGGCATCCCTGATTCACGGCCATGCACACCCCGCGATTATCGAGGCTGTTTATGAGCAAATGCAACGAGGAACAGCTTATACCCTGGGAAGCGAGGTAGAAGTAGCGTTTGGGGAGTTATTGGTTGAAAGAAACCATAATTTCGAAAAAATCAGGTTTGTTAACTCTGGCACCGAGGCAGTAATGTCGATGATAAAAGCAGCCCGGGCTTATACCGGACGGCCTAAAATCGCCAAAGCCGAAGGTGCTTATCATGGCACCTACGATTTTGCCGAAATCAGCCAGATTGTTAAACCCAATAATTGGGGAGATATTGACAAGCCCAACTCTGTTCCAGTTACCGCCGGTACACCAGAAAACGTGAAAAGCGATGTGATTGTTTTTCCATATAATGATACCGAGCGCACCTTAAAGTTGCTCGAAGCCAATAAAAAAGATTTGGCTTGTGTATTGCTCGATCCGGTTTCTCACCGCATTGGAATGTTCCCCATCGAAGAAGATTATTTAATAGCCATCTATAATTGGACCAGGAAACATAAAGTGCTTTTGGTTTTTGATGAAGTAGTTACTTACCGTGTAACTTATAGCGGAGCTCAACATCTGTATCCTGTAAAGCCCGATATGACCGCCCTCGGAAAAATTATTGGGGGTGGGTTTCCCGTTGGAGCCATCGCCGGAGACGCTAAATATATGTCTGTTTTCGATCCTACCCGAAAAATTATTAAACAGCCCCACTCGGGAACATTCTCGGCCAACCCTATCACCATGACCGCCGGAAAAGTAGCCATGGAGCTTTTCGACAGGAAGGCCGTTGATGATATCAATAACATAACCGAAATTGCAAAAAAGCAAATAGGTGAAGCCATTAAGGAAGCCGATGTACCTGTAATCATTACCGGTGCCGGATCAATGTTTCGCATGCATCTTCGTCATAAAGCTCCGCGTAATTATCGGGAAACCTATCAATGCCCGGAAGAAAGAAAACTGATTGTTGATTTTCTCGATTATCTTTTTCTCCATGAAGACATCATTATGATCAATACCTTTGCCTGTATGCTGGCCACTACCATCACACAGGTAGAAGTGGATCGACTTACACAGTCATTGCTTAAAGGGTTTAAAAAATTTAAAGCTGAGATTCATCGCTTTGCCAAGTAATTGGATATTTGAAGTTGAGCGTAACTGCCTGCCACGTTTTTTCGGGGAAATCCCGATATTGCGGGGTTTGAAGATAGAGGTCAAACTATTAATATTAAATCAGTTTTGTTAATTTTTGATTCCAGATTTCAAATATCCATTTTAAAATAAAGAAAGCTTAAAAGAATGAAATACTCCCGCCATGATCATCTTGCTCACCTCGCTCGCCTCGCTGGCGAAGCAGGCTGGCGAAGCGGGCTGCGAAGCAGGAGAGCTGGCAGACAATAATAATTATTAACACACAAAAGCATGGATGTCAGAAGGCCTCCAATGGAGAAACTTCATTTTATCCGTGCATCAGTGGCCAATTTTTTTGAAGATGAAAAATGTATTTATATGTGATGCCATCAGGACACCGGTGGGAAGATATGCCGGAACTTTAGCTACGGTTAGAACCGATGACTTAGCAGCCATTCCTTTAAAAACTTTAATGGATAGAAATCCTGAAATGGATTGGAAAGCTATTGATGACATATTGATGGGCTGTGCCAACCAGGCGGGCGAAGACAACCGAAATGTAGCTCGTATGGCCGCTCTTTTGGCTGGTTTTTCTGAGTCTGTCCCGGCTGCTACCATCAACCGTTTATGTGGTTCGGGTATGGATGCCATTGGGAGCGCTGCAAGAGCTATTAGAGCCGGAGAAGCAGATTTGATGATTGCCGGAGGTGTTGAAAGCATGTCGAGGGCTCCTTTTGTAATGGGCAAAGCTGAAACCGCTTTCGGTCGCACGCAAAAACTGGAAGACACCACCATTGGCTGGCGATTTGTAAACAAAAAGCTGGATAGAATGTACGGGACGGAAGGAATGATTTTTACCGCCCAAAACATTGCCGATGATTTCAACATCAGCCGCGAGGACCAGGATAAATTTGCCCAGTGGAGCCAGGAAAAAGCACGCAAAGCCCAAGAAGATGGAAGCCTGGCCCGCGAAATTATCCCTGTTGAAATTCCACAGCGCAAGGCAGATCCCATTGTCTTTTCAAAAGATGAGCATCCCAGACTTTCATCCTTAGAGAAATTGGCAAACCTAAAATCAATTACAGGCCCCAATGGCAGCATTACCGCCGGCAACGCATCAGGCGTAAACGATGGAGCTGCGGCAATGCTGCTGGCTTCGGAGGAAGCCGTTAAAAAGTATAAGCTCACACCCAAAGTAAAAATTTTAGGCATGGCTACCGCAGGTGTGCTGCCACGAATTATGGGGATGGGTCCGGTTCCGGCTACAAGGAAAGTACTCAAGCTTACAGGGCTCAGTCTTGACGATATGGATATTATAGAACTCAACGAAGCCTTTGCGGCACAATCGCTTGGTTGTACACGCCAACTTGGTTTGGCCGATAACGATCCCCGCATTAATCCACTGGGGGGAGCCATTGCATTAGGGCATCCTTTGGGAATGAGTGGCGCCCGCATCACCACAAGTGCCTATTACCAACTCATCAACTCCGATGCGAAATATGCTCTTTGCACCATGTGCATCGGTGTAGGGCAAGGCATTGCTGTTGTGCTGGAAAAAGTATAGGTTTTTCAACATCTTTCCCCCTTCGTCTGATCAAAATTAAGTTATCGATTAGCAGGTTTTGAAAAAGGAAGTGGTGGGTTTTGTGATGAGAAATAGAAACCATGTATTTTGCGAGTTATAACTCAATAATATCATAATAATTTTGAGTTAGTACTCAAAATTTGTATGCTCTCTGGATAATAATGAATTATTACTATGATAAAAGGATTCTGGAAAAAATCATAAACGAAAAACTTTCAAGGCATGAATGGGTATATATTCATGTTATGGATTAAAGCCCTTATTTTGGACGCTCTTCTGCATGCCAGTATTTAAGCAATTCTATGAATTTCTCGACACCTCCCGACTGTTCTTTTTTTCTGATCCTCTTTAAACTAAAGCCAGCTTCATTAATCAATCTGTTTTTTAATTTGTCTTTAAGGATTTGTTCAGGCTTATCATGATGACTACTATCCAATTCGAAAAAATAAAATGGCTTAAAAGTATGTTCGTCAACAAATACGAAGTCAACAGTAGTTGTTAAAAAATGGTTTATTTCCTTCTTCTCCAAAGTCTTTAATATTGAATTATCAATTATCGTGGATAGCGCCGCATTGGGTAGGATTATATAATCTGGGAAAAGACTTTTTGCAGCAATATAAAATTCCTTTTCTTGGAGCGATTTAAAAATCTCCGCCACGGATGCAATTTGTTTTGTTGCCTTATGATCAGAAGTGTTGAAGTTTTTATTTACCTTAAATTGTTGGAATTCCCGCCTATCGTCCTCCTCTGATTTTATTTTATCATCAATTACTCTTCGACAAATTTCGTCTGCTGGATATTTCAACGCATAATTGTAATTATTTGAAACCTCAACATATTTTATCACTAGACGTTTATAATCGGCTTCTGAGAATTTGAAATTATTCACTTTCTCGTGAAGTTTTAAAAATTCTTCCATCTCAGCCAATAAATCTTCATTGGAATTTTCCATATCACTAAAAAACTCCTTAACCCAACTTGGCTATTATGGAATTCAGTTTGCTGGATAGCAAGCATTTACAAAATTAGTGGTACACTACATATTTTTTCACTGCCGCTTGCGT
>Ga0208900_1001246_pt1 | contig 13909 bp, 5 predicted proteins | sample AntAceMetag02UKK_FD_184763 | JGI IMG/M metagenome (GOLD analysis project Ga0208900, IMG submission 184763) | Saline lake microbial communities from Ace Lake, Antarctica - Antarctic Ace Lake Metagenome 02UKK (SPAdes) (version 2) | ecosystem: Environmental > Aquatic > Non-marine Saline and Alkaline... | reverse complement strand
GAAAGTAATTCATCGGATGACTTGAAGAAAAGGATTTGACTCTATCAACTATTTTTTCCTGGCTCGTTCGGTGTTATAACAAGTGCGGCACAGGGGTTCATAACTGTCGGTTTCGCCAAGTTCTACCAACTTTTCACCACCGGCAATGCGGTGGGAATATTGGGCCAGGTTGCCACACTTAATGCAGATGGCGTGAACTTTAGTTACATATTCGGCGGAAGCCATAAGGGCAGGAATGGGGCCAAAGGGCTTGCCGGCAAAATCCATGTCGAGGCCTGCAACAACAACACGAATGCCTGAATTGGCCAGTTGATCGCAAACGGATGATAAGGCAGTATCGAAAAACTGGGCTTCATCGATGCCAATCACATCCACATCGCCGGCCATAAGCAAGATTTGCGATGAAGATTCAACAGGCGTGGAATGAACAGCATTGGCATCGTGCGAAACCACATCTTGTTCGTCGTAACGAATGTCCACGGCAGGTTTAAAAATTTCAACCCTTTGTTTTGCTATGCGGGCACGCTTTAAACGACGGATTAACTCTTCGGTTTTTCCCGAAAACATTGACCCACAAATGACTTCAACCCACCCTCTTCTTTTATTACGATCAGCTTTGGTTTCTAAAAACATACCTGCCCCTTCCCTTGCTTTATGAAAGCGAATGCAAGCAATGAAAATAATCTTTCAGCAAAATAATCGTTCATAAGGCTCGAAATGTTAAAATTCGTTTGCAAAGATAAAATTGCCGGACAAATATTTTAACTTCTTTTGTAAACTGATTTTAAATCATGGCTTTTTATCGGTAAACCACAAATTTTTTTCAGGCTCATATATTATTATGGACATTAATCAGGACATCAGCTTATCCTTACAAAAAATCAAAACTGACTGGGAACGATCCGGGCAGAGTGGAAAAGGGATATCACGTATTGATAAAGATATTTTAATTCAGGATTTGCGACGGCTTTACGACCTGGTTTTTGAACTCGAAATTTCTTCGGCCAATCCCGGGAAAGTTGTGGGTAAATCATCTCCAAAAGTTGAAAGCTACACTCGTGAGGTAGTAAAACCACCCACCCGGCAAGATCAGTTACTGGAGGGATTACCAACACAGGAAAATAATAATGATAAAGTAAGCAACATTCATCAGGATGAAAAGCAGCCCCAAAAGCCCGAAGAGGTAGAACCAGAGATTGTTGAGGATGAAGTGCCGCCAATAAGCCAAAAGCCTAAAGAAGCTATTGAGGAGATTATTGAAAAACCTATCGATAACCAGGATACCCAAACAACCAAAGAACCTACTAAAGAGAATCAACACAATGTTCCCCTGGAAGAATCGGTAAAGAAACAGGCTACTGAAAAATATCCATCAAAGAACAAAGCTGCAAAATCCACCTCAGAAAAATTCCACGCTCCCAAAACTTTTGCTGATATTTATCAAAAAAACGGCGACAACAGCCTTGCAACAAAAATCAAGAAGAATAGCATCTCCGATGTTAAAGCAGCCATTGGGATTAATGATAAATTTTTGTTTATTAGCGAAATATTTAAAGGAAACAGCCAAGCCTACCATCGGGCCATCGAAACCCTCAATAATTATAACCATTTCCACGAAGCCCTTGAATTTATCGAAAATATTAGCGTAGAAAACAAAGTCGAAAATTCGGAGGCAGCCAAAGACCTGATAGAAATTATAAAACGAAAATTTCAATAAATGAACCAGGGTTTTTAAATTTAAACTTATCATTAATAAAAGTGTTTAAATGCTTTACCACATTTTTTCACCTTAAGCACCCGATGTATTATATGGTGTCTATTTCATTTAAATCATGCAACCATTTACTAATTCATAGTCTATTAATAACTTGTTTAATTAAAACTTTCAACTTATGAAGAACCTTTTTACACTGTTTTTGGCAGTGATTATTATTTTCCAGATCAACTCTTTTACTTACGCATCCGAAAGTAAAGTCATAACCACGCAATTGCAAGAGCAGATGCAACAGGTTGATGGCGATAATCTTATCCGGATCAACATTACCCTTAAAGAACAGTTTGACTCTCAAAACCTGATTCGCGAGGCACAATCGCTCACAGGCGAAGCCCGTCGTGAACATGTTGTTTCAGTACTCAAAGATTTTGCTGCGTTTTCGCAACAAGGTGTTGTGGCTGAACTAAACCAGCTTCAGCGTGCAAACACTGTCGAAAAAGTAACCACTTACTGGATAGCCAACATAATTAACTGTTATGCTACTTCCGAAGCCATTAAAGCCCTGGAAGGCAGAAGCGATATTGCCGGCATTGATTATGACGAATACCGCGTAATGATCGACCCCAACGAAAACAGAAATGCCATTGCCATGGAAGGCAATCCGGGCAACCGTGAAATTACCTGGAATGTGCTTAAAATAAATGCCGATGATGTATGGGCTTTAGGTTTTAACGGCGAAGGTGTAATTGTTGCCGTTATTGATACAGGTGTAAACTACGACCATGTTGACCTGCAGGATCATGTATGGGAAAGCACTGAATACCCAAACCACGGGTATGATTTTGTGAATAATGATAACGACCCCAAAGATGACCACGGTCACGGAACACACTGTTCGGGTACTGTTGCCGGCGACGGAACTGCCGGATCGCAAACCGGTGTAGCTCCCGAAGCAACCATCATGTGTTTGAAAGTGCTTGATTCAGGCGGTGGCGGATCAGAAAGCGGCGTTTGGTCTGCTGTTGAATTTTCAGTTGAGCAAGGCGCACACGTGATGAGCCTTTCGTTAGGATGGCAACACTCATGGGGTGTAAACCGTACGGTTTGGCGTCAAACTTTCGACAATGCTTTGGCAGCCGGTTTAGTTGCCTCGGTAGCTGCAGGTAACGAAGGCGAGGACTTAGGCTCCTTTCCCATTCCTGACAACGTGAGAACTCCCGGCGACTGCCCTCCACCGTGGCTGCACCCCGACCAAACTCTTGTTGGTGGTTTGTCGAGCGTAATTTGTGTGGGCTCAACCACAAGCTCTGACGCGGTGTCAGGTTTTTCAAGTCGCGGCCCTTTGGATTGGTCAACGGTAAGTGGATTCAATGATTATCCTCACAATCCCGAAATAGGACTCATCCGCCCTGATGTTGCCTCACCAGGATCAAACATCAAATCGCTGGCCCATTACAGCAATACCGGATATGAAGACGGATGGAGTGGAACATCGATGGCTACCCCTGCCTACGCGGGCATGATTGCTCTGATGTTGCAGAAAAATATGGAACTCACTCCCGAGCAGATTTCGCAAATCTCCGAAGAGACCGCACACGTGTTGCAAGCAGGCAAAAACAACAACAGCGGTTCAGGAAGAGTTGATGCCCTTGCTGCCGTTAATGCCACATCGTTGCCCGGCCCAAGCTACTATGCACATCAGTTAAATGATGCCGCAGGAAATAGTAATGGCGAAGCCGACCCCGGTGAATCAATTTTGCTTTCGCTAACAATGGCCAACTTAAGCGATGAACCTGCCAATGGTGTTACTGTTGAACTTATGTGCGAAAACGAATACATTACCATTACTGATAATACTGAATATTTTGGCGATTTTGGCTTAGAGGATGTCATCGAGATAATGGATGCTTTTGCCTTTGATGTTGCCAACAATATCCCCGGAAGTGAGGCTATTAAATTCAATGTTGTTGCTTATAATGATGACAGCTCATGGGAAAGCAGCTTTAGCATTACCGCCAACGGCGTTTTGTTGATGGCTGGCGGATTTAGCATCGATGATGCCTCGGGAAACAACAATGGTAACCTCGACCCCGGCGAAACTGTTGATGTTCACATCAATATTTCAAATTCAGGGCAAATTGATGCCATGGATGCTATGGCTTATTTTTCAACAATAGATCCTTTTGTAACTATTAATACTGCAAGTTTCGACTTACAAACACTTGAGGCCGGCGAAATGGTTGATGCCATGTTCAACATCAGCATTGACGAAGCTGCCCCGGTTGGAACAAGCATCGACCTGATGTTGATGGTTGAATCGGGATACTACATGCTCGAAAATACTTTTTACCCAAAGGTTGGCTTTATCGTTGAAGATTTTGAAACCGGCGACTTCACCAATTTTCCATGGGAAATGGGAGGCAATGCCGATTGGACAATTGATACCGATGAAGTATATGAAGGATCTTATGCTGCCAAATCAGGCGCTATTGACGATGAATCAACAACCGAATTAAAACTCACTATTGAAGTTGCCAATAATGATACAATTTCTTTTTGGACAAAAGTCTCAACAGAATCAGGCTATGATTATCTTCAATTTTATATTGATAATGATCTCCAGGATCAATGGGCCGGCGAAGTTAATTGGACACTTTTTTCGTATCCTGTGGAAGCTGGCGAACATACTTTTAGCTGGGTTTATGAAAAAGACTATTCTGTTGCCAATGGCCAGGACGCAGCATGGATCGATTTTGTAGAATTGCCCGCCATGATTGATGCAACCATGACCGTAAATGCAGGCGCTGATGATGAAATATGCGAAGGAATGGAATACGAGACCAATGCCAACGGACAAAATTATGAGTCCTTGCTGTGGGAGACCTCAGGCACAGGTTACTTTGATGACCCAACTGCCATGGTTGCTGTGTACATGCCAAGCCAACAGGATTGGGATAACGTAATGGTAACATTAAGTCTAACGGTTTATAGTGGTGATGACAACATGACTGATGACATGGAACTTACCTTTATGCCACTGCCCGAAGATGCAGGCATGATTTCAGGAATGGCTCTGGTGTGTGCAGGCTGGTCAGAAAATTATATGATCGAAGAGCTGAATGATGCTGATTGGTACTACTGGGTTTTATCGCCCGAAGAGGCCGGAATAATTGACAGTACCGCCCATGAAGTTACTGTTTTTTGGGCTGAAGATTTTACCGGCGAAGCCGTTTTATCTGTTCAGGGAATGAACGATTGTGGAGAAGGAATGTTTTCAGAAGACTTCGCAGTAATTGTTGATGCCTGTACCGGAATTGATGAAATCAGCAATACCGAAATTTCTATTTCGCCCAATCCGGGAAATGGACAGTTCACCATCCAAACCCAAATTACCGAAGGAACACTTGAAATTATTGATTTATCAGGGAAGGTTGTCTTTACACAAGAATTCAATCAGCAAAATAAAATGATAAATGCTTCATCGCTTTATGATGGGATGTACTTTATCAAACTGCAAAATCAAACCGGCATTGCTGTCGAAAAGCTGATCATACGTAAATAATATGTTATTATAAATCAACAAAATAAAGCAGGGAGGGTGAAAACCCTCTTTGCTTGTTTTTAGTTCTTTAATATTTTAAATCACAAATTATTAAAATCACACTCAACTAATTATTATGAAAAGATTGTTACTTTCTCTCGTTGCTATGCTTTTATCTGTTGGGATTACATTCGCCGATGTAATCGAAAAAAACTACCAATTTTCCAATCCAGAGGTTACGAATGTTGACAGCTATCAGCAAATTACCTTCAAAAACACGATGCTTACAGGATTATCGGGTCAACCGGCTCTGCCTTATAGTTCAGTATCACTTCTGCTGCCTCCGGGCCACACCGCGAAAGAAATTCAAATTATCCCCGGCGAAGAAATTACCCTTGACGGAACTTACACAATTTATCCAATGCAACACTCCCAACCCTTGTCCAAAGGTGGTTCGGGAGTTTTTGTTATAAATGAGGAGGTGTATCAAAGCAATGCAGCCTATCCAGCCCAATTGCATGGCGAAATAATCACACAATTTATGAACGGCTATGCCATCGCAATGTGCAGTTTTACGCCTGTAAGATACAATCCTGCCACGGGAAAAGTTTCGTACTATAAAAGCATAACGGTTAAAATTACCACCTCACAGGATGAAAAATCCATTCAGGCACTTCAAAATCTTAAAACCTCAAAAGCCATCACCGGAAGGCTCGAAAGCATTGCCCAGAATATGGAACTTGCAAACGCCTATCCCGAAACCGACAGCCGCAGCGATGACTACGACATGCTGATTGTTTCGCCCGCAACTTTTGCTGATGGATTTGAACAGCTTGTCGAATTTTATGCTCCCCGCGGTATCAGGGCTCAAGTGGCAACTACAACCGATATTTATTCCGGAACTCCCGGGCAGGACAACCAGGAAAAAATCAGAAACTATATCATCCAGGAATACCAGAATCACGGCATCCAGCATGTAACACTTGGTGGTGATGTGGAACACGTGCCTTACCGCGGATTTTACTGCCATGTTCAATCTTCCTCTGTTTATGAAGATGATGATATTCCTGCCGATCTTTATTTTGCTGCTTTAGATGGTACCTGGAACGATAACAGCAATAACCGCTGGGGCGAAATTGGTGAGGATGATCTGCTGCCCGAAATTGGCATAGGAAGGTTTTCAGTTTCTAACCAAACTGAATTCGATGCCCTGATGAATAAAACCATCCAGTACCAGGCAAACCCGGTTTTGGGCGAGTTGGATAACCCCCTGCTTGTTGGCGAATGGTTGTACGACCCTCCACAAACTTATGGATCCGATTACCTCGAATTATTGATTGGTTATCATGAAGATAATGGTTACACAACCAATGGTATTCCCGAAAATCAAAACATTGAAAAACTTTACGAAAGCGAAGGTTCATGGTCGGCAAGTACGCTGATGAACCAGATGAACCAGGGCACTTCTTTCATCCACCATGTTGGACATGCCAACTCCAACTACACCATGAAGTTTTACAATAGCGATATTACCAACAGCAACTTTGCCCCCCTCGATGGAACCACACACAATTATTCAATTATCTTTTCACACGGATGTATTTGCGGTGCCTTTGATGATAGCGACTGTATTGCCGAAAAAATGATTAGTATCGAAAAGCTGGCCGTTGCTACCTATATGAATTCGCGCTATGGCTGGTTTAACGAAGGCCAGACCGAAGGCCCGGCTGCCCACCTCAACCGTGAGTTGGTTGATGCTTTTTATGATAAACGCGAAGCGCATCTTGGCATGGCTTATACTATGGCTCGCATCGAAACTGCTCCCTGGGTTACGGCCCCCGGCCAGCACGAAGAAGGCGCTTTACGCTGGAATTTTTACGACTGCAACCTTTTGGGCGATGCCTGTGTTAGGTTCTGGGCAGACGAACCCATGGAAATTACTGCAAGCTATCAGGAAGCGCTACCCATTGGTGTTCCCTCCATTTCGATTACCGTTAGCGGGAATGGAAGCACCGAAGGGCTTTATTGCCACTTTATGAAAGATGGAATGAGCTACGGCCTTGCACAAACCGATGCCGCCGGAATGGCTGAAATAGTATTTTCCGATCCTATTACCGATGTTGGCGAAGCCATGATTTATGTTTCAGGTTTTAACACCCAGGTGCATGAATATCCTGTAATGATTGTCCCAAACAGTGGCGCTTATGTGGTTTATGGCTCATCCGAAATTAATGACATTAATGGAAATAATAACGGGCAGGCCGATTATACAGAATCCATCCTCCTTACGACTGAGTTGGAAAATGTAGGTACAGAGCAGGCCGATAATGTTGTTGCCACCCTTTCATCCGAAGATGAATATGTGAGCATTACCGATAATACCGAAAATTTTGGAAATATTCCCGGCGAAGCTTCTGTAAACATGACCGATGCTTTTGCATTTGATATTGCAGGAAACGTTCCCGACCAACATGCTGTTACTTTTAACATTGTTGCAGATGGGCAGGACACATGGTCGTCAGGATTTTCGATTACTGTTAATGCACCAAAGCTGGCAATGGGCAACTATTATTTTGATGATGCAAGTGGTAATAACAATGGCATGTTAGACCCCGGCGAAACAGCCAATATGATTTTAACAGGATTGAACAACGGACATGCAGGAGCTTATGACGTTTCTGCCCTGCTCACCTCCAGCGATCCATACATTACCGTAAATACCGGTTCGGCACAAAATCTTGGCGACCTGATGGCCGGCGGCTCGGCCAACGCCACTTTCTCCGTAACTGCCGATAGCGATGTGCCCGCGGGATATACAGCAAGCCTTAGCATTTTGTTTGAAGCCATGTACGACATTTCAACCACGGAAGACATCAGCCTCAACTTTACTGATTATTGTTTCCCCACGGCAAGTTGCTCTTATAGCGATGGTTTTGACGGATTTGCTTTGGAAAGCATCGATAATATGAACAGTGGTTGCAGCAACGATGGCGGTGTAGATGGCTACGGCGATTTTACCGATATGTCAACCACCCTCGAACCCGGCGAAACTTACACGGTTTCATGGAAATCAGGATATAGCGACCAGCAGGCCAGCCTGTGGATCGATTTAAACTCTAATAAGGAATTTGAAGATGACGAAAGACTAATTACTGACTTTGCCCTTGCAAATTCTGGTCAGGTTTATACCACCGATTTCACCATTCCGGAAGCTGTAAATGGCGGCATAAAAAGATTGAGGATTAGAGCCAACTGGCAAAATTCCGCCACTAGCCCCTGCGAAGACTGGAGTTATGGCGAAACCGAAGATTACACCGTTGACCTTGGTGCCGGTGTTCTATCAGTGAACCTAGCCTGCGATCCTGAACAAATTTGCGAAGGTGGCTCAACGCAACTTTATGCCTATTGCAATGGCGGCAGTGGAATTTACACTTACCTATGGTCGCCAGCTACCGGCCTTAGCGATCCTACCATTTACAATCCGCTTGCCTCACCCGAACAAACAACGATGTACACCTGCGAAGTTAACGATGGTGTTTCTACACTTTCGAGTATGATGGAACTTACAGTTAATCCAAAACCAGGAGCTCCGTTTATCAACCTTGAGGGTGAAACCCTGCACTCGGATGCTGCCAACGGAAACCAGTGGTACGACAGTCAAGGCGCTATTTCAGGGGCAACAGGCCAATCATATACCTGCCAGTGGGAAGATGTTTATCACGTGGTGGTAAACAATGAATTTGGTTGTGAGTCCGATCCTTCAAATAGTATTCATGTTGTGGTTTCGGGTATCGAAAATATTGAAGTCTCGCAAAATCTGAACATCTATCCCAACCCATTCAACGATGAAGTTCAAATAGAATTTATCCTGGAACAGGGAACTCAATACAGGCTTTCTGTTTTTAATGCGCTGGGACAAGAAATCCAGATAATCTCAGAAAATCAATCCGCTACTGGAAATAAACAAGCTTATAAAATTTCAGCCTCAGGGCTTGAAAGAGGAATTTATTTCTGCAAGCTCATTACCGGACAAGAAGTTTTTATCCAAAAGATGATACATAATAATTAAATTAAAACCATAATTCATACGATGACTTGAAGTCATCGTATGAATATTTTTAGACACAAATTTTTATTAACATTTTAAACCATCAAATCATTAAAACATGAAAAGATTTACACTATTACTTACACTCCTAATCACTATTAGCTTTGCGTATTCGCAGAAAAGCTGGGTTTCGTTCAATGGGACTCAACAAGCCGAACAAGCTACCATGACTATCCAACAATCCGACCGTGCAGGTCTTACTGTTGAGATCAATGTACCTGGAATGTATCTTCAGGAAATGACACAGGAAGACATGGTTTTCCAGCACATCAGCCTCACCGATGGTCATTCAACAAAGGCTGTAGGCCGTCCTGAATTGCCCATGCTCAACGAAGTTATCGGGATTCCCGGCAACCAAAAAGTAAACTACACCATTATTGAGATGGAAACCACAAAACTTAGTGGCTATAATATTTATCCATTTCAAACACCAACTACCGACAATCCCGGTGGCCACGACAAGGCATTTGAGATCGATAAAGCTTTTTATCAAAAAGATGGTGTTTTCCCGGCAGAGAATGTTCTTTTGGATCAAGCACAAATCTGGCGTGATATTAAACTTACAAACCTCCATGTAACTCCTTTTGGCTATAATGCAGCCACACAGGAACTAACAGTTATTACAAAAATGATTGTTAAAGTTGAGTTTACAGGAACAGACGAAACTATGGCTTTCAATCCTCAAATGGAACTTACGCCAAAGTTTTATAATATGTACGAAAAAGCCATCCCAAATTTTGGCGATCTTGGCTACACCTTAACTTACCGTGAAGAACCGGGCATAAAATACCTGATCATTACAAACACCGAAGCTGTTGATGCTATTCAGCCACTCGTTGATTGGAAAAATAAAATGGGACATACCGTTGAAGTTAGAACACTTGAAGCCGGCTTTAACACACCTCAGAATTTCAAAGATTATGTAACTCAACTTTACGAATCTGATGGACTGGAATATATTCTGATGGTTGGAGATGCCTACCCAAACGGCGGTTCAGGTGGTGGACCCAACATCGTTCCGATGTATTACTGGAATCCGGGAGGCGATGCCTCCTACTCCGACAGTTGGTACACCTGCCTCGACGGCCCCAACGATCACTATGCTGATCTGGCTGTTGGCCGCTTTGTTTACGATGCCAACTCGCTGGATGAACTGGAAATACAAATCAGCAAAACCATGACCCATTACCTAACACCGGATGTTTCGAGCAACTGGGGCGAAAATACTATTCTTGTTGCTCACAAGGAACAATATCCGGGTAAATACACACAATGCTGCAACGAAATTACTTCGTTTAACTATAGCGTACAAACACCTATTTTCGAAAAAGCCTATGGCGGCGAAGGCTACACCAATTCCCAGGTGGTTGAGTTTGTAAATTCAACAGGTGTGGGTATTTTTAACTACCGCGGGCATGGAAGCGCAACCCAATTGTGGGACTGGACTAACTCAGGCTCTTCACATTTTACTGCTGCCGAAGTATCTCAGCTCAATAATGTTGACCAGCTTTTCGTGTTTTTTGATGTTTGCTGCGACAACATGGATATTGTTGCCCATGCCAACGACTGCCTATGCGAATCGTTTATGAAACACGAAACAGGATCAGTAGCGGTAAATGGTGCCATTATCCCATCCTATACCATTCCAAATCACGACTACGACAAGGAAATGTACAAAGCAGTTTTTGAAGAAAATATTACCAACATTGGCTATATAACCAACTTTGCCAACCTCACCGTATTGAATGTTCACGGCGACATCGGCATGTCGAATGTAAGAACTTACCTTTGGCTGGGTGATGCATCCATCGAGCCCTGGACTATGCAGCCCATGAATCTGAGTGTTTCGCACGATCAACAGCTTTTCCTCGGTATGTCAGACTTTGCTGTAACTGTTGTTGGTGCTAACGGCCCTGCCGAAGGTGCGCTGGTCTGTGTATCAAACGAAGATAACAGCGTTTATGCAGTTGCTTATACCGACGCAACAGGTGTTGCAATGGTTGATTTTGGCAGCCCGGTTCAAATTCCCGGAGATGCTACGGTAACGGTTACCCTTCACAATTACATGCCCTATCAAGCGATTGTTCCGGTAATTCCACAAGAAGGCCCTTATGTAGTAAAAGACAGCTATGAATTGAATGATGTTGATGGCGGAAACGGAAACGGTATAATGGACTATGCCGAATCAATCCTGATGTCTCTTTCAGTTAAAAATGTTGGTGTTCTTACTGCTGAAAATGTTGTTGTAAGTATTTCATCGGAAGATGAATATATAACTATTACTGATAATGAAGAAAATTATGGCAATGTTGACCCCGATCAGGTTGTAAGCGTAGCTGATGGTTTTGCTTTTGATGTAGCCGAAGACCTTCCAGACGGACATGCCGTAATTTTCGAGGTAAGCGCCACAAACGGAACCGATAACTGGGGAAGCACAGTAGTTATCCCCGGCCATGCCCCTGCATTGGAAATGGGCGACTTTACCATTGCTGATCCATTAGGTAACAACAACGGAAAACTTGATCCGGGCGAAGAAGCCACCATCACAGTTTATGTTAACAACACCGGTTCAGCCGATGCCTTTGATGTAATGGGCGAAGTAATGGCCAGCGATCCTTTCCTTACCGTAACAACCACCGACCCACAGGAAATGGGTGATATTGCTGCCGAAGGACAGGGCATGGCAATGTTTACAGTTACTACTGATATTGCCACTCCCGCAGGCCATATTGCCACTTTGATGTTTGATGCTTTAGCACAATACGGCATTGCAGCATCTGGTGAATTTATGGTGGTAATCGGACAAATACCGGTAGTCATTATAGATCTTGATGAAAATAACAATTCAGGCCCTGTAATGCAACAAACCATGGAAGACATGGGTATCAGCGCCGAATATGTTACTGCGGTTCCGGCAGAATTAACTCTTTATTCTTCTGCCTTTGTTTGCCTTGGAATTTATAGCAGCAACCATCAACTCACTACTACCGAAGGCCAACAACTGGCCGACTTCCTCACTGCAGGTGGAATGCTTTACATGGAAGGTGGCGATACCTGGTATTACGATACCCAAACTGCAGCTCATACCATGTTTAACATCAATGCTACCGGCGATGGATCAGGCGACCTGGGAACAATTAATGGGGTAGCAGGAACTTTCACCGAAGGCATGTCGTTCGCTTATTCAGGCGAAAATAACTGGATCGACCATCTTGCTCCCATTGGCGATGCTGAAATAATTCTTGAAAATCAAAGCCCAAATTATGGTACTGCAATTTCTTATGATGGTGGTACATATAAAACCATTGGTGCTTCACACGAATTTGGCGGCCTGGGCGATAGCGATGCCTCTAAAGAAGAAATAATGACCGAATTCCTTAGCTTCTTTGAAGTGATTATAACAGGCGTTACTTCAAATTTTGTAGGCGATGCTTCCGAAATTTGCGAAGGCGAAGACGTTACTTTTACCGACTACTCATCAGGAAACATCACCGAATGGTACTGGGAATTTGAAGGTGGCGATCCGGCTACCTCAACCGAAGAAAACCCAAGCGTAATGTATATGGCTGGCGGCACTTGGGATGTTTCCCTTACGGTTACAGGTGACGATGGTAGCAATACCATGACCAAATCTGATTATATCACCACCATGTTTATGCCCGAAGTAGCAGGAGAGGTAATGGGCAGCAACCAAACTTGTCAGGGATATGAAGAAATGTATTCAGTGGATATCATTGGATATTCTGATACCTACAATTGGGTACTTGATCCTGCCGAAGCCGGTGAAATGACCATGAACAACAATGAAGCTACAATTGCCATCAGCAGCGACTATCAAGGTGATGCAAGCCTTAAAGTATGTGGTGGCAACCAATGTGGCGATGGTGGCTGGTCAACCGAATTTATGATTACTGTGAATATATGCGTTGGAATTGATGAAGCATTAAACAATGCTGTTTTGGCCATTTATCCCAACCCAAGCACCGGACTGTTCACCCTCGACCTTACTGCTGATGATATGGTGAATGTAATGATCATGAATACGGTTGGCGAAGTTGTTTATAAAATCAACAACCTCAATGTTAACGGACAACTCACCACCATCATCGATTTGAACTATCTTGCCGAAGGTATTTATTACCTCAAATTAGAAGGCAACAACACCAATAAAATCGAAAAGATTATAATTACACGCTAAACACTTTTTTAAATAATACCGATTGAAAAAGGCTGCCTTATAGGTGGCCTTTTTTTGTTTTGGGATTTCCATAGTTTTAGAATTTCCTGCGGGAACAATCCAGTATTTGGATGAGGCTGCGCTCCGGAGTGTTTGGACGAGGCTCTGCCTCGTCCAGATTATTTTTACAGGCTTTTGCCTGTTTTTTTCACACGACAGTTTATTTTGAAAGCAGGCACAGCCTGCAAAAATAGACTCAGCTTAGGCTGTAGCCTAAGCTGAACAAATGCTGAGCATAAGTCAAAAATCCAGACAATTTTCCAGGATTTAACTTTTGTCATAAAATACGGCTAATGTTGATAAAAGCAG
>Ga0208900_1001245_pt1 | contig 13910 bp, 7 predicted proteins | sample AntAceMetag02UKK_FD_184763 | JGI IMG/M metagenome (GOLD analysis project Ga0208900, IMG submission 184763) | Saline lake microbial communities from Ace Lake, Antarctica - Antarctic Ace Lake Metagenome 02UKK (SPAdes) (version 2) | ecosystem: Environmental > Aquatic > Non-marine Saline and Alkaline... | reverse complement strand
CTCCAAAAAACTGATGTAGCAAATGAATACTACAAGCGAAGCATGGATTACAAAAATATTTGGGACAACGATGTAGGGTGGTTCCGTGCCAAAGACGAAAATGGAAATTGGATTGAATGGAAGGGGAAAACGAAGCATGGACAAGGCTGTGTAGAAAGCAATCCTTATCAGCAAGCTTGGTTCGTTCCGCATGATATAGCTGGTTTAAGTGAATTAATGGGCGGGAAAGATTCCATTCAAAAACACCTCACTTATTTTTTCGAGCAGGCTCCTGATGATTTTTTATGGAATGATTTTTATAATCACCCAAACGAACCTGTACATCATGTCCCTTTTATATTTAATGAAATAGGTTTACCTGAACAAACTCAAAAATGGACAAGACGTATTTGCGAAGGAGCCTACGGAACAGATGCTTTTGGTTTGTGTGGAAATGAAGATGTCGGGCAAATGTCAGCATGGTATGTCATAGCTGCAATGGGCATTCATCCTATCAACCCGGGAGATAATAAATATCAAATTACAAGTCCTTTATTTAATAAAATCACATTAAAGCTCGACAAGGAATATTACAATGGAAATACCTTCACCATTATTGCCCACAATAATTCGAAAGAAAATATTTATATAAAATCCATCAAATTAAACGGCAAACCACACGATAGATACTGGATTACGCACGATGAAATTATAAGCAGAGGTGTGCTTGAGTTGGAAATGGGGAAATAAATAGTAATTATTTAGGTGGATATATTGCCAAATTCTTATGACCCCATCCCCGACCCTTCCCCGCCAGCTGGCGGAAAGGGAGACCAGCCGCACAAGCAACGGCAGTAGCCAGTGCGGTGGCATCCTCCCCCTCAAGGGGGAGCTAGTGGGGGTCTATTGTATTAGCCGTTTGAGTTGATAATATGCAGCTAAATAATTGCAATAAAAAAATGATTAATTATGAAACTCTACTTAACAATAGTAATTACTGTATTAACAATGCTTTCGGTACACGGGCAAATCCAGTCCGATGAAACCCCGGCGTATTTTGATGTTACCCTGGACTTTGAAACACGTGCAGCAGACTTGGTCAGTCAAATGACCCTGGATGAGAAGATTGCTCAGTTAGGAGACAAGTCGCCCGCAATTCCTCGTTTAGCATTGCCTGAATATAATTGGTGGAATGAATGTTTGCACGGTGTTGCCCGTGCCGGAACGGCCACAGTTTTTCCACAGGCCATTGGTATGGCAGCTACTTTCGATACTGCTATTATGAAAAAAGTGGCCAATATCATTAGCGATGAAGCGCGTGCAAAACATCACGACGCAATTCGGACAGAAAAGTATGACAGATATTTTGGCCTAACATTTTGGTCGCCAAATATTAATATTTTTAGAGATCCTCGTTGGGGGCGTGGTCACGAAACTTATGGAGAAGACCCCTACCTTACCGGACAAATGGGCATTCAGTTTGTGAAAGGTTTACAAGGCGACGATGCGAAATATCTGAAACTCGTTGCCACGGCAAAACATTTCGCGGTACACAATGGTCCTGAACCCGAGAGGCATTCATTTAATGCTGTCCCCAATTCACGCGATTTATGGGAAACGTATTTGCCTGCATTCCAGGATTTGGTAGTTGATGCCCAGGTATATTCTGTAATGGGAGCTTATAACCGTGTTGATGGAGAATCGGCCAGTGCAAGCTCGCAATTACTTCAAAATATTTTGCGTAACGACTGGGGCTTCCAGGGTTATGTAGTTTCAGATTGTGGTGCAATTCGGGACATTTATGCATTTCATCAAATTGTGAACACTCCCGAAGAAGCTGCTGCGATAGGGGTTCGCAAAGGCTGCGATTTGAATTGTGGAAATGTTTATCAAAACTATTTAAAAAATGCCGTTGAATTAGGTCTTTTAGACGAAGGCGAAATAGACCTTGCCGTATATCGTTTAATATTGGCCAAAATGAAACTGGGTATGTTCGATCCACCCGAAGATGTTCCGTATGCAAATATTCCTATCGAAGTTAACGACAGTGAACCTCATAACGAAATGGCTTTGGCTATGGCTCAAAAGTCGATGACTTTATTAAAAAATAATGGGATTCTGCCATTGAATAAAAGTGAGATTTCGAGAATCGCTGTTGTGGGGCCTAATGCCGATAATGTTCAAGTTTTACGTGGTAACTATTTTGGAACGGCTTCAAATCCTGTTACTATAATTGATGGAATAAAAAATGTGCTTGGTGAGGATGTGGAAATTACATATTCTAAGGGGGTTCCGCTGGTGATAGATGAAGTTGTAGGTAAGGAGTATTCGCCAATTGATGGCAAGTACTTATTTACTGTCGATGAAAAGGGTGAGGAAGTACAAGGATTAACCGGACATTATTATAATAATATGCACCTGAAAGGTGAGCCGGTTTTTAATCAGATCGATCCACAAATAAAATACAACTGGGCCAAGACTTCTCCCACAACTACGGCTATAGCTCAGGGTATTTTAACAGAAGATATGGCTATTGAAGTTGACTTCTTTTCAATTAGCTGGACTGGTAAATTGCTAGTTCCCAAAACAGGTAAATATTTTTTAGGTATAGTTTCGGACGATGGTAGCCGGTTGTGGCTTGATGGAAAACTTATTATTGATGGATGGTCTGAACATGGGATGTCCCCATTTTTCGAAAAAGTAGATCTGGAAAAAGGAAAGACCTACGAAATTAAAGTGGAGTATTATGAAAATACCGGGGGTGCCGGAATGGAATTGGTATGGGTTCTGCCCGGAAAAGATACAAAACAGGAAAACACAAATCCTCTTGAACTCTCCAAAAAAACATTAGCTGATGTTAAAAAAGCCGATGTCGCCATTTTTGTTGGTGGCTTAAATGCAAGCTGGGAAGGTGAAGAAATGAAATCGAAACCTATCGTCGATGGCTTTAATAAGGGTGATCGCACAAAAATTGAATTACCCGAAGTTCAAATGAATGCATTAAAAGCGATGAAGGAAACAGGAACTCCTGTCATTTTTGTTTTAATGTCCGGTAGTGCTATTTCACTCAATGGTCTCCAGGAAGAATTAGATGCTATTTTGATGGCATGGTATCCCGGACAAAGGGGAGGTGATGCTGTAGCAGATGTGCTGTTTGGTGATTACAATCCTGCCGGTCGCCTGCCTGTTACTTTCTATTCATCAACGGATGAGTTAGCTGATTTTAGAGATTACAATATGCGGGCTGGTAAAGGATTCACCTACAGGTATTATACCGGTGAAGCATTATACCCATTTGGGTATGGCCTGAGTTACACCAGTTTTGAATACTCAGACCTCGTAATAGATAAAACTTCACTAAATAATTCCGATACGCTGTCGGTATCGGTAAATGTTAAAAATACCGGAAACCTGGATGGAGAAGAAGTGGTGCAGCTCTACATTAAAGATTTGAAATCGGATAAGTGGATGGCAATAAAACAACTGCGAAAGTTTGAACGGATATCCTTAAAAAAAGGAGAAACAAAAACGATTGAGTTTAAATTAATCGTGAGTGAAGACTTTCGTTATTACGATGCAATGTACCAGCAATACATGGTTGAAGCTGGTAGTTTTGAAATTCAGGTAGGAGCTTCCAGTGAAGACATTCGATTGAAAGGGATTGTTACTGTTAACGAATAAAATCCTTGTATGTAATGTGTTAATAATATGATGTTAAAGAGAATCAATAAAAAAATAAATTGTTATTAATATGAGCGCAATATTTACTTCTAAAGTTGAGCAAGCCTACAATGAATTATCATTATGGTCGGAAATAACCACACGAATCCCTTATATCACTGTCGATAATTTCCCCAAACTTGGCTTGCTAACTTCCTTTCGATTTCTTGAATGGGCCAGTGAAAATCCCAAGGGAGTTATAAGTTTACCTACAGGAAAAACACCCGAGTATTTTATTAAATATACCCGGTTCCTGCTCGAAAACTGGAATACTTCAAAAGGTCATGAATTACGTCAGGAATGTGGGCTCGATAATCTTGAAAAGCCCTACCTGGGAGATTTGCAATTTGTTCAAATTGATGAATTCTATCCCATCAATCCCAATCAGCATAATAGTTTTTACAATTATGTGATGGATTATTATATCAAAGGATTTCAACTAAAAAAGGAAAACAGTCTTTTGATTAATTGCGATGAAATAAAACTCAACGATGATAAACTTTATTCAGAAGTATTCCCGGATTCAAAGATTGACTTATCGCTAAGATACCGTGAAGCAAGTTCAGCAATCGAAGAGACTCAGCAAAAATCAATTATTAAAATAGACAACTGGTGTAGCAATTATGAGCAGCAAATCAGAGAAAAAGGAGGCATTGGTTTTTTCCTTGGCGGTATAGGTCCTGATGGACATATTGCTTTTAATACCCGGGGTTCTGATCATTTTTCAACAACCCGGTTAACCCATACAAATTTCGAAACGCAAGCTATTGCAGCCGGAGATCTGGGTGGAATTGAAGTTTCACGAAGCCACCTGGTTATTACCATTGGGCTGGATACTATTACTTACAACCCCGATGCTGTTTCCATCATTTTTGCAGCAGGAGAGGCAAAAGCCAATATTATTAAAGCTTCGTTAGAAAACAAAGCTGATGTCCAATATCCGGCAACGGTATTGCAACGTCAGAAAAACAGCCGTTTTTACCTTACAAATGGGGCTGCTTGCAAATTAACTGACAGCCTGAATCATTATTATAAATCCGGCACCTGGACTTTTGAAAAAACAGAACGTTCTGTTATTGATCTTTGTCAGAAACTGGATAGGTACGCGCGTCATCTTAAATTGGAAGATTTAAAATCCGATCCTTATTGTTCCATGATCCCTGAGCTGGGAGAGAAAACAGTACAAACGGTTATTGATTCAGTGAAAGAAAAGATTGCAAAAGGAATGTCAAAGGATCGGAATCAAAGCATTTATCATACAGGGCCGCATCATGATGATATTATGCTTGGTATTATGCCCTACACCAACCGACAGGTACGTTCGGCAACAAACAACATTCACTTTTCAATTCTTACTTCGGGATTTACTGCCGTTACTAATAAGTTTGTGATAGACTTACTCAGCTCTACGCTTGATCTAATTAAAATTGACAAGGTGGAGATGATTTATTATCCTGATTTTTTTGAAGATGGATACCTGATGAAATGGGACAAAGATGTTTATCATTATTTGAATAATGTTGCTGCACGCAATGAAGATGGAAAACTCAGAGGATTCTGTCACAGACTGGTTAGAAGTATCGTGGAAATATGGGAGGTCGAAAACAAAGAAAACCTTATAGCCATTATCGAAAATACCATTTCAGAACTTAATAATAGTTACGACGGAAGTAAAAACCCGGTAAATATTCAGAAGCTAAAAGGAATGATTCGCGAGTTTGAGGAAGAGCTGGTTTGGGCTCATTTTGGTGTTCCGGTAAAAAACATCCATCATCTTCGACTTGGATTTTATAAAGGAGATATTTTTACAGAACAACCCGAGAAAAAGAGAGACTTAGAACCAATATTAAATGAATTGCGAAAACACCAGCCTACGATATTGAGCCTTGCCATGGATCCCGAAGGAAGTGGTCCCGACACACATTATAAAGTTTTACAAGCTATTGCAGGAGCAGTAAAAGAATGGCAGAAAGAAAGGGATCTTTCCAAGCTGCGGATTATCGGTTACCGTAATGTCTGGTTTAAATTCCATCCGGCTGAAGCCGATCTTTTTGTTCCCGTTTCACTGAATGCGCTGGATGTTCTCCAAAATTCCTTTGCCGATAGTTATAAAAGCCAGCTTAATGCATCATTTCCAAGCTATGAGTATGATGGAAAATTTAGCGATCTGACACAGAAAATCTGGGTGCAACAACTAAAACAGGTTCAATATGTATTGGGGAAAAGTTTCTTTTACGGGAACACACATCCACTTATCAGGGCTACACATGGTATGATCTATTTAAAAGAATTGAATGCTGACGAATTTGTTGCCATGGCTGAGAATTTGGAAAGGGCAATGGAAGCAAACCCATTTTAAATTTGAAATAATTAATTGATTATGAAAAAAATTATAGGTGTTGGTTTATTAGCATTAATGATTATTAGTTGTAATAATCATAAAAAAAAGGTTCAGTGGATTGCCAGTACTCAACAGCAGCAATGGAAAACGATTTCTATAGAAGAAAACAAAAGTAGTGAGCTTAGCGATTCAGCTATACTAATATTTCCTGAAAAAGAACAACAACAAATTGATGGTTTCGGAGGGTGTTTCAATGAACTTGGCTGGGAGGCTTTAAACCTGTTAACAGAAGCAGAGAAGGACAAGCTGATTCAATCATTTTTTGACACCATTGATGGCTGCAAGTTTAATATTTGTCGAATGCCTATTGGGGCAAACGATTATGCAGTAGATTGGTATAGTCATAATGAGTTTGCCGATGATTTTGAAATGGAACACTTCTCAATTCAGCGGGATAAAGAACGCTTAATACCCTATATCAACTATGCAAAAAAATATAATCCCGAACTAAAAATTTGGGCCTCTCCATGGTGTCCCCCATCATGGATGAAAACCAACAATCATTATGCTTGCAGGCCGGCTGTGGTAAATGACCTGAGCGAAGAAGGCAGGGGTGTTGAAAAAGATGCCATGCCTGTGGAACCACTTTTCCGTATGGAGAAGGAATATTTATCAGCGTATGCACTGTACTTTTCTAAATTTATTAATGCTTATAAAAACGAAGGGATTGACATCTATGCCGTTCACGTGCAAAACGAACCAAACTCCTGTCAGAATTTTCCATCGTGTATCTGGACGCCTTCCTCACTTGCAACTTTTATAGGTGATTATCTTGGGCCACAATTTACAGAAGACGAGGTTGAGTCTGAAATATGGTTGGGAACAATTGAACGCCCCCAAATTGAACGTATTGATGCAATAGTTCAGCAACCTGAAGCACGTAAATACATAAAAGGCATAGGATTTCAGTGGGGAGGAAAAGGGGCGATAGCTGATGCCCATAAAAAGTACCCTGAATATAAGCTCATGCAGACAGAGACACAATGTGGAAATGGTTCAAATGATTGGGCTGCGGCAGAAGAAACATTTGGTTTGTTGGCACATTATTTTAATAAGGGGGCAAATTCCTACATGTATTGGAATATGGTATTAAACGAAACAGGAAAAAGTCAGTGGGGTTGGAAACAAAATTCAATGGTTACCATCGACACACAATCAAAAGAAATAAGCTATAATCCTGAGTATTATCTGATGAAACATTTTAGTCATTTTATTGAGCCTGGTTCTTTTAAAGTAGAAAGTTCACAGGAGAACTGCCTGGCCTTTAAAAAATCGAATAGATTAATAATAACATATTATAATTCAGGAAGAGCTATAGATAAGCAGTTTGTAATAAACGACCTGAAATTTGAAGTAAGATTAGCAGAAAAATCATTCAATACATTTGTGGTTGAATTTTTTTAGGTATTGTTTTTTAAAGCAAAATCAATACAAATATCTTTACGGATATAATTTTGATTTTCTGAGCCTCAATTCCATTTTTGCAACATCCATTTCTTCGGTTTTCTTAAAGCGCATCCTGAACTTATAGGGTGTTGTTTTAAAATTGCTTTTAAAACATTTTAAAAAAAAGACAGTCAAAACCCGACTGTCTTTTAAATTCAATTATCCATAAGAAAAACTATTATTTTGTCCAGATCTTTTCAAGCTCTTCAAGTGTTTTTCCTTTTGTTTCGGGAACCATTTTCCACACAAAAACAAAGGATAAAATACTCATGAGCCCATAAAATCCATAAGTTATTGCACCACTAAATTCCATCATTGCAGGATAAGTTGATGAAATGAAATAATTTGCTGTCCACTGTGCAACTACAGCAATAGCCACGGCACGGCCCCGGATTTTGTTGGGAAATATTTCTGAAATTAACACCCAGCAAATAGGCCCCCACGACATCATGAATGAAGCGGTATAAATAATGATGAAAACAAGTGTGGCTGTTCCAATAATTTCAAAATAAGAAAGGGTTGCGATGGCGAACATACCTATTGCCATACCAACAGATCCAATAAGTAATAAGGGTTTCCTGCCCCACTTATCAACGGTAAGTATGGCAACAACCGTAAATATAACATTCACAATACCCATCACAACGGTTTGCATCATGGAAGCATCTTTTCCCGCCCCCATACTTTCAAAAATTCTTGGAGCATAATATAGTACCACATTTATACCTACAAATTGCTGAAATACCGAAAGCAATATGCCAATGATAATCACAATTTTACCATAAGAGAATAATTTACCTGAATGATGTTCGATGGTGCTTTTAATATCATTCAGAATTTCTTTTGCTTTTTGTGCCCCATTTATTTTCTCGAGTACACGCAAGGCTTCTTTATCTTTGTGCTTTAGCGAAAGGTAACGGGGAGTTTCAGGCACCATAAACAAGAGCAATCCAAAAAGCCCTGCAGGAATAGCTTCTGATAAAAACATCCTTCTCCAGCCAATGGTATTGATCCACTCACTTGTTTGTCCGTTTGCTATTCCCCAATTTACAAAATACACTACCAGCATACCAAAAATGATGGCAAATTGGTTGTACGATACCAATCGTCCACGAATGTTTGCAGGCGCGATTTCGCCAATATACATGGGGACAATGGCTGATGCCATACCTACACCAATTCCACCTATTATCCTGTAAAAGTTAAATATGTAAAGTAAGCCCATCGAGGCTTCTCCTTTTTCAAAAAATAAAAACTCAGGATTTGCCGAACCTAAAGCTGATAAGAAAAACAATAGGGCAGCTATCATCAATGAACGTTTACGCCCGATCCTGGAAGCAAAAAGACCTGAGAGTGCCCCACCAATTATACATCCAATGAGTGCACTCGAAATGGTGAGCCCGTGAACCAGCGTACTTAATCCCTGGCTCGTAATCAGAAATTCCTGTACAGATTTTTCAGCTCCCGAAATTACTGCGGTATCATATCCGAATAACAAACCACCAAGAGTGGCAACCAGCGTAATTGATACTATATACCTTGAACTATAGCTTTGTTTGCTCATGCTTTGGGTTTATATGTACATATTTATTATCGACTCAAACAATTCTTGCTTGCCACTAATTTGTTTCGGTTCACCAGTCTTTTTCGCAATGTCACATAAATCTTCTATCCCCAGCTTTCCTTCTTCAAAGTTTTTTCCATTTCCATTATCGAAGGACGCATATCTTTCCTGCCTCATTTTTTTATAGTCAGAATCGCTTAGTATTTTATCAGCGATAATCAATGCTCTTGCAAAAACATCCATACCTGAAATATGAGAGATTACAAGATCTTCCACATCGGTAGAGTTCCTGCGAAGCTTCGCATCGAAGTTTACCCCACCATTACCCAATCCTCCTGCTTCGAGAATGACAAGCATGGTTTCGACCAATTCCGAAATATTTGTAGGAAATTGATCTGTATCCCAACCATTTTGGTAATCACCACGGTTGGCATCAATCGATCCTAACAAACCAGCGTCGGAGGCAAGCTGCAATTCGTGCTGGAAAGTATGGCCGGCCAGGGTTGCATGGTTTACCTCGATATTCAGTTTGAAATCTTTATCCAGTCCGTATTCTTTTAGAAAACCGATTACCGTAGCCGAATCAAAATCGTATTGATGCTTGGTGGGTTCCATGGGTTTCGGCTCAATAAGGAATGTTCCGGTGAATCCATTTGCCCTGCCGTAATCCCTGGCTTTGCCTAAAAACATTGCCATGTGGTCTAGTTCGCGTTTCATTTGGGTATTGAGCAATGACGAGTATCCTTCACGACCTCCCCAAAAAACGTAATTCTCGCCACCTAAATGGATAGTTGCATCAATGGCATTTTTTATTTGTGTGGCGCCATGGGCCAATACCTTGAAATCAGGATTTGTTGAAGCACCATTCATATAGCGGGGATTGGAAAACAAATTGGCTGTTCCCCACAGTAATTTTATTCCTGTTTCTTCCTGACACTTTTTTAAATATCCAACAATTTCCTTTACTCTTTTTTCCGATTCTTCGATGGTGCCTGCTTCCTGTACCAAATCAAAATCATGAAAGCAGTAATAATTTATCCCGAGCTTGGTCATCAATTCAAAACCGGCATCTGCTTTATCTTTCGCTTTTTGAATTGGATCTGAAGACTGGTTCCATTCCTGATTTAGTGTTCCGCTGCCAAAGGGGTCGCTGGCATCGGCGCACAATGTGTGCCACCAGGCCATCGCAAAATGCAGGTGTTCTTTCATGGCTTTTCCGGCAACAATTTTTTCCGGATCATAATAACGATAAGCCAAAGGATTTTTTGAATCCGCCCCTTCAAATTGAATTTTCTTTATTCCTTTAAAGTATTCTCTTTTACCCGTGTAGTAATCCATTTTCTTATAAATATTTTAGCCTGAATAATTCATGAAAATTGACAATCGAAATATCAATAGCATTACTTATTTATGAATTAATCAGATTTATTGTTTCTAATTATTTTTTTCAGTTGAGTTTTCCAGTTTTCATAAGCTTCCAGCAATGCTGGATTTTTTTCAGGAAAAACATCTTTTATCTTTTCTAGCGATTTAAAAGCTTCATCAGTATTCTTATAAAAACCACAGCCTAATGCCGCTCCCCGGGCCGCGCCTTGAGAACCATCAGTATTAAAAAATTCAAGATTAGCGCCGGTAACGGTAGCAAAGGTTTGCCTAAAAACATCACTTAAAAACATATTTGCCATGGCAGCTTTTACCGTATTTATTTCCAGTCCTAAATCCCTTAATATTTCAACACCGTAATTCAGGGCAAAAACAATCCCTTCCTGCGAAGCTCTTAATAAATGACCCTTTGTGTGTATGTTCAAATCCAGTCCGTAAATGTTTGCTTTCAGGTCAATATTCTCAAGTATTCGCTCTGCTCCATTTCCAAAGGGAAAAACCATCAAGCCATCGGAACCCGGATTAATCCCCGAAGCTAAAGCATTCATATCTTCATAGCTGAATTTTTCAGGCATAATGTTATGCTTCATCCAGGAGTTTAATATCCCTGTTCCATTTATACACAACAGAACACCATACCTTTTTTTCTCCACGGTATTGTTGACGTGCAAAAAGGTATTCACTCTTGATTTTACATCAGGGTTTTGCTGGTCAGTAATTCCATACACAACACCCGAAGTTCCTGCGGTAGCGGCAATTTCGCCCGGATTCAGCACATTTAACGAAAAGGCATTGTTGGGTTGGTCGCCGGCCCGATAAGCCACCGGAATTCCTGCGGTAATACCCAAACTATGTGCAGCCTCTTTTGTAAGATAGCCCTGGATTCCGAAAGTTGGAACAGTTGCAGGTAAAAGGTCTTTATCAAACCCATAATAATTTATCAATGATTCTGAGACTTTTTGATTTCCAAAATCCCAAAAGATACCTTCTGATAAACCAGATTTTGTAGTGGTTATTTCGCCTGTTAAGCGATAGGCAATATAATCGCCCGGTAACATGATTTTATGAATCTTTTTATAGTTTTCCGGTTCATTTTCTTTAATCCATCTTAGTTTAGATGCCGTAAAATTCCCGGGACTGTTCAGCAAGTTATTCAAACAGTATTCTTCACCAATCGAATGAAAGGCTTTATCACCAATTTGCACTGCCCGGCTGTCGCACCAAATTATGGAATCCCTGATCAGTTTTCCAGCCTTATCAACAGTAACCAATCCATGCATCTGGTAAGTTATTCCTATGGCTTTTACATCAGCTAAAGAGCCATTGAACTTTTGCTTGAGAGAAAGAATCCCCGTTTGGATATGATTAAACCACTCATCCGGATTTTGTTCTGCCCAACCCTCATGAGGAACACGTATAGCCATCTCTTTTTTTGGAAAAAAATCGGAGGCAAGGCTCAACCCATTTTCCGCATCAAATATGCTAACCTTTGCTGAGGAGCTTCCTATGTCGATTCCTAAAACTAACATCTACACTTGATTATATTTTTAAGATGCAAATATTGCAAATTCCTTCGGAATCTTTGTGGATAATTTGGACAAAAAATAGAAATATTATGCCATATTGAAAAAACTTGAATTACAAGCACTAAGAGATTTCACACATCAGTACTTTGATTGTGGCTATAAAAAGGTGTACAAAAGTTGCAACAAGGTTCTTTTATCATGCTAGTAAGTTCTCTAATTTAGATTTCCATTTTTCCCAATCTGGCATTTCTTTGGTTTGTAAATCAATGAATTTTTGTGTGTGGTCGTGATAAATTAAATGACACAATTCGTGAATGATTACATATTCAATACAACCTTTAGGTGCTTTTATTAATTCAGGATTTAAAATTATTTTCCCTTTCGGAGTGCAGCTACCCCAGCGTGTTGGCATTTCTCTATATACAATTGAATCTGGCTCAACTTTGTGTTTTTTAAATTTATCAATTAATGGCTGAGATATTTCCTTAAACTTTGATTTGGCATGAAGCAAATACCAGTCCTTTACTAAGCCTTTAACTTTTGACTTATCATTGGTGTGCACTTCAATAAATTTACCTTTTAGTTTTACAGAATCTCTTTTACCAGTTTCTATCTTTAAAAGGTATTGCCTCCCTATATACAAATGAGTTTCACCTCCAACGTATCTGCGAGGTGTTGTTTTCGGTTGAAATGAAAGAAAGAAACTTTGTTGTTTAATTATCCAAGGGGCTTTTTTCAAAATCTTTTCTTTGATTTTGTCTATTGAACTATCAATTGGAGCTTTTACCAATACATCTATATCAGGAGTTACAGTAATACCCAAAGTTTTCCTAGCGGAATATACCACTAAGAATTCAATCTTTTTACTTCCGAATTGAATAGATGCTGTCATTATTTAAAACGTAGTTTAGCAACTTCAATACACCTATTGGCTATCTCATCCATTTCACCAAATGAAAGACTGATATTGTACTTATCCCTTACTTCATCAATTAGATAATCACCAATTTCTATTTGAAGTTTACCCGTAATATTAGATTTAAACTGCCAATCAATAATTGGGGTGTTTCTATCCAAAACTGCTTGTTTTATTAACTCATCTATTTGCAGGGCTGTTTGAACAGATATTTGAGTTTTCACAACATCATCCTGCACCTTGTCATTTAAAGATTCAAGTGTTAAGCCATAGAAAGCTTTTGCTATATCTTTATCACGAAGTGCTTCTGGTATATCGTTATCAGTATGTGCCAACACGCTATTCATAATCTCCTGAACTTTACTTAGATATTGCGCTTCATCAATACGTTTTGCTTCGTAATCGGCAATGGTTTCTTTCAGCATTTGCGAAAATTTCTTATAAAATGCAGGGTCTTCCTCCATTTTTTCTGAAATATGTTTAGCGGTACGACTTGCAATTTTATCAGCTTTGGCAGCTTTCCCTGTTGTGTTTTCTACTTCTTGTTGAAATTTGTCTTTATCGAAAATGTTTACCAATTCGGTTATTACTTCAACTTTTTCAGTAGTAATGTGAGTATCTATAAGTTTCTGAATTTGTCCTTCGTATTGCTTGTAATCTACTGCATCTGAATATCTTTCAACCACTGCCATACGTAGTTTCATAAATATAGCCAAATCTTCTTTATAGCGATTTATTGTTTTTTCTACCACTTGTTTATGAAAGTCAATAGAAGAAAGAGCCAGTTTTAAGGCTTTGGCAAACGAAGCGAGTTTATCGTAAAAAACAACACGTATTGCTTCATCTTTTAAAAGGATTTGGTAGGCTTCTGCATCCCGTTTATTGGCAATAGATTTGAAAATATCCCAAAGCTCAGAGTGTTTTTGTGGAAGTTTTTTTATTTCTTCCTTGATGTTTACGAGCGTACCTTCCAAA
>Ga0208900_1001241_pt1 | contig 13939 bp, 13 predicted proteins | sample AntAceMetag02UKK_FD_184763 | JGI IMG/M metagenome (GOLD analysis project Ga0208900, IMG submission 184763) | Saline lake microbial communities from Ace Lake, Antarctica - Antarctic Ace Lake Metagenome 02UKK (SPAdes) (version 2) | ecosystem: Environmental > Aquatic > Non-marine Saline and... | reverse complement strand
CTTTAAATCTTAGCCCATTTTGGTAGTGGGGCGTTGAATTCCATTTTCTTTCCAGTAACAGGATGAGTGAACGAAATAAAAAACAACTCATAATACCAATTAAGATATTATGAGTTGAAATAATTTTGTATTTACTGAGAATGTTTCTGAAACAACATATAGCGCCAACATTGTTGGCAGCTACAATTGTTACATTAATTCTATGCTCACCATCCTAAACTAAACAACGTCGGATTAATATTCAGATTTCTATCACCAACAAGAGCTTTGAGATCGGCGTCGCTTAATTCGGAACTATTACCATCTAGACCTGCAAGTTTTGCAACGTCTGCAGCACTTATATTGTCATCAGGTAATCTAACTGTTTGCGGACCACTAGGAGTACTGGCCACATAAGTATTACCATCATCACTTCCAGCAAGCAGGGAAAACAGATTAGTAGCCTCCCATGGATTTAAATTCATTCCGTTCTCGTCCATAAACACTTTTACGGCATACTCTTTCGATCCACCATCCGAACCAACCGCCGGCGCTGTCCATCTGTCTCCATCATAATGGTCCATATCTACATCATAGGTGATTGGATCAGCGTCTGCCTCAAGCTCTTTAACAGTTTGAGTGCCAATGGAAGGATCCCCGTAAATAGGTGTTGCATCAAGACTGCCAGTAATCGGATCGCCAATGGAAGGATCGCCGTAAATTGGTTCTGCTCCGGCACCCCCAGCACCCCCTATGCCTCCTGAACCGCCTGCTCCTGCTGATCCTGTTGATCCTGCTGATCCTGTTGATCCTGCTGTATTTATATTCATACTCATATTTTATTCCCCCTATTTTTTTTGATTAATCTATAGAAATCTATTAGCTATAACGTAAAATATGAGGAATTTCTTGTATCGAAAAATAAAAATGTAAAATAATGTTTAGGATATGTGTTAATTATTGGGAGAATTTAAAAAAAGCTTGCTACTTTAAATCTTAGCCCATTTTGGTAGTGGGGCGTTGAATTCCATTTTCTTTCCAGTAACAGGATGAGTGAACGAAAGATAGTAAGCATGGAGTAGTTGTCGTTTACCACCTTTCTTGCCATAAAGACCATCACCTTCTACAGGGTGTCCTAGATGACTGAAGTGTACGCGTATTTGATGGGTTCTGCCTGTATGCAATTTTATATCTACAAGTGTCTTCTCGTTAACTTCCTTGATCACCTTGTACTCAGTTGTGGATTCTTTGCCATTATTTTGGTCCACCACGATTTTTTTAAAGTTATTTGGGTGCTTAGATAGTGGAAGGTTTATTATTCCCTCTTGTTCCTGCAAATAACCTCTAAGTAATGCTAGATATTTTTTGTTCACACGTCGTTCTTTGAAATCATCTGCAAGTTTGTTATGAGCTTTATTATTTTTTGCTACAACAATAAGCCCTGACGTATTTTTGTCTAATCGATGGACAATTCCAGGTCTTTCCATACCACCAATTGATGAGAGTTGTTTATTATAATGAAGGAGAGCGTTTACCAGGGTGTAGTCTCGGTTGCCAGCTCCTGGATGAACGGTGAGTCCTACTTGCTTATTGATTACGATAATATCGTCGTCTTCAAAAACAATATCGAGCTTAATATCTGTTGGTGTTAATTCAAGCGGAATTTCAGCTAAATCATATTCAACGACATCACCTTCTTTTAGTAGAAAGCTAGGTTTAATTTCTTTCTCGTTTACAAGTACTTTTTTTTCCTTGCAGCAGTTTTTTATAAAAGACCGGCTTCGGTCACACAATTCACTTAGCCATATATCGATGCGGGTGCTAAATTTTTCTTGATACTTAGTTTTTTCCATGTTTAATCCATCCTATAATTAGAAATAATAATCCAATATTAATTGCCATATCAGCAATATTAAAAACTGGTATAAACGGAACCCTAATAAAATCTACTACAAAACCAAGAAAAATTCGGTCAATTAGATTACCTGTTCCGCCTGCAAGTATAAATGCAAGTGATAGCTTATGAGACAAGTTGTTATGAAAAAAATGCTTTCTAAAAACAAACAAGGAGATAAGCAACAATACGTTTAATATAATAATTAAACTGGTATTGTGTGGGAAAAACCCGAACGCAATACCAGTATTTTTAACGAGTACTAATTCACTCGAGAAAGTTTGAAAATGCGAAACAAATAACTTCTTTGATATTTGATCTAGTGCAACGATAAATAAAAAAAGAAGATACATATTTTTCTTTACTTATCTAGCAATGCGGCAATGCCAGGTAATGTTTTGCCTTCTAGTAGTTCTAATGATGCACCGCCACCAGTTGATATATGATCAATTTTATCTACAAGTCCTGCTTTTTTAATAGCGGCTGCACTGTCGCCACCACCAATAATGCTAATAGCATTAGAGTCGGCTAACGCTTGCGCGATAGAAAAAGTACCTTTTGCAAATTGATCAATTTCAAATACGCCAACCGGTCCATTCCATATAACAGTTCCTGCAGATTTAATAACAGAAATATATACTTTGATTGACTTTGGTCCAATATCCAAGCCTTCCCATCCATCTGGAATAGACTTGAAATCAACTATTTTAGTATTGGCTTCTGCAGAAAAATCATCTGCAATTAAAATATCTTCTGGAAGCAATAGTTCTACATCGTGTTCTTTCGCTAACTTTATAATCTCTTTGGCGGTATCAATGAAGTCTGCTTCACAGATAGATTTTCCAACATTGTATCCCATTGCTTTATAGAAGGTGTAAGACATTCCGCCACCAATTAAGATTTTATCAACCTGAGTCATAAGGTTTTTCAGTACTTCAATTTTAGACGAAACTTTTGCTCCACCGATTATTGCAACAAGTGGTCGTTTTGGGTTATTCAGTGCTTTCCCAAAATAGTCGAGTTCTTTTTCGATTAGCATCCCGGCATAAGCTGGTAAATATTTTGTAACGCCCTCTGTTGATGCATGTGCTCTATGAGCGGTGCCAAAAGCATCGTTTACATAAAGATCTGCAATAGAAGCAAGGTTTTTAGAAAAAGCTGCATCATTGTTTGTTTCTTCTTTGTAGTAGCGTAGATTTTCTAGTAGCAAAACGTCGCTATTTCCCATTTTTGCAACTAGGGAGGCAACGGCTTCTCCAATGCAGTCACTTGCAAGAGGAACATCTTTGCCTAATAGCTTACTAAGTTGTTTTGCTACTGGTTTAAGTGAAAATTCAGGTTTCTTTTCGCCTTTTGGTCGCCCCATGTGTGTCACTAAAATTACCTTAGCTCCGTTATCTTTTAAATAGTTAATTGTTGGAAGCGCTGCGGCGATACGCGCATCGTCTGTTATCGTTGTGCCATCTAGTGGTACGTTGAAATCCACTCGTACTAGTACTTTTTTTCCCTCTAAATCTTTCGTTTGTAAGTCTTTTACTGATTGTTTTGCCATTCTTAACCCTCCTAAAAATAAATTACTTAAGAAACAGTATTATAGGGTATTTGGGTGTTTTTTGAAACTAGAAAGAAATAAAGCCTCGCCTCACCCCCAACCCCTCTCCATTTAATGGAGAGGGGAGAGAGTATAAATTTTAACATTTTGCATAAAGAAACTGTATTCAAGTCCTTTCTCCATATTGTGGAGAGAGGATTTAGGAGAGAGGCGAAAATTTGGGTTAATAATAAAAAAGCCCTCCAATCGGAGGGCTTTTTAAAGGCTTAATAAAAATTGTTAAGAATTAACCAGCTTTAACTGCTAATTCAACAACTCTGTTTGAATAACCCCACTCGTTGTCATACCAAGATAGGATTTTTACTGCTTTGCCGATAACCATTGTTGCACCAGCATCAAAAACTGAAGATGCTGGGTTGTGAATGATATCAACTGAAACGATTGGATCTTCTGTGTACTCAAGAATTCCTTTCATTGGTCCCTCTGCAGCAGCTTTAATAGCAGCGTTGATTTCTGCAACAGTTGCTTCTTTCTTTAAGTTAACAACTAAGTCAACAACCGAACCAGTTGGAGTAGGTACTCTAACTGCCATTCCATCTAGTTTTCCTGCAAGTTCCGGGATAACTTTACCAACAGCTTTTGCCGCACCAGTTGTAGTCGGAATCATAGAAACAGCACATGAACGCGCTCTTCTAAGATCACTATGTGGTCCGTCTAGGATGTTTTGGTCGTTTGTGTAAGCGTGAATTGTGTTCATTAGACCATTTTCAATTCCCCAGTTGTCATTTAATACTTTAGCAACAGGTGCTAAGCAGTTTGTTGTACAAGATGCATTTGATATACAAAGATCAGTATCTTTAAGTTTCTCATCATTTACACCTAAAACGATCATGTTATCGATAGCATCTTTTGAAGGTACTGTTAAAATTACTTTCTTTGCTGGATATTTGTTGTTTTTTAAGTGGTCGCCATAACCGCCTTTAGCACTTTCTTTTTCTCTGAAAATACCAGTTGATTCGATCACGATATCAACATTTCCACCCCAGTCGATATTTATTGGGCTTCTTTCGGCTGAAACTTTATATTTTGTGCCATCAACGATTAAGTTGCTGTCATCAAAACCTACAGTCCCGTTGAATTTTCCTTGTGTAGAATCGTATTTTAGTAAATGCGCTAGTGTTTTTGTATCTGTTAAGTCGTTAATTCCAACAACCTCAACATCTTTGTTTGCTAGTGCAATCTTGAATACGTTCCTTCCAATTCTTCCAAAACCATTTATTGCTATTTTTACCATTTGCTTCCTCCTTAAATTAATTTGAATTCTGATTTAAAAGTCCAAAAAAATATAGCACTTATCATGGTTTTGGTCAATGTAAAATATAAAAAATGGTGTCTCTGGTATTTTTAGAAAAAGAGGAGGAAGTGTATGCTATTTAAGTATTTCTATAAAAAGATTCATGTCCTTTTCTTTATTATTGAAGATTGATATTTTACGCACATTTGCTATATCACTCGTTAGTTTAAAAAGGGCTTCTTTATTTCGGTAATGAACATAAATTCCTCCGAGTAACTCCGTATAAGCTTTATGTTTGGATTCATCTTTAATACAAGATAAAATAAGCCGGCCAGAAGGTTTTAATGCTGCAAGAAGAGACCCTATTGCTTTTTTTGCTAGTTGATCATTGAGAAAGTCTAAGATAGAACTGGAATATATTAAGTCTTGATCTTTAATGACGGATTGCATGTTTTTGAGATACAGGATTGTGCTAATATCATATTTTTTTATTTCGATATGCTCATTTGATTCCTTTTGTAATCGATGACTTGTTTTAAGTAATTTTTGGATATAAGTAATGGCATTATCCTCTGAACTTAAAAGAGTAATTGATGCATTGTTTAGAGTGTCCCTTTCTTTTATCATCTCTGTTACTTCTAAGGCTGGTCCACATTCGAGACAGGTAATTTTTTGATTTGATCCTGTTTCAATTAAATTTGAAAGAATTTCTTTGAAATAGTTTTTTCTATTACGTTTTGTTTGGTTAATCGGTATGCCCATGGAGTATTGGTGAATGAATTTGTCATAGCTACTTTTTCCAAGATAATGGTTGTCCGATATGTACAGAATCATTTGATGGTCATCTGGGAATCCAAGGGGTTTCGCAAAGAGCCGCTTATTGTAAGGAGAGCCACTAAAAAGTTTTTTTAGCTTAAATTGAAAGTATGCTTGGTAAATAACCATTTGCTCTCTGGGTAACAAGTGAATGATATTCCAGATCATAAAAAGTGTAGAGTCAATTTTTTCAGTGTATTTTTTTATAGTGATATCAACTAATTCTTTTTTCTCAACAAGTTTATGCTTAGACGAATCATAGTTATCAAACTTTTTCTTTTGTTTCATTAATAGCTCTTGGATTCGGCTTGTTTTAGCTATAAATTCTCGGTTTAAATCTTTTAAAGAAAGTAACGAAAAAATATTGTTATCAAGTAAGGGGGTATCTGCTTGTATTTTTTTTAATGGTTCAGCGTTATTATTCATAATAATCTGCTTTGTTATTAGTATATCGAGTATTAATATCTATAAATATAATTGATAATAGTTTATCTCACAAGTTTTAATATTAAAAAGTATTAGGCAAGAATTTGTTTGATATAGCTTATTGGCGTAAGATACTTATCAAGAATAAAGTGATACGAAGGTGTGTGAAAAATGAACATTTTTATTAATAAGTATCCAGATCAAGAGTTTGAAATCTCGGGAGATGAGTACCAACATATTAAAGCTCAACGAAAAAGAGTGGGAGACCAGATAAATTTTATCCCACCAACAGGATCAACGTTTATCGTTGGCAAAATATGCTCACTAAACAAGCGGTCCGTATCAATCGTTCGTATTGGTATTAAAGATAAACCGTCGAAACATTTACCAAAGATTACGCTATATCAAGCAATTGCAAAAAAGCAGAAGATGGAATTGATTTTGCAAAAAGCAACAGAATTGGGTGTCGACAGGATAATCCCTGTGATTACTCAGAATATAGTACCAAAGGTTGATAAAGGAAATGTTGTAAGGTGGGAGAAAATTGTAAAAGAGGCTGCAATGCAGAGTCGTAGATTTGATAAACCTCAAATTGAGGATGCTATGAAATTAACAGTAATTAATGGAGGAGAAGGGGTTGTTTGTTTAGCAGAACATAGTGCCATGACTAGTTTTAAAAACTATTTGAGTGGGAAAGAAAAAATAGAAGAGATTTCCATTATAATTGGAGCTGAAGGTGGTTTCAACAAGGATGAATTGATGTTGCTGAAAGACCAGGGTGTTACCTTAGCATCATTTGGTTCAAATATTCTTCGAACAGAAACTGCTGCTATTAGTGCGATAGGGGTTCTAAGGTGGTTTTATGACTAAAGCTTTACCAGAAAAAGTTTAAAGTGTTATTATGGTTGATATGCAATATAATATAATTGTTTACGAAGACCATTCTTACGAAAAATTTATGCCACTTGTGTATTTAAGAAGTGTTTTTGAACTTAGGATCGGGATGTTGTCCTTTTTAGAGCGAATACACTTATTCTTTTCAAAATCGAAGTATCATTTAGTAACGCGAGATTATTTGAAACCAGTTCTAAGTCAGCGATATCCAAAATACTTTGTTAATTCACCAAATATTGGGCTCAAAGCATTAATCATAAATGGCCGTACTGTTATGAATAAAAAGCTAGCAGACCTAATTAAATCCATAAAAGATCGAGATTTTCTAATTGTGTCGGGTAATAAGGTTTTGGCGATTGGCTTAAGAGATGAGTTGCTGTCTAAGTTTTTAGCAGTTGCGAAACAAGTTCAGTTTAAAGATGAGGAGATCATCAACTTCTTAAAAGAACAGGACGATATTAAGATTGTTAATCTTAAGGATTGTTTAGTAATTGATAATATTTGGACAATTATCAAACATAATGCAGATATATTAATGACGGATTTTAAATTACTAAAAAGGGGTGGTTTGTTTTTAACAAATTTAAATACACAGGTTGCTTTAAGCAGAGAAGAATCAATATTTGTTGGGAAGCGAAGTAAGATTGATCCCTTCGTACATTTGGATGCTCGGAAGGGACCAATTTACATTGGGGAAGATGTTGTTATAAAGTCAAACACAGTTATTGAGGGGCCTGTTATGGTGGATGATCGTGCAACAATATACTCAGGATATATTAATAATGGCACTACGATTGGTGAAGGGTGTAAAGTTGGGGGAGAGATTGAAGCGAGTATTTTCCTAGAGAATAGCAATAAGCATCATGCCGGATTTATTGGCCATTCTTATGTGGGACAGTGGGTAAATATTGGTGCGTTAACAACAACAAGTGACTTAAAAAACAACTACAGTGATGTTAAGTTAACAAAGGCAAAAGGCGATGTTTTTTCAACCGGGTTAACTTTTATGGGAAGTATCATTGGTGATCATGTTAAATTTGGGATTGGAACCATGCTTAATACAGGGACAATTGTGGGTGTCGGTTCAAATGTTGTGGGTGCAAAAGGTGTTGAGCAGAAGTGGATCCCTTCCTTTTCATGGTCAAATGGATCTGTTGTTGAAGAGTACCAGTTTGACAAGTTTATACAAACAGTTGAGTCAGTGTATGGCCGTAGAAAAAAGAACTTGTTGCTGCCAGAAAAGAATCTCTTAGAATATATCTATAAGTTGAGCACTAGGACTGAAGCCGCTTATTGATTATCGCTAATTAAAGTATCAATTTTTACTAGAAAGTTTTGAATATCCGTGCGATCCGTTTTTTTCGGATTAAGTGTTAGTGCTATATTCCAATCTTTTTTTGCTTGTTCATAGTTGCTTATCATATAATAACCAGATCCTCTGCGTATCCATGCTAATGGGTTTTTTGGATCTACTTTAATAATGTTATTACATTCTGAAATAGTTAGCCAATATTTTGCTTCGTAGAAATAAACGAGTGCTAGGTTTAGTTTGCGTGTTACATAATCCAGCGCTCCACCAGATAATTCATCTTCGTCTTTTTCATCTTTATCAGTTGCCATTTTTTCAAGAAGGGAATTCATTTTTTTTCGAGCTGAATCTTCTTTCTTTTGGATTATATATTCCATCTCATCTGCTGCGGTTGGGTTGTCATCAACAAAACTTTTAAGAGATTCTAGTAACATTTTTTGTTCTTCGAGCGCGTTTGCTTCTTCACTATGTTTAGATGGTGCACAAATTGAGATGCTTATTAAGAGGCTAATTGTGAGTATTTTGAGTGCTATATTTTTCATTACCTTATCCCTTCACTTGTTTTTTTATTTATGTGTTCTATTAAATTCATTAGGTTTAAACTTTTTGGAAAGCGTTTAAGCATTTGCATTGTTTCTGTTCTTGCTTTTGTTAGTTGGCCGTCATTTATCATCGTTTTTATTTGTTTGTATTTTGGCCAAATTGCTTTTTCAACTTTAACATCTAGGTTTAGTTTGCTACTTAGTTGTTCTAGTTTTTTAAGTTTAGTCAACTTGCTAATTACTTCTTTGTCATGTGGATTCAAAATAAATGCTTTTTTCATATCGACTAAAGCCAGTAAAAAGAATCCTTCTTGGTATTTTTCAACACCGTAGTTGTACCAATCAGAGGAAGAGTTTTCCTGAAATTCACTAATCATTTGTCCAATGCCCATATTAATAGAGAAACGGTTGGTTGCATCTAAAACACCATCATTTGGACAAGAGTAAGCATAGTCTAAGCGAATACCATAGAATTCACTGCTAAGGCCAAAATTTGTTGATTCGTAGTTAATGCCACCACGGACAGTTAATAGTGGGTGTATGGTATATTCCATTCCTAAAAACCAGTTGTTAAGGTCGTTTTCTATATCATATGCAAGCTTGAAGCCCTTCCCTTTATATGCGATACCAGCACGTAATAAAGGTTTAAAGTTATCTGCGGAATTATTGTCTAATTTGAAGTCCAGAATATTTTGGATTGTTGCTCCAACAGACATGAAAGAGAATGGACGATATAAAAACCCAAGATCCCCTAAAATTCTTGAATCTTCGTTGGTATGTAATTTCCTGGTTACATATTTTACAGATGTACCCATTGATAGATTTGGTAAAAAAAATGCTTGGGCATATGAAATCCCAATTGCTGCTTTTTCGTCAGTAAAGTTGCCCTGTTTTACATTGTATTCATCCCTTAGCTCCATTGGGCTTGATGCAAGTTGTGTATAAGAAATTCCAATATGATTATCAACCATTGGATAAACTAGGTTGAAATTGGTCAGTTGATATTGTCCATATAAGTCTGTTTGGAAAAAAGATCCTTCTATATTTGGTACTTGGATCATTCCTGCCGGATTTATATTGGATGCAGAGGAATCGTCAGCTAGTGCAACGAAGGCTCTCCCCATCCCAATGCTTCGAGCACTTGTACCAAAGCTTAGAAAAGCGCCAGGTTGTCCACCATACATTGCAAATGATAATGGTAGCAATATGCTAGTTATAAGAACTAATAAAATGTTGTTTCTAAAGGTTTTCATTATTCCCCCAAATAATGCTGTATGTTTTTTTTATTCCCATCCTACAAACTTTTAAACATTTACTTTAAAAATGCCTGTACTATCAAGGCTTGCAGATTAAACATGTTGATTTTATATAATTATGTATTCCCTGCTGAATAAACTTTTAAACATATTTATTCAAATATTTAACGATTTATTAAAAAAAATAATTACGAGAATAGAGTAAGGCGAGTTATTGCTGGATGTGTGTGGCTTAAAAAATATTTAATAAATTATGCTTTTTCAAGCAGTTTTTCGAATTCTTTACCTGTTAAGACTTCTTTGACGAGTAATTTTTCTGCAATTATTTCGAGGTTCTTTTTATTAGTATTGATTATATTTAATGCTTTTTTATAACAGTCATTAATTATACTATTTATTTCCTCATCAATGAGTTTGGCTGTTTCGTTGCTATAGTCTTGGGTATGATCTTGAATATCTCGACCAAGGAATACATCCCCTTGTTTTTTCCCAAAGGTTCGTGTGCCAAGTTTACTCATCCCGTATTCACATACGAGCTGATGTGCAGTCTGTGTGGCTCGTTTAATATCATTTGATGCACCAGTTGTGATGTCATCGAAAAAGACTTCCTCTGCGCTTCTGCCACCCATTAGAATGATTATTTCATTAAGGATCTCATTCTTCGGTAATAAAAATTTATCGCGATCTGGAATTTGTAAGGTATATCCAAGCGCCATTCCTCTTGGAAGAATTGATATTTTATGAACTGGGTCTGCACCTTTTAGTTTTTTAGCAACAATTGCATGGCCAAGTTCGTGAAAGGCAATAATACGTTTTTCTTTATCTGACATTACCTTACTCTTCTTTTCTGGTCCTGCCATAATTCTATCTATGGATTCTTCCAATTCTTTCATTCCAATCGTTTTTTTGTTGTTTCGTGCAGAAAGTAATGCACCCTCATTTACAAGGTTTGCAAGATCAGCCCCTGTAAAACCGGCTGTACGTTTTGCAATAATTTCCATGTTTACAGTTCGTGCTAATTTTTTATTTTTCTTATGGATATCAAGGATTTCTTTACGACCGACAATGTCTGGTTTGTCGATTACTATTTGTCGATCAAAACGACCGGGTCGTAAGAGCGCTTTATCTAAAATGTCCGGTCTGTTTGTAGCGGCTATAACGATGACAGAAGCTTTATCATCAAAGCCATCTAGTTCAACCAGTAATTGGTTGAGTGTTTGCTCTCGTTCGTCGTGACCACCACCAATCCCGCCGCCACGATGACGACCAACTGCATCCATTTCATCAATAAAAATAATGGATGGTTGATTTTTCTTTGCTTGTTGAAAAAGATCTCGTACTCGACTTGCTCCAACTCCCACAAACATTTCAACAAATTCTGAAGCACTGAGATTAAAAAAGGAAACATCCGCTTCACCAGCAATTCCTTTAGCAAGTAATGTTTTACCTGTTCCGGGAGGGCCCATTAATAGAACACCCCTAGGGATTTTTGCACCAATTTGGATGAATTTTTCTGGTGCTTTTAGAAAATCGACGATTTCCTGAAGTTCTTCTACAGCTTCTTTTATCCCGCCGATATCCTTAAAGGTTACAATTTTATTATCTTCTTTTTTAACTGGTTTTGCGCGACTCTTACCAAATGAAATCGCTTGATTGTTTACTCCTTGAGCTTGTCTAAAAATGAAAAACCAAATGCCGATGATGATAGCAAAGGGTAATAGCTGAATGAGGATGTTGATTAATAAACTATTATCATCATGTTTAATATTAATCGTTGCACCTGCTGTTTGAAGTTTTTCAATTAAGCCAGGGTAACTAATTATATTGGTTTGGAAGTTTGTCCCATTTGATAATTGACCAGTGGCAGAGGAATTAACGTTATTGATATTAATTTCGTTAATTTGTTTTGATTCAATTAAGTTAATTAAGTCTGAGAATGCAATTTGATCGAATGATTTGTTGCTATTTCTAAGAGATGGGAAAAGAGACACAATAAAAAGAAAAATTATTGCAGCAAGAAAAAAATTTCTGAAATTGAAATTCTTTTTTAAATCGAAAGGGTTTTTGTCCTTCTTGTTATCATTATCGTTATCAGTTTTTTTTGTCATTTTTTTCTATTAAATCCTTCCCATCGATTTCTGAAATACTAATTTTTACAATATCTGTTTTCTTTGTTTCTATGACCTGTCCAACGTAATTGGCAGAAATTGGTAATTCTCTATGTCCTCTATCAATTAATGCTGCAAATTTGATTTCGTGTGGTCGCCCATAGTCTAATATATGATCAATAGCGGCTCTCACGGTGCGACCATGAAAGAATACATCATCAACGAGTATCACTGTTTTGTTTTCGATGCTTGTTGGAATGAGTGTTTCCTTTATTTTTAATAAGTTGTTTTTTGTTTCAAGGTCATCACGGTATAAGGTTATATCCAATTTACCAACGGGTACTTGTTTTTTTAATTTCTTATTTATTTGTTCTGAAAGCCTTATTGCTATTGGGTATCCGCGGGTAACAATCCCAATTAAAATGACTTGTTCCAAATCTTCCGAATCCTGAATGATATCATCGGCAATTTTTTTAACTAGCTCATCTATTTTAAAATCAAGTTTTACCATGTTAGAAGGAGTATATCATATGGCTAGACAAAATAAAAATAAGCACTTATATGATTCCTTTTGTTGAGGGAATACTTTTTTCTCTCGTGTCTAGCTGAACTGCCTGGTTAAGTGCCTTGGCAAATCCTTTAAAAATAGCCTCTATAATATGATGAGTATTATCTCCTGCTAGTAGTTTTATATGGAGGGTGATCCCCGCATTTATTACAAATGCTGAAAAGAATTCTTTAATAAGGGATGAGTCAAAAGTTTGTAACGGATTTTGATACGTAACATCAAAATTTAAATAGGGTCGATTACTGATATCTAAGCTAACTAAAGCAAGCGATTCATCCATTGGAAGTAGATGAAATCCATATCGATAAATACCCTTTTTATCTCCAATTGCTTTTTTAAAAACGGTGCCCATTACAATTCCTAGATCTTCAATAGTATGGTGATCATCAACATCAATATCTCCAGTGGCCTTAACGGTAAGATCAAAAAAACCGTGTCTAGCAAATAAATCTAGCATATGATCCATGAAGGCAATTGATGTATCGTTCTTGTACTTTCCTTCTCCGTCTAAATTCCAATTAACTGAAATATTTGTTTCATTAGTTTTGCGTTTATCTTTTGCAGTTCTCATTAATAAAACTCCTTTGCTTTTATTTTTAATCAAATAACGTAGCTTGACTCGTTTTTGCTGTTTCAGGCTGTTGGCTAATATTGAGGTGTTTGTATGCGTTTGCTGTTGCAATCCGACCTCTTGGTGTTCGTTCAATTAGTCCCAATTGCAATAGATATGGTTCAACGACATCTTCAATAGTATTAGCATCTTCAGAAGTAGATGCAGCTAAGGTATCAAGGCCAACTGGACCTCCGTTGAATTTTAGTATCAGGGTGTTTAAGAGTTTTTTGTCATTGTCATCTAAACCTAGACTATCTACTCCAAGAGAATCTAATGTTTCATCAACAATTTTTTTTGTAATAGTGCTGGATTTTTGTATTTGAGCCCAGTCACGAACTCTTTTTAGTAGGCGAAGTGTTATTCTAGGTGTTCCGCGACTTCTTTTTGCTAGTTCCAATCCTGCACGTTCATTGATGGATGTGTTTAGTGTAGAGGCAGAGTGTTGCAATATCTGAATGAGCTCTTGATTGTTATAGAATGCGAGTTTTGCTACAAATCCGAATCGATCACGTAATGGTGATGATAGCATCCCAGCTTTTGTAGTAGCCCCTATGAGTGTGAAGTGCGGTATGTCGAGTCTGATTGATCTGGCTGATGGTCCTTTTCCGATAATGATGTCAAGTTTGTAATCCTCCATTGCTGGGTACAGTACTTCCTCGACACTTTTACTAAGTCGATGAATTTCATC
>Ga0208900_1001240_pt1 | contig 13950 bp, 10 predicted proteins | sample AntAceMetag02UKK_FD_184763 | JGI IMG/M metagenome (GOLD analysis project Ga0208900, IMG submission 184763) | Saline lake microbial communities from Ace Lake, Antarctica - Antarctic Ace Lake Metagenome 02UKK (SPAdes) (version 2) | ecosystem: Environmental > Aquatic > Non-marine Saline and... | reverse complement strand
AGTTTTACGCTTGGCGAGCCGGTTATCGAAACTTTCCAAAGCGCAGAGCTTACCATTACACAGGGTTTCCAGCAGCCTTATAACTTTTACCTCCAGCAAATCCTGAACATCCCTGCCGGGTGGAGCGGCATTTCCACCTACCTCGATCCGCTCAGCAAAGGCGTGGAGGGTATGTTTTCGACCTTCGGCAACGACTTTATCATCCTTTCCTCGATGACGGGTTTTTATTATCCGGCGGCGGGCGTAAACACCATCGGCAACTGGAACTATGAAAACGGTTACCAGGTAAAAACCACCAACAATTTGGAGCTTACGATTGCAGGTTCAAAACTCGGAAATCCAACCCTGGAACTGGCGCAGGGCTGGAACCTAATGCCGGTGCTTAATAATTGTAATAATCCGGCGGAGGAACTATTTAACCCAATAATCGACCATCTTCAAATCGTAAAAGAAGTAGCAGGAACAGGCGTTTACTGGCCACAGTTTGGCGTTAACACGCTTGGCGAACTTGCTCCCGGCAAGGCTTATTTTGTGCTGGTGGATGAGGAGGTGGAAGTGGAGTTTTCCCCATGCACCCCCTCTAACTCCCCCTTGAGGGGGAGAACTGGCCAACGTACAGAAACCGGACAGCGCAATGGCTCCGGCCTGTGCGGTGGGACTCCCTTCCCCTCCAGGGGAAGGGTTGGGGATGGGGTCGGCCTGTGCGTTGCAACCCCGCTCACCCACACCATCGCCATTCCTTTGCAAGCGATTTCCGATTTGCCCGAAGGAAGCATCATCACTATTTACAACCAGTTTGGTTTGTGCTGTGGAGCAGCCATTTCCCAAAACCAAAACCTTGCGCTTACCGCTTTTGGCGATGATCTGACTACTCCGGCAATTGACGGGATGATGGAAGGCGAATCATTACAGTTCCGCGTTATTAATCCTGAATCAGGAAAAGAATCAACAATGGAAGTTGCTTTTGATGAGCAAATGCCACAGGGTGGGAATTTCGTGAATCATGGATTGTCGGCGGTGAAGAGTTTGGAAAGTACCGATATGAATGAAATGGGTGACTTGGGATTGAATCTTTCGGTTTATCCAAATCCTTCAACGGGAGTGTTTCAGGTTTCAACCTCTGACAGTCCCGCACGTGCGGGACTGTCAGAGTTCGGTTGGGAAGTCAGCAACACCCACGGTTCGGTTATCTTTTCATGCAAGAACCAGAACGATAATTTCACCATCGACATTTCAACCTATCCAAAAGGAATCTACTACTTAAAAATATCACAAGGTGGATTACAAACAGTGAAAAAGCTGGTGGTGCAGTAGGCAAGTAAACCTAACAGGTTTACCTTTTTAACAGTTGTGCCACTCCCAAAAAGTAAAGCCAAGTGTTTGAACGAAAAACCTGTTAGGTTTTACCACTAGAACGACCTAACAGGTTTACCCTTTTAACAGTTGTGCTGTTTCCAAAAAGTACGATATAACTCACAAACAAAAACCTGTTAGGTCTTGCTCCGGTAGAATTGCAAACCGTTGAAAAGCTGGTGCTGCTGTAGGACAGAAAACCTAACAGGTTTACCCTTTTAACAGTTGTGCTGCTCCCAAAAAGTAAAGCCAAGTGTTTAAACGAAAAACCTGTTAGGTTTTACCACCAGAGCGACCTAACTGGTTTACCCCCCAAACAGGGGTTTGCTTTACAAAAAAAGTAATGAAAATGTCTGGCATAAAAACCTGTTAGGTCATGCCACCATCAACATGCAGCAAGTCCCGCACCTGCGGGATGAATGCTCTCAAACACTGGGGATGAACTTCGGGAAACAGCAATTCTTTCCGGGACTATTCATCGGATGACTCCATCAGCCAACAATACCCAAAAGCCTCCCTGCAAGTTGCAGGAAGGCTTTTTTTTTCCTTTTGTTTAAAATTATGAAATCCCTTTCCATGATTTCCTTGCAATAGTTCAGCTATAAAATTATTTTTGCGAACAGATTAAAAAAGCGTGTTTAGGAAATTCTAAAAATAGCAAAGCAGAAATATAGTTGAACCTAAAATCCAAAATCTTATGAATATTAAGGAAATAGTTGAGGCTCAAAAACAAAAACTCAAAGGGGAACAAACAAAAGAGGAACTGGCCTGGGGGGAAATTATTTTTAACAACGGCAATTGCCAAATACTTACCCAGTCGCCCGCCCGGTTCGAGCTTATCGTGAGCGATGATTCAAGTGGCGAAATGCTTGAATACTGCCTCAATATTGAAGAGGATGAACACATTGTCCCTTTTTCGGAAAACAGCCTGCACGATTGGGATCGGATGGCCTATGCCTGCCTGCTGCAAATCGAAAATGAATTAAACCTGCTCAACCCCAAAGAATATATTGAGCATAAAAAATATACACGCGAAGGCATGATAAGGCGTGTGCTTAAAGAACGCCAACAAAAAGCAAATGCTGCTGAATATCGCATAAAATGGGCTTCGAATATTTATGGAGATCACACCTTAACCAACGAAAATGGCGTGAAGTATAAAGTTTTTCTTCGCGATTTTGAAAATGAAACCGGGTACAGCGACAGCATAGATTCAAGGCTCAACAAGCTGGGCACTACCAAGCATATCATGTTTGCCTTTAAAGCACTCAAAGAAAACGATCGCCTGCATAAGCGGTTAGGCAAGACCTGTCCATTTATCGAAATATATTGCGACCCGCTGAACGAGTATAAAATTTCGTGGTATTATCCGCACCCGCTTCCCGTGGAAGAGCAGTTGCTGATTTCGCGGTATTTTAAAAATACCCAATACATCGAAGAAGACCAGGTGAGGGATTTTCTCGGGTTTATCGAGGCAGCACAAAACAACGACATGATTTGCATCCGCCCTGAAGTGCGCGAAAAACTGGCCAATGCCTTCGAGGATGATATGTTGGCACAACTAAAATCGGTACATACACCAGATTATAGTGATATAAATCTCGACCTGTTCGAATATCAAAAAGAAGGAATTGAGTTCGCACTTTTCAAAAAAGCTGCCATCATTGCCGACGAAATGGGCTTGGGCAAAACCATACAGGCCATTGCCATAGCCATCCTGAAAAAGAAAATATTTGATTTTAAAAAAACACTTATCGTTTGTCCGGCATCGCTCAAAGAACAATGGAAAAACGAAATTGAAAAGTTTACCGATGAAAAAGCCCTGGTAATTCAAGGCTTTCCCGATGAGCGTAAACTGCAATATTTAAACAGTGACTACTACTTTTTTATAGTGAACTACGAAACTGTGCTGCGCGATCAAATAGCTATTAATGATGCAGGTATTGATTTTTTAATTTTGGATGAAGCACAGCGTGCAAAAAATTACGAAACAAAAACTGCCAATTCACTTAAAAACCTCGAACCCCGCCACAAACTGGTAATTACCGGCACACCCATCGAAAATCGCCTGATTGATATTTTTTCGATAATGAGTATCATCGATCCTGAATTTCTGGGTCCCTTATGGGAATTCTCGTATCAACATTGCCTGTTCGACCCCGACAAGCACAACAAAATAAATGGGTATTACAATCTTCAAAAACTCAACAAAAAGTTAAATACCATACTGCTGCGGCGCGAAAAACGAAAGGTACTCGACCAGCTCCCCAATATACAGCAACTGAATGTCCCGATGAGCTTATCGCCCCTGCAGGCCGACTACCATGCTTCGTATGCACAGGGTATAGCACAAATTATCAGGAAAAAATTTCTCACGCCTTATGATTTGCAGCGTTTACAAATGTTGCTCACAAGCATGCGCATGGTGTGCGATTCGACTTACCTGATCGACGACAAAACCAACGAATCGCCCAAGCTGCTGGAACTCGAGTATATGCTACTCGAAAAAATGGATGTGCGGAATAAGGATATGAAGATCATAATTTTTTCGGAATGGATAAAAGTACATAAATTGATAGGCAGATTGTTGCGCGATAACAATATCGGGTTTGTGGAACTAAATGGCAAAGTTCCTGTGAAAGCCCGCGGTGAGCTGATTAGAAAATTTGAGACCAACCCCAATTACAAAATATTTTTATCAACCGAAGCTGGTGGCTCAGGTTTAAACCTACAGATTGCCGACACGCTGATAAACTTTGAACTCCCCTGGAATCCTGCCAAAAAAAATCAGCGCATTGGCCGTATCGACAGGCTTGGTCAAAAAAGTAACAATCTCACCATCATCAATTTCATCACACGCGATTCCATCGAAACACAAATTGCATCGGGACTACTGGTAAAACAAAGCCTTTTCGATGGGGTGCTGGGCGCTGACGCAGCCACCAATTTTGTGGATTTTAGCAGCAAAGGAAGGTCGCAGTTTATCGAACAGTTGGAGCTTTTTATCAGCGAAAGCGAAAAACCCACGCCTGATGATGATTTTGAAACCATCCCAGCCCAGCCATCAGCACCACCTGAGTCAGACGAAGAAACTTATACCGAAGAAAGCCCGGAAACAGATTCGGCAAGCCCAAAAACTTCATCTGCCGAAATCGACCTTTCGGAAGATGCACCGGATGATGAACTCGATTTTTCTACAAAACCAACGGAATCCAAGCCCGAACAAACTCCCAAAACAAAAACTGAGGAACTGGAAGAAGTAATGAACAATGGCATGCAGTTTTTGTCGGGTTTGTTTAAAATGAGTACCGGGAAAGACATGGGCTCGGAAAATCAAAAAATTGAAATCGACAAAGAGACCGGCGAGGTAGTGATGCGATTTAAATTACCCTTTTAGGGGGATGATGGATAATTTTGGTTAACAGGTTTACAAAAGATATTTTAACAATGAAAGAATTAAAAAGAAACGACCCCTGCCCTTGAGGTAGCGGAAAGAAATACAAAAAATGCTGCATGGACAAGGATGCCGCTGCAAAAGAGGATAAGGCTCGGCAAGATTACCTGAAACCATTGATGGATATGGCAGAAGATGAGGAATTGTCTAAATTTTTTGATGAAGAGTTTATTCATGGTTTGGAGAAGGATTCTTTTGAAAAGCTATATTTCGACGAAGATTAGTTTGATGACGATGAGCTTTCGGACTTGTCAGATGAAGACAGAGCACTTTTAGATGAATGGTGGGATAAGTATCAATTTTGTGAAAATGCTTTGGCCGAAAGGCAGTATCTCGAGGATTTCATTATTGCCCGTCCCGATTTAGTGATTTACCTCGATTTGCATTTCGAAGTGTTGTTTGAATTGGGAACCGGATATTTAAGTCTTGGGAAAATTGATGACCATATCCAGTTTCTGATGCGCATCCGTAAAGAGTTTCCCGATGTTTATATTGATGGTTTCGGTTATTATGATTCCGATATTATTGCCTGGCTGATCTCAAAAAACCGCACATCTGAAATCCCCGAATATCTTAACGATTTCTTGGATAGCCCTGTTGAATTTGTTCATAAGCTATTTGAGGTAGTTGAAATCCTAAATGCAAAAGATTTAACCGATGAACTACTACAGCTTGTTGGTAAAGTGTATGAAGATGTTTGCACCTCCGATGATGTGATAAGGGGAAGCAAGATACTTATCCCATTAATAGCTGCAAAATATGCTACATACCTTAAACCGGATTTTTCAGATACTGATATCGAAAAATTAATTGCAGAGTTAAAAGAAATTAAGGTTGAAATAAACCCGGATCATTTCGACCCTTCATTTTGGGAACGTACATTTAAAATGATTTACAAACCATTTAGCGAATGGGAAATTCCGAAACAATTAACAAAACATAAGAGGGCAGAACTGCATTACGACATGAGGCTAAACTATATACGTTTCTTAAAGGAGAAAACAGGCATTTCATGGGTTGCTGCACATTATTATGCCCTGATGTTAATAGAATATTTATTTACCTGGCATCAGGAAACCAAAAATATAAAGAATAAAGTTTGGGATTTCTCAACCAAAACTATGGACAAAATTATATCAGATTTAACCTGTAGTTATATCATCTATTATGATGCCACCAAAGTAGCAACAATTTATAATGCTATCTACTATTTTGCAGATTACCTGTTGCAATGCGGCAATATTGACCAGGATCAGGCTTCTGTCATTCAACAGGATTGCATTAACGGTTATGGTAAAGCACATTCCAAACTGGAATACCGGAATATTTTTGCCCTGGCGTTTAAAAAATTCCCTGAGTGGGATTAATAAAATTTGTTTTTTCAATACCTTGTTGTATTTTTGGAAACTCATTTTACGCATCATGAAAAAGATTAGTGCATTTTTGGTTTTTGTTTTCCTTTTAAATGGCCTGTTTGCGCAGGAAAAGGAAATCCCCTACACCCTTGCCGATCGCGACCGCTTAATTCGTGTGGAAGCTGAGATTTCATCGCTTCGCAACGAAATGGTTAGTTATAGAAATGAAACCAATGCAAAATTTGAGGGGCTTCGTGCTGAAATGGATGCTAAATTTGAAGCAGTTTATTCAAAACTAGATGCCAATAGTCAGCGCATCAGCGATCAACAAACACTGCTGTATTGGGGCTTTGGGATATTATTCAGCATGATGCTTTTTATGCTTGGATACAATATATGGGATAGGCGCACCATGATGACCCCGATGAAAGAAAGACAGGATAAAATAATTCAAACCCTGAAAATGGCCGATGAGGATAATATCTCTTTCCGTGAAGCATTGAAGCGAGCCTCGCTGTGGTAAATTGCCAATTGCCCTAAGTTAAATATTTTTTTTCCATTCCGGTTTTTACTTTTTAAAATACCCTACTTTCACCCCTGTTTTAATAATCTTGCTGTATGCTGATAAACAAGACTTTTGCGTGTGATGCTGGTATGAAATTCCTGGCGATTTTTAAAAACTCATATTTTCCCACCATTTTTTTGTTTTTTCTTTGGCCAATAATTTCCGGGGCGCAGCCCACGTATGCTGATAGCTTGCTAAACGCACTAAATGCTTCGCAGGGAATCGACCGTATTATTTTGCTTAACAAACTGGCTGGCGAAAATCTGGATGACGACCCACAAACTGCGCTTAAATATGCAAACGAGGCTGTCGGGCTTGCCGCCATACAAAAAGAAAATACTTTATTAAGCGATGCCCTTAAAATTAAAGGGGATGCCCTGTATTATCTCGACAGTCTTAAACAGGCTACATTTGTTTACCTGCAAGCCCTTGAGGTGGAGGAGCTATTACCCAGGCCCAGGTCTGAAATAATGATAAACAGGCTGGGAGATGTAGGCTTTTGCTATCAGGATATGGGTTTGTTTGATAAATCGCTCGAATACTACCAGCGTGCTTTGATCATAGCCAGGTCGCTTGGCGATACTTCCGAAATTGCCGCCAACTTGTCGAATATCGCCGTTTCGTTTAAATTGCTGGGCAGGTATGGCGAAGCCATCGAAACTTTTAACCAGACTCTCGAACTGGATTTGCTCCGTGGTAACGAAAGCGATTTGGCCACCGACTACAACAACATCGGCATGGTATATCGGGCTTGGGACGAATTTGGATTGGCGATTGAGTTTCTGGAAAAATCTTTGGAAATAGATCTGCGCCTGGGCAATCGGCACAAACTTTCCACACGATACAGCAACATCGGGCAAGTATATCTTGCCTGGGGGAAAATTTATGAAGCTGTGGGGTATTTCAATAAGGCACTTGAAATTGACCGTGAAATGGATGTAAGTGGTAAAATTGCGCTCAGATTGCACGGATTAGGTCTTGCTTATATGTCGTTAAACGAATACCAAAAGGCGATTGAATATTTGAATGAAGCCCAGCAAATCTTTCAAAAGTTAAATCATGATTTTCAAACGGCTATTGTGATGGAGCATACCGGTGATGCCTACGCTGCAATGAGCGATTTTAAAAATGCAGAGTATAATTATCAACAAAGCCTGGGCTTGTCAAAAAAACTCGGGCTTAAGCCAACAATTATTGATGCGGCCAAAGGACTTTATATTTTATATAAGAATAAGGGTGATTTTCAGAAATCACTTATGTATTTCGAAATTTACAAAGTGGCAGAAGATTCAGTGTTTTCGGAAACCAGTGCCCGCCAGATCAACGAATTTGAGATACGCTACGAAACCGAAAAGAAAGAAAACGAAAATCTTTTTTTAACTAAAGATGTACAACTGTTAACCAAGGATATCCAATTAAAAACAAGAAACCAATGGTTTTTCGGTACAGTAATCCTTGCTTTGATTATAATATCGCTGGCATTATTATATGCATTCAGTCTCAAAAGGAAATCTTTGTTACAAAGCCAAATTCTTTTTGAAAAGGAATCAGAATTGAATAAGCTTAAAATAGATCAGGTGGAAAAGCAAAACCGACACTTGCAGGAAGTTTTGTTTGCCGAAGAAGAGATTAAGCGATTACAACTGCAAAGTATTGAACAGAAAAACCACGAGCTAACCTCGGCAGCCATTCTTATCGCCAACAAAAATGAGGTACTCGAAAAGCTGGGAAACCTGGCCGATAAAATGGAGTGCGACAATGGAAATAATCAGCCCGAAATCCGAAAAGAGATACTTCGCGAAATTGAACGACAGACCGATGTTGAAAACCAATGGGAGCAATTTAAAATACATTTTGAGAGTATCCATAAGTCCTTTTTTTCCACCTTGCGCCATAACAACTCCGGCCTCACCCAAACCGACCTGCAAATGTGTGTCTATATAAAGCTAAACATGGCTACCAAAGAAATTGCCCGCCTGATGAATATTGCCCCCGAATCGGTAAATACCCACCGCTACCGCCTGCGCAAAAAGCTGGCACTCCCTGCCAATGAAACCCTGGATGGTTTTGTTCATAGTCTGTAACCTATATTTGTCTATAAAGTCAGTACTTTTCAATAGCACCTGGTTTACCCGAAGGGATATCAATGGCAATAATCCGGGGAAAAATGATTTTACCTGTAGCTCACATCAAATTGACTTAGTGAAACTTTGAGTCTTCGAGCCTTGGTGGCAATATCAAGAAAGACTAGCCTCGATGATATAAAGACTCTACAAAAAAACCAATTAAAGCAATATTTAAAAATTAATTTTGTAATCCTTTGAAATATGGAGTCAATGAATCACTTATAAAATAGAATGGCCACCAAGACACTAAGGTTCAAAGAAACACGAAGAAAAAATGAATATGTCAAAGATTCTATTTACGGCTCATTGAATTACGACAACAATATAATAACTATTTGATTTTAAACTATTATGTAAGGAGTTTTGAAAATCGTAATCGACATTTTTGTATAATCTTGTCGAGTAGATTATTCTAATTAATTTGTTGTTAACATGGAAAAATACTTTAACAGGCGGATATTTAATGCGTTAATCCAGCAACTTCCTTACAAAGAAATAATTGTTTTAACCGGGATGAGAAGAACCGGGAAAACGACCCTTTTGACAATGCTTTTCGACAAAGTTGACTCCAACAATAAGGTGATGCTTGATATGGAGAATCTCATCAACCAAAAAATATTTGGAGAAACTGATTTCAACAATGTGTGGAATGGCTTAAAAGAATTTGGGCTAAATCCGGAAAAAAAAAGCATGGTTGTTTTTGGATGAAATTCAGGCCATGCCCGAAATTGTTAAGGTTATCAAATTCCTGTACGATCATTATGATGTTAAATTTATCCTTACGGGATCGGGTAGTTATTACCTCAAGAATCTTTTCCCGGAAAGCCTTTCGGGCCGAAAAATCCTGTTTGAATTATTCCCTCTCGCTTTTGAAGAGTTCTAAATTTTTAAAGGGAAGGCACGTGAGTTTACCAATGATTTTCAAATTAAAAACTCAACAAAGAGCGAAATACGACACGAAATAACCAAGCATTATTTTGAAGAATATCTCCATTATGGCGGATTTCCGGGCATTGTGCTCACCGAAGATGAATCCAGAAAAAAAGCCCTCCTTTCCGATATTTTCACTTCTTACTTTGAAAAAGACATCCGGCAGATGGCAGGTTTTAAAAATATGGCTGCATTCCGCAACTTTATGATGCTGTTGATGCAAAGGGTCGGCTCGCTCGCTGCTCGACATCACAAAACTATCCTCCAAGGCCGGCATATCAAGGGATACAGTGTATTCCTATCTTTCATTTATCGAAGGAACAAATTTTATATCCCTTATCTCACCCTACACAAAAAATGAGGACAGGGAAGTGAGCGGGAGGCGCAAAGTGTTTTTGTGTGACAACGGATTTCTAAACCTTTTCTCGAAAGTTTCGGAGGGCAGTCAGCTCGAAAACACGGTATATAACAATTTGCGAAAGTATGGCAACATACATTATTACCAAAAGCACACCAGCGTTGAAATTGATTTCGTTTTACCCGAACATTCCCTGGCATTGGAAGTAAAAAATACCGGGTCGCATCACGATTTACGCAAGCTCGAAAAACTCTCTGCATCCATCGGCATGAGTAATTTTTAATCTTATTTTGAATAAGCTTACTCAGTTTAACGTTATGCTTTAATCCCACTGTGTCAACATAAAACAAACCTGATCCCATTGTTGTAATCCAAATTTTGCCGGAAGAGTCCCGGAAAATATTTCTGATATACCAATTTTCTAGTGTGGATGTATCCAAAAATATTTTTGATAATACCCTGTTCGCCGGCTTGTATTTAAAAACCCCGTTATATAAACCCCGGTGCGATGTTCCAAGTCAAACGGTATGTTCATCTATAGCCAAAATACTTTCGGCCCGAAGCTCCCCTTTAAGGTTTTGCAAATGAAATATTGAAGTATTTGATTTTAGGCCGATTTCGGTTAATCCACCATCTCTTGTGCCGACCCACAAGCAATTTCTTGCAGCTTCATAATGCAAACCTCTTACAAAATCGCCGTAGATTAGTGGCTGTATCCCTGAGCCCGAGGAATGTTTTTTACTTTACCCGAACTTCGTGGATAAAAGCCTATGCGGTTTTGTTCGCTTGCTATCCAAATATTTTTATCCGAATCCTCGAATACTTTACGGATGCTAGAACCCGGAATAGTGCCTTGTTTTTTATCGGATGGATAAAACTGATGAATCAACTCATTGGAATTATTTACAACAAGAACGCCATGCTTGTGGGTTGCAAGCCATTGATTGGAATCGACAGTTGAAATGTAGTCTATCCCTAAACCATCACTAATGTCAATACTTGCAGCGTTTACAATTTTACTTATCAAATCATTTATGAAGGTGATTAAACTGGTTTCCTCGCTTGCCTGATCCTTCTTCATCCAGAATTTTCCTTGATTGTCAATGCATTATGGCCATAATGAGGAAGGATCAAAGCAAAATAAAGTATCTAAATCCTTATTAATAACATCATAGCTAAACACAATACCATTAATCGCGGCTATAATTCTATGATAAAAAACTTTAATGTCCGGGCTGATCGTAGAATTGAAGCCATGAACAAATTCAACCTGCCTTTTTTTAGTGTTAATTTTTATCAGACAATTATTGAATCGTTCGTACATCCTGTTTTTTCGAACATTATCCAGGTTTATAATTTTGCGAATTTTACTTGGATTGCTTAATTTATCAATCACAAATACCAGTTGATTTATCGAATCATACAAAAAATCATAATTGCCGGTCAGGTATGATTCCTCCGAAATTAAAGCAAGCTGTTCATATCCTGCCGAATCGACCTTTTGTATTAAAGGATAAAAACCAATTTGATACTTGTAGAGATAAAAGTTGTACAGGCCATTTGAAACCGTAACAATAAATTCATGGCTGGAAGTTTGGAGAAAAGTCGAATTTGCAGCACCGAAATAATTTCCGCCAACGCTTATAGAATCATTGGGGTCATGATTAAAAATTTCAAACTTGTATCCGTCATACCTGTTAAGTCCATCTTCGGTAGCAGACCAAATAAAGCCGTATTTATCCTGAAAAACATCGGAAACAGTATTGTTGGAAAGGCCATCAGTAACATCGTACTTTTTGAATTGAATTTGGGACAGGTCATTTTGAGCGCGCAAGACATAACCCTCAACAAAAACTATCCAGAAAAACAACAGGTAAAACTTCCTCATTTTTTTTTAAGATCAAGATACAAAGCTAAAATATTTTGTTTGTCACAAAAAAAAACTCAACTCCATGATTATCCTTTGGTAATCGGTAAAATTTAGAAAAAGCATCTTAAGTTAATGTTTTTCAACACATAAGGCATTTTCTATTTTAGCATTATAAACTTCGGTTTGAAAACCGGATTGATTCTGACTTTTGACCAGGCAGATAAAATTAAAACGGGAGGAATGAAAGTATCAATCCTCCCGCTTTGGAAGTGGATGCTGCCCCGAATCAGGCAAAATTATAAGTTAAAATCGCCAGCGGCCTCGGGTTGATACACTATTTCATCAATACGTATTTTTGTTAAACCAGCGGGCACAACCCATTCAATTTCATCCCCAATTTTATATCCAATCAAGGCCGTGGCAATGGGCGAAAAGATGGATATTTTATTTTCTTTAAATTTCGCTTTGTCAGGATAAACGATCTGAAATTGCACTTGTTTATTACTATTTAAAAAACTCAATTTCACAATCGAATTCATGGTTACCACATTTGAAGGAATAGCCTGGGGTTCCAAAATTTCAGCCGAGTCTAATTCGGTCAGCAATTTTTCGGCTTCAGTATTACTTATCGATCTAAATTGTTTAGCATCAGCGATGCACTTTTTAATCCGTGCATAGTCAAGTCGATTTACAATTATATTTCCCATATTTAATTTTTTTTTAAATTTAATTTACCAAAAATACAACTTTTCGGATTACGGTAATACTTTTGGTTTTTTCTGTCATTTTAAGTTAGCTTTTCCTTAAGGTTTATATCTGTAAACCCTTTTTGAAATCGGTTGATTAGATACACCCGCCAAAATACTTTTTCAACCCTTCTCACAAAAGCATCGGAATAATTTCAAACTGAATGAAAACGGTGGGCATTATAGGTGAGGCCACAGTATTGCTTGAATTAAGATGAAGTATTAAAAACTCCTTGCTCAGAAAAAAATTTTTACGAAGAGGGCTTTAAACCCGGAATTGCAATCCGAGTGTGTTTGAATGCCGCATTATTCATTGATCATTGTATAGGGTATGGACTTACAATAAATAATTTAATGGAAGCTGCAAAAAAGTTTAATCTCAATTCAGGTTTTATACTCACCTTAAACCAGGAAGATGAAATTTCAACAGGAGGAATAAAAATTTCAATTTTACCAGTTTGGGAATGGATGCTTGGATGATAACCCAATTTAAAAACACCACATTTCTTGCAATGTGCAATTTTGGAGATCATTCAATTATCACCTTGGTTGTCGCAAGGACTATGTTCCTGGAATTGATTTGCAGAATATATATGCCGGCAGAAAGGTTGCCTTTATGGAATCTGAAATTCTCTTGTGTGAGGTTTCCAATTGATTTCACCTCAAGTCCATTTGAGTTAAATACATGCAGCGACAGTACCTGATTTGGATTTATTAAGTTGCCTGGAGCATCGAAAATAATGTGTGCAAAAGATTTTACAGGATTGGGTTGTATGTAAAAATCGGTATTTTCAGCCGGGTTATTTTCAGTACCCAAAATAATATCCACCACCTCTATAATAAGGCTTGTACTGTTGCAGCTAATTTTGAAAGTATAATCGAAGCCTGAGAATTGGGCTGAAATAAATTGTGGGAAATCGCACGACATGATTTCATTGGCGGTTATGATTGGGAATTCATCGCCCAGCTCCGGTGCAAAAGCAAGGTTCACAATAATGTTTCCTTCAAGATCGGGGAAGCCGGCCACGTCGATAACATCGTACTCTCCGGGCAAAGTGCCTGCAATATCAAATTCAAGTATGGCCTGTGGCGTAAGGCTAAAATTATTGAAAACGCTTAGTGCTCCTGTATTGCCCCCGTTGCCTGGAGAAAAAGTACCCACATTTGTAAAGTTTGTAGTAATATCAAATGTA
>Ga0208900_1001239_pt1 | contig 13957 bp, 14 predicted proteins | sample AntAceMetag02UKK_FD_184763 | JGI IMG/M metagenome (GOLD analysis project Ga0208900, IMG submission 184763) | Saline lake microbial communities from Ace Lake, Antarctica - Antarctic Ace Lake Metagenome 02UKK (SPAdes) (version 2) | ecosystem: Environmental > Aquatic > Non-marine Saline and... | reverse complement strand
CTTCCATTATGAAGCAAATAGCATGCCAAGGCAAGATGCAAGTAAAATCAATATATTGCTGATTTGCTGATATTTTTAATTAATATAATATATTGATATTATTGAGCTATCTATTTTCGACAGCCTAGGCAGGAGCCCCCCAGAAACCGACAAAAAGAAACAAGCCGATAAAAGCTACGATGAACTTTGACTTCCATTTTACCATTTTCATTGAGCACTCTCCTAAGATTTATGGTTTTTATACTAAAATCCCTGGCAGACCGCATAGCGACTTTTACCCTTTGCTGCGGGCAAACCGGGAAAAATGCCAAGCTGCCCATGACATACGTTAAATATGATCAAGAAGCATGCCAGGCAAAGAGGACTGAAAGAAAGATGATAAAAGAAAAATCTAACCCATTGAAGGATGTGTAGGCCATGTCTGTTGACCTGGTTAATAATGCCGTTTCTGCCCACTGCCATGACCCCGCTATCAATGGAGTCAATGATGGCTTCCATATAATTGTTTTTGAGCTGCAATTCGTTGGCCGTCTTTTTAATCCGCAATTGATTTTCGATGGAACTAGCTGCGGTGATGACCATACCGAGAGTATGGGGATGCTCCTTTTCAATCTTTCCTGACATTGCAATAATGCCTAAGATCTGACCATTAGGATCAAACACCGGAGATGCCGAACAGCTAAGCCCGTGGCCACCAACGCAAAAATGCTCATCATCATTGATTTGGACCGGGATACCCCGTGCAAGGGACAAACTGATGGCACTGGTCCCCACATCTTTCTCCGTCCAACGATAACCGGGGATACAATTCCCGGTCTCCCTTTCTTTTAGCAAATGAGGGGCCCCCAAAATATGAAGAATATAACCGTCCCCGTCCGTAATAGTGACAACCCACCCGGCGTCTGCAACAAATTGGTAAAGTTCCTTGATCTGTGCGACGGCAATGTCCAGAAAGTGTCGGTTATCTGCCAGCCGTTGAGACAATGCCTCAGGGCTGAGGTATTTTTGATTCTGGCTACCTCTGTTCTCGGGATTGATAGCGTATCGCACGCACCGTTCATGAGACGCTTCAATCTCCCTGCGAAGGATTGCGGGATCTGGAATTACTCTTGCTGACATGTTACGATTCTCATACATAATTTTTGCTCTTTTTCTTTGAAAAAACAAACTATTGTATAATCGCTATTAATTAAACCTCAAGCTCTGCCTGAGCGACCCGAAAAGTTCGACAGTTTCGGCGAGATTAAAAAAATGATAAAGATTCTTCCTCGGGAAGGCTCCGAAGGAAGTGCGGAAGACCAAATGAGAGATTAGCAAACATTATCACACGTCAAATGGGATTGCAAATACCACATAGTATTTGTGACCAAATACAGGAATAAAACCATATATAGGAATTTTCGGAGGGTTATGGTTTCCGGTGTTTTGGGATGTGGTCACATTGCCGGTGGCATTTATAAATCCTGAGCGGTCTTTTCATTCTGTGCATTTTTCCATGTGAGCGCATGGTTTTTATTTTTTTGAATTTGAAAGTTGGGGGTTGATCATATCTTCGGCCACTTTGTGCTGGCCTTTTCTGGAAAGGGACTTAAGCATGGTAATTACAGTCTATTGAAGACACAATAAATTAAATCCCCGTATGGTGGCCCATCTTATAATCAAGCCCGTAAGACGCCTTGAAAGAAAATATGGATCAAAAATCGTAGAAGAAACTTACAAGAAAATTTAATATGGCTAACAAGGCTTTTGCTGCGGAGCGCAAAAAACTGCGTCCACTGAAAAGCAACGTTCGCATTAAAATTAAAAATTCAGACATGGCTATGCTCAGTGCCTGCTTTGCTTTGAATGAAATACCTCTTAATTCCAAAACCTTAACCAATCAAGTCGACTAAAATAAAATGCTACTTTCCCAGTGATAAATAAAATCACTTGACAATTTAAATTAAAAAATAGAATATCAATTCTAACATTGAAATAGTAATGGAGAATATATAATGGATATTTCAAGAAAAGAACGGGATGATTTAAGAAGACAACGGGAAATTATGGAGGCGGCCCTTTCCATATTTGCGGCCCAGGGATTCCATGGTACCACCATGGCCCAGATCAGCGAATCTGCCCAATATCCCCTTGGTACCATTTATAAATATTTCTCCAGCAAAAAACAGATCTACCACGAACTTGTCCTGGAACGGGTTCATCAACTGGGGGATATTCTTTATGAAATCAGTATCAAACCCGACCTTTCCCCCACGGAAAAATTAAAACAATTTCTGTTTGCCAAATCAAAATTTTATCGCACAAACAATGAGTTCATCCGCATTTATATATCCGAGCGCAGCACTATTGACTCGGTACTGCTGCCCAAGCTCAATCAAAAGGTTAACCGGATGAATGACAAAATGGTCTCCCTGTTTCAAAAAACCTTTGAGCAGGGGCAGAACGGTGAGTTCAAATCCTATCCCCCCCGGGAGATGGCCCTTTTATTCAAGGACATTGCCCACTCCGTCTCCTGGTCATCCCTGTTTGAAGACGAAGACGAAGAAACTCACCATAAACGACTTGAACTGATTTTTAATATATTTTTAAACGGCGTTGCCGACAACAAAAGCTTACAGGAGAACTAACATGGTACAACACATCGCTGATAGACGAGACCAGGACTTTGTACTTCATGAGATGCTCAACATTGCAGATCTTTCCAAACATGAGCGCTTTGAAGATTTTAACAAAAAAACCATTGATATGGTCATCACCGAAGCCCGGAACCTGGCCATCAAAGAAATTCTCCCCACCCAGTCAGAGGGCGATGAGATCGGTTGTATCCTCAAAGATGGCCAGGTCCATGTACCCGAAGCCTTTCGCAAACCCTATCGCCTTTTCTGTGAGGGTGAATGGGTGGCCATGTGTGATGATCCGGAATATGGGGGACAGGGCATGCCCAAGGTTCTTGCCATGGCAGCCGGGGAAATGTTCACCGGTGCCAACTGTTCTTTTATGATGTACCCGGGACTCACCCACGGGGCAGGCAAACTTGTGGAAGAGTTTGGCACCGAGGCCCAAAAAAAAACCTACCTTGCCAACCTTTACACAGGCAAATGGGGCGGCACCATGTGTCTCACCGAACCCGAAGCCGGTTCCGACGTAGGGGCTTTGAGCACAGTGGCTGTCAGAAATGATGACGGCACCTTTTCCATCACCGGAAATAAAATATTTATCTCCGGCGGTGACCAGGATCTCGTGAACAACATCATCCATCCTGTGCTGGCCCGCATTGAAGGGGCCCCGGCCGGCACCAAGGGTATTTCCCTGTTTCTGGTGTCCAAGTATAAAGTAAATGAAGACGGCACCCCCGGGGAATCCAACAATGTGGAATGCACCGGCATTGAAAAGAAAATGGGTATCCATGGCAACACCACAGCATCCCTGTCCTTTGGCGCCAAGGGGGCCTGCAGTGGAGAACTTCTGGGAGAAGAAAACAAGGGCATGAAGGCCATGTTTGTCATGATGAATGAGGCCCGCCTTGGTACGGGTATGCAAGGATTTGGCTTTGCCACGGCATCCTATATTAACGCCGTGAACTATGCAAAAGAACGGGTCCAGGGAATGGATCTTTTAAAAATGTTTGATAAAAATCCCGAGTCAGTGCCCATTATTAAGCACCCCGATGTCAGAAGGCAGCTCATCTCCATGAAAGCTTATGTGGATGGCATGCGTACTCTACTTTACTACACCGGTCTTCTCTTTGACAAGGTGAACCTGGCCGAAGATGAAGAGGAAAAAGCCCGCCATAAAGGACTTATTGAACTGTTAACCCCCATTCTCAAAGCCTATTGCACGGACAGATCCTTTGAAGTATGCGCCCAGGGAGTCCAGGTGTATGGTGGATACGGATATATCCGGGAATATCCCCAGGAACAACTGCTCCGGGACTGCAAGATCACCAGCATTTATGAAGGCACCAACGGCATCCAGGCCATGGATCTTTTGGGCAGGAAGCTTGGCATGAACAAGGGCAAGCCCTTTATGGATCTTCTGGGCGAGATGAATAAAACCATTGCAGCGGCAAAGGAAATCAAAACCCTTGCCCCCATGGCGGAAAAATGTGAAATCGCAGTGAACCGCCTGGGCGAAGTGGCCATGCACATGGGCATGACCGCCATGTCGGAACAGGCGCTCAACGCCTTTGCCGCGGCCCACCCCTTCCTGGATATCACCGGTGATGTGATCATGGCATGGTTCCTCCTGTGGCGTGCTGTTGTTGCGGCCCCCAAAATTGAGAAGGCCAAGAAAAAAGATGTGGCCTACTACCAGGGCCAGGTATCCACAGCAGATTATTTCATCACCTGCCATATTCCCGGAACCCTTGGAAAAATGAATGGCTTGACCACCAATTACACACCGGTCATGGAGATGCCCGAGGCTGCTTTCATCGGATAATCCCACCCTATCTAAATCCCCTTCCCTTCCCCCTCTACCCGGGGGAAGGGTTTTTTTAATTCCAGATATACATCCACTGAAAAATCAAACCCCACCTTCATTCATCTAAAAAAACCCAAATCTGATCCCATCCCAAGTGGCCAAAGCCAAAATCAAGCCATGAACAAAATTCATTTAATAAATACTCGATCCTAAAGAAAGTCTTTGACAAAATAAAGAATATTCAATTATACATCTTAATTATAAATAGACTGAGCGCTCGTTAGGAAACTCAAAAAACGTATTATCGATGAATTAATCATAAGCACACAGGCAACATTCATTTTACCGACACGCTGCCGCAACCGATATCCCAAGGAGTACACCTATGACCATGGATAATCTGTACAAAGAAGTCATGGAAATCAACGTGATGGATGACAACGAAAACAAAGAAGCTGCGGCAAAGGCATTCTTTGAAAAATTGAACTTCATGGATCTTCCTGAATACTTCAACTGGGCTGATGAAATTTTTGAAGGCCTGCATGTAAAAGAGCGTGGCGATAAAACGGCCTTGCTGTGGACGGATATCGCAACCAAGGAAGAGGCATCTTTTACCTATTCTCAATTTGCAGCCAAGTCAAACCAGTGTCTCAATGCACTGCGCGGTGCGGGTATAGAAAAAGGGGATAATATGTACATGATGAACCCCATTGTTCCCGAAACCTGGTTTGCCACCTATGCCTGTATCAAAGGCGGACTTGTCAATGTTCCCACCGCCACCAGTATGACCATGCGGGAGCTTCAGTTCCGCTTTGAATCCTATGCACCGGATTGCATCGTATGTGCAGAGCAATTCACAGGTCTCATGGACGAAGCCATTAAAAAAACCGGTACCAGCCCTAAAATAAAAATCGTACTGGGTGCAAAAGAAGGCTGGGTCAGCTATTCCGAACTTGAAAAACAGGCAGAAACCGCTAAAGCCGCCAAAACAAAATCAGACGATGTCATCTTCTGCTTCTTCACCTCCGGTACCACCGGGTTACCCAAACGGGTGGGACACACCGCCACATCTTATCCCTTGGGCCATCTTGCCACTTCAGTTCTCACCGGCATTCAACCCACGGACATTCATCACAATCTAAGCGCACCCGGCTGGGCCAAATGGGCCTGGAGCAGCTTTTTTGCTCCCCTGAACGTGGGTGCAACCGTTGCCGGTTTTAACTTCACTGTTCTTGATGGTAAACTATATCTTGAAGCCATTGAAAAACATAAAGTCAGCATCTTTTGTGCCCCTCCAACAGCCTGGAGAATGTTCATCAACATGGACATGTCCAAATACGATCTGTCTTCCCTGCGTGAGTCCATTGGTGCAGGAGAACCCCTGAATCCCGAGGTGATCACCCAGTGGAAAAAAGCCACGGGCACCGAAATTCGTGATTTTTATGGTCAGACGGAATCCACCGCCATGATCGGTAATCCCCCATGGATGAAAGGCAAAATGAAATCCGGTTCCTTTGGATACCCCTCATTCATGTACGATGTAGCCCTGGTTGACGATGAAGGAAATGAGATCACCGTCCCGGATGAGCCCGGTCACATTGTTGTCAAACTTGACAAATGGCGTTCCATTGGCCTGTTCACCGAATACATAGGAAGTCCTGAAAAAATGGCATCGGTATTTGTGGATAACTACTACTACACCGGTGACCGGGCATCCATTGATACGGACGGATACTGGTGGTTTGTGGGCCGGGCCGACGATGTGATCAAATCCTCTGATTTCCGTATAGGTCCCTTTGAGGTAGAAAGTGCCCTTGTGGAGCATCCGTCTGTTGGAGAGGCAGCGGTGATTGGCACTCCTGATCCCAAACGTCATCAGCTGGTCAAGGCCTATGTGATCCTCAACGCAGGATATGAACCGTCAAGGGAACTTGCCCTGGAGATTTTCCAGCACACCATCGGTATTCTTGCCAAATTCAAAATTCCCAGAATTATTGAATTTGTCACAGAGGTTCCCAAGACCATCAGTGGTAAGATAAGACGTATTGAGCTGCGGGAAAATGAAGTTGCCCGTCAAGAAAAGGGTGAAAGCCCTGCAGGCAACGAATTTTTCTACTGGGATTTTCCTGAACTGAAATCCAAGAAAAAATAGTTTCATCTGTATACCCCCCTGGGCTGAATGCCCAGAGGGGTGTGCCATTTTTTTATAAAAAGATCTCGGCAAACCAAGGTGCAATACAAGGATTAAGAACGTAGGGGCAGAATCTATTTCTGCCCTATTTTTGCCCCATATTGTAGGCAAACCAAGATAAATTTTCAATCTTTATTGTGGGCAAACCAAGGCCAGAGCATGGTCCACCCGTATTTGATACGGCAAGGAATCTTATCCACTACCCACCAATCAAACTTCAGCTTCAGCTTCAGCTTCAGGATCAGCTTCAAAGGGCATATCGATTTCCACTTCACTACCACCGCTGCGTTTCATTTTTGCGTGGGGATAACGCTTCTGGAACACATGAATCATCTTTCTGTTTTCCGCAAGCACCGTGGCAGTAAATCTCTTATATTGATTTTCCTTTGCAATGTTCTCCAGAATATCCAAAAGATGGGACCCAATGCCCATGCTATGGATCTCTTCCTTCACCACAAATGCAACTTCCGCCGTTTCTCTGTCAATCTCAGCATAGGAGCCGATGGCAATGATCTGTTTTCGTTTGCCAAGCTGGCGAAATCCGATGATGGACATGTTCCTGCGATAATCCACACTGGCCCACTGACCCTGGAGCATCTTTCTGGAAAATACCTTTCTCTTATGAAAGAAACGATAATAAATGGTATTTTCCTGGAGGGAATAGAAAAAATGCCGAGATTCAAACTCATCCGACGGCAACAGGGGCCTGAAACTGATGCTTTTTCCCATGGGCAGGGACATGGTGGAGCGGTAATCGTCCAGAAAAAGCAGATCCTGACTGGTGGGGGGCAGTTGATCCGGAAAAATGTACCGTCGTTTTTTTGCCTCCTCAATCAATTGCTGGCGAAACCTTGGATGGGCCACCTGGGCAAGCTCAATAACCCGCTGGTAAATACTTTTTCTGCGCAATTCTGCAATACCGTATTCTGTGACCACAATGTCGATATCCCCCCGGGTGGTGGCCACACCTGCGCCTTCACTTAAGTGGGGGACAATACGAGAGACCTTTCCATTCTGGGCCGTGGAGGGAATGACAATGATGGAGAACCCCCCCTTACTCAGGGCACTTCCCCGGATGAAATCCACCTGATCTCCAATACCGCTATAAAAAAGATAGTCCTTGGAATCGGTGCATATCTGACCGGTGAGGTCCAGCTCCAAGGCGGAACTGATGGAAATGAAATTATCATTTTTCGCAATCACATTGGGATCATTAACAAATTCCGACGATCTGAAATAAAACATGGGATTATCATTCACGTAATCATACAGCTCACTTGTCCCCATACACAAGGAGGCCACGGCCCGGCTGGGGAGATAAGACTTATTACGGTTGTTAATTACCTTTTTTTTAAAAAGCGGCAGCAGACCATCGGTGATGACCTGGGTATGAAGCCCCAGATCCTTTTTGTCGTCAAGATATGAGACCACGGCGTTGGGCAGATATCCGAACCCCACCTGGATGGTGGCACCATCATCCACCAGTTGATTGATATAGTGACCAATGCGCTCCGCCACATAGTTATTTTTCACCCGGGGGAGCATTTCCACCACCGGCTCGCGGTGCAGTACCAGAAAGTCGATCTCATCCACATGGACCAGACTGTCACCCCAAGTCCTTGGCATCTCAGGATTTATCTGGGCAATAACCGTCTGGGCACTCTGCATGCCGGAAAGGGTAATATCAACAGATATACCAAGGCTACAGAATCCAAAGCGATCCGGGGGGCTCACCTGGATAAGTGCCACATCCAGGCCGATTTCCTGGGAATAAAAAATCTGGGGAATCTGGGAAAGATATACCGGAATATAATCAATCTTTCCCTCAAAGGCCGCCTGCCGCATGGAGACACTGATAAAAAACAGCTTAAGACTGAACCGATTTAGAAAACTGGGATCATCCACATATTTGGCAAGTGTGGATGACAGCATCTGATATACAATGATATCTTGAATGTGCAGGTCATCCACCATGGCTTTGATCAATTGCTGGGGCTCTCCGCATCCTGTACCGATGAACACCCTGCTTCCGTTTTTAATTTTTTTAACTGCATCTTCCGGTGTAAATACCTTTTCAGGACAGTATGTTATCACATCCATATTGTTTTCCCGGGCCTGTCATGTTGAACCACTCAAGACCAGTTATCTTGCATAATTTTAAAAAGAATACCCCCGAAAAACAAGGGGGGGGGGTAAAGCACATTGATCAATTTAATCAAAGGATATTATGAGAGCCATGTGGGGTCAAGAAGAACCTTGAATTATTTTTTTGGCAGGCATAAGGCCTGTGGCCGCAGCAGATACAATATTGCCGGCCACACCGGGACCATCCCCGGCCACATAAATTCCCTTTATCCGCGTTTCTAAATGATTATCCGTCTCCATCTGGGTGGCAAAAAACTTAATCTCGGGTGCATAGAGCAGGGTTTCATCGTTGGAAACCCCTGGCACCACCAGATTAAGGGTCTCAAGTCCCTCAATGAGATTGGACAAAATTCGCTCGGGAAGAGCCATGGCAATGTCCCCGCATACCACGTTGGTCATGGTGGGCTCAAGATACCCCTTTTTCACACGATTCCAGGTGGAGCGTCTTCCCCGTTTAAGATCCCCAAAACGCTGGAGAATGGGTTTTCCCCCACCAATAATACTGGCCAGCCGTCCAATGGATTCTCCATAGGCCTGATTATCCGTCACAGGTTCCGTAAGCACCACCTTGGAAAGAAAGGCAAAATTGGTATTACTGGATTTTTTGTTGGCGTAGGCATGGCCGTTGACACACACAAAATCCTTATAATTTTCAAGAGAGATAAAGCCCCCCTGGTTGGTACAAAAGGTTCTTGTCTGATCATCATAGGTAGTGGTCTGGATAAAAAAGGTAGGATCATAGATGATATTGCAAAGATCATCCATGATATCGTTGTGAACCTCCACCCGGACCCCCACTTCAATGCCCCGCTGGGAAAGGGGAATACCGTGTTTCTGGGCCAGGGCTCCCACCCAGTTGGCCCCGATGCGACCGGGGGCTAGGATCACATTGTCGGTGAGATATTCACCCTTGTTGGTGATCACCCGATTGACCCGGCCCTTTTCAACCCCCACGTCAATGACCTCTTCTGAGGTGTGTATGGTCAACCCCTTGCTTTGAATATATTCGGCCATCTGTGCAATATAATTGGGCAGCTTATCACTTCCCAGATGTTTTTGCTTAATAAGCAACAGGTCAATCCCAAAACGCTTGGCATCCTTGCGGATTTCCCGGGCCTGTTCCATGTTGGTGGGATACACCGGACCATCCATACCAAAACGGGTAAAAATGGTTTCGGTTTCATCGATAAGTTCCTGGGCCGCACCCTGGGACATGAATTGGGTGAGATCGGTTTTTCCAAGGCGGGGAATAAAGTTAAGCTTTCCGTCGGAGTAAAGGCCTGCCCCTCCCACCCCAGCCAGAATATTGCATGGGTTGCATTGCACACACTTCTGGGTGGTGTGGTTGGGACACTTGCGGGCCAGAGGGGCTTTACCTTTCTCAATCATCAATACCTTAAGATTGGCATGTTCCATAAGATAATACGCAGAAAACAAGCCTGCCGGTCCACCACCCACGATAATAACGTCATATTTCATTTTAAATTCCATGAATTAATTGTCTGGCTCATATTGGATTCCGGGGGCTTTATTTAGATGACGACCTCTGGGTAAATGCGTTATTCCGGCAAAAAAATCAAAAAACCATTTTTGATTTGGGTGTGCCCAGCCCATGTAAAAAGAACCGATTATGAACATTTTTTAATTGTAAACCTTTTATTCATACACCTTTCAAACGGAATGTCAAACGAATCCACAATAAAATTTAAATTATATCTTAGACGGAGTTTCATATAAACACCCATACCTAACGGGCACAACGAATATTAAAAATCTCTCTGGGGTTGTCCACAATATAGGGGCAGAATCTATTTCTGCCCGAATCTATTTCTGGCCAACATAGGGCAGACATTGAACCATCCAGGAGAAAAAACCATGGCAGAAGCAATTTCAGACAGAAGGGACATTGAGTTTGTTCTATACGAACAACTGGACACCCAGAGCATCCTTGACTCGGGTGCTTATGACGATGTGAATAAAAAAATGGCCGACATGATCGTAAAGGAGGGCAGAAATCTTGCCCTCAAGGAGATCCTTCCCACCTACACCCTTGGTGATAAAGAGGATATTATTTTTGAAAAAGATGTACACCTGTGAGTGGGGGCCACCATGCTTCTCACCGAACCCCAGGCAGGATCCGATCTGGGGCCTTGACCACCCCGGAAGAAGGAGACCGTTATGTCGGATTCATTAAAATTTTGGCATCCTTCAAAGGTACTTTACACTTTCTTTGAGCATTTTCCATTTGCAGGGGCTTTTTTCAAAAAACTGTAAAGTATTTTTGATGTCATATGAAGGATTTCAATATTTTTGAATATTATTTGACAAAAATTAAACATCAAAGTCCGATGGATCAATATCAAGCGTTTGGCATATTTCACGAACAATTTTCTTTTCATCTGCATCAAAAATACCATCAGCATTCCCAATGATAACGGCCACCTGAACTGCCGCACGGGCCTGTGCAGGGGATTTTTTGAGTTTAGCAACCACCTGGAGAAGCTCAATTTTTCCAAAATCAAAATCATTGGTTAATTTATCACAATAACCATTAAAGCTTTTCTGTAGTTCACTGACATCAAAAACGGCAAGAGTATCATTTGAACTGATAAAACTGGCAGTTTTCCTCCGTTCATCGGCATCAATGCTACCATCGGCAGCAGAAACAAGAGCACAGACTGCCATGGTTCCATTGGCAAAATTTTTATTTTTAAATTGTTTTACCTGAGAGGATAGCTGATTTTGCATTTCCAATGCACCCTCTTTGAATTTATTAAAAAAACCCATTGTCATCTCCTTTTATCAAAACGATTAGATAATATAATACCCTCACCAAATTCAAAATAGATTTAAAATTGGCCAGCCCTAATGCTATAATCAAATACTTTCAAAAACTTTTTTGTATGCAAAAGCAAGCATTTCACGAGAAGCCTCATGGTGTGTCAATAAGGAACAAAATCCTTTTTTTTGATGTACGAGATCTTTCAACTCCGCAACCCCCGAATCAGGCATGGCAGGCCAAGTGCTCTCTTTCATCATTTGAAGGTCATTGATCTGATCCCCCAGGGCAATATAAGGATGAACACCGAGGATGGAAACAGATATCAAAGATATTGCTCCCCAATGCATTGGAGACTGCATCATCATAATTTCCTTTTTTGGCATCCTTAGAGCGTGTCCCCCAGAGTGGCAATCAGAATATATTCTGCAAAAATAAGGGTCAGGCCATCCCTCAAAACTACTTTTTTAGATACCTGTATGACGGTATCCCTGTTTTTAATCAAGACTGCCAGAATAACCAATGCAGGAATTACCATGGAATTGAACATAGCACTTCCGGCAGTGGTCCCAATACCGCCGGAGAAACCGGTGGTGTCTCGAAAAAAGAACAAATAAATAAAGGTTACCCATAGTTCAGGCATTGAACTGCCTACGGCATTTATGGTTGCTCCCTTTGTTCCTTCTACCATATTTCGTCCAAGATAATCTGCAGCATCTTCAAATTCATCACAGGATTTTGCGATAAGCCAGCTTGAAAATATAGATAGTTCAATAAAAATAAGTAATGCCAAGTTTTTTAAACTTCCGTTCTTGAAAAATAAGAACCTGATTTTATTAAAAATATTTTATATGTTTAATCAGGGCTTATCACAACAAAATATTTTGATATAGATGAAGACGGCGAAGCTGGAGATGATATTTTATGTACAGATTCCTCCCCACCAAAATGTTTCGATAATGCACTTAGTCCTTCGTTAAATCCTTGTGCTATAGCGGCAAAACGCCATTGCTCTTTTAAATAGATTTCAGCAATAATGAGTGCTTTCTCCTGATTCAGATTGCCTTTGTCAAATTCAAATTGAGCTACAATTTCCGTATGGTCGCTAAGAGTGAAATTCATAAGTTCTCAATAAATGAGGGCATCCAGGGAGTCCTTTTAAATACTGCCGGTAATTTAAAGGGCTGAGCTGCCTACTGCCCCGGGTTATTGAGAACTTACTGAAACTCCTTCCAAGAGACTGAAACTATAAGAGTTTCATTTTTTCGTTGTGGCAGGTGGGTACTGCCATGCAGGTTATAAAAAATCGGAGAAACAATCCCTGAGTCTTCAGCTCAGGGGTTGTTGCCGCCGAATTTGAAATCCTTCACTTGCAATCATTTACCCATTGACATTTTCTGAAGGCGCCCTCCCTTTTTTTAAAGGACTCCTCGAAAGTGTCTCATTAAATATTGATCCCAAACTGTTTGCAGGTTGCTGGCATACCGCCTTCATAGCCCTGCCCCACAGCTATAAATCGCCACTCTCCGTTTTTAAGGTAGACTTCACCAAAAATCATAGCTGTTTCCATGGAATAATCTTCCGTTAAATCAAACCGGACGATTTCCTTGTTATCATCCTGGTTGACAATGCGGATAAAGGCATTGTTCACTTGTCCAAAGTTCTGCTTTCGGGTCTCTGCTTCATGAATGGTGACAACAAATGAAATCTTCACAAGATCTGGATCTTCAGTTTCCAACTGTTTCAGATTGAGATTGACAACTTCATCATCACCCTCACCTTCGCCGGTCAAATTATCGCCCATATGTTCAACTGCGCCATTAATTGCCTTGAGATTATTGTAATAGACAAAGTCACTGTCACTGCGCACTTTACCTGCTTCATTTAGTAGAAAAGCAGATGCATCAAGGTCAAAATCTGCGCCGTCAGTTGCTCTTGGATCCCATCCAAGTCCAACCTGAATTTTGGACAATCCAGGCGCTTCCTTTGATAATGAAACTCGTCCACCTTTGCTCAAAGATACAGTCATTTGTGATCTCCTTTAATTAAAATCATAATATGTTGTGCTTTGTTAAAACTTCATTAGTATATATGTTTGTTTTATGAAAACAATTTTAGTTTTGTAACAGCCTGTAGAATGATTGTGTTATTTTGGTATATGCTCTTTTGTACCAGGATTTTTTTTGAATTAATTTAAAGCAAAAGCACAAAAAATAGAGAAATAAATTCTATCAGATGTGAAAATTTATAGGCATGGGGTAATGATTGGCATTAATTTATCAAAGGTTCTTCCTTGTCCCCATTCGCCAAGTGCTTTAAACTTCCAATCGTTATTGTGTCGATATAGCTTTGCAATAACAAGCCCTGTGTGTGCGCCCCCTTCAACGGAGATGTTGTATCTTGCAATTTCTTCATTAGTT
>Ga0208900_1001235_pt1 | contig 13999 bp, 12 predicted proteins | sample AntAceMetag02UKK_FD_184763 | JGI IMG/M metagenome (GOLD analysis project Ga0208900, IMG submission 184763) | Saline lake microbial communities from Ace Lake, Antarctica - Antarctic Ace Lake Metagenome 02UKK (SPAdes) (version 2) | ecosystem: Environmental > Aquatic > Non-marine Saline and... | reverse complement strand
GGAGTCACCCCCAAGAAACTAAACTTAATTAAATACGGCAAGGGATTAACCTTTAAATTAAATCCAACATTCTGATGCACTGTCGATAATGGCTGATCTTAGAACCAAACCCCGATATGGCTTACATCCCCTACCCTGAAGGGATAGGGGTTTTACGCCATTCTTATAAAGAATCAAGTAGATGAAAAAACGTAAATTATTACAAAAATTACTATATGGCTCAAAAAATATCAGTTTCTCAGATGCAGTAGCAGGTGCTGAGATGTTTGGATTTCGATTAGATCGTATTAACGGTAGTCATCATATCTTTAAGCATCCAGAGGTTCCAGGATTATTAAATTTGCAAGATGTTAAAGGAAAAGCGAAATCGTATCAAGTAAAACAATTATTGTGTCTTATTGAACGATACAATCTTCAAATGGGAGATGAAGCATGAAAGATTATCATATTAATGTGTTTTATAGTGATGAAGATGAGGGCTACATTGCAGATATACCTGACTTAGAGTATTGTTCAGCCTTTGGTGTAACTCAAGAAGAGGCATTACGAGAGGTTTTGAAAGCGAAAAAAGCGTGGATTCAGGCAGCATATGCTAATAAAAAAGTAATACCAACACCTCATTTTCGTCCATTAATTTATCAAATTGCCTGAACTGTTGTTGGGTTCTGATTTTCCAGGGCCTATTTGGCAGTTAGTTGTCTGTTTGTCCTCAATGATTTCAATTTTGAATCAAAAGGCACACCATACATACATCATAAAATCCCAAACGCCGGGGACTCCTCACAAGGGATATATACACCCATGAACAAAAAAAAGATCTTTCTCATTGACGGCAGTGCCTATCTCTACCGGGCGTTCCATGCCATCCGCAATTTGTCAAATTCCAAGGGACTTCCCACCAATGCCACCTTTGGATTCACCCGGATGCTTTTAAAACTGATCAAAGAGGAAAATCCGGAATACATCGCCCTGTTTTTTGATGTTAAAGGTCCCACTTTCCGCCATGAGATGTACGATCAATACAAGGCCAACCGCCCCCCCATGCCAGACGACATGGCCCAGCAAATTCCCTATATCAAGCAGATGATCACCGCCTTTGGTATTCCCATTGTGGAAAAACAAGGATTTGAAGCCGATGATCTTATAGGCACCTGTGCCCGCTTGGCCGAAGAAAAAGGCTTTTTCACCGTCATGGTCACCGGAGATAAAGATTTCATGCAGCTGGTCACCGATCACTGCGTCATCTACGACCCTATGAAGGATAAAACCATTGACAGGGCAAGTATCCAGGCTGACTTCAACCTCACCCCCACCCAGATCATTGATATGTTGGGGTTGGCAGGAGATACCGCAGATAATATCCCCGGAGTTCCCGGAGTGGGGCCCAAAACAGCCATGAAGCTGTTGGAAGCCCATGGCAGTGTCCAGGGAATCTATGATCATTTAGATGAGCTTAAGGGCAAAAAAGCCCTTCATAAAAAACTCTCTGATAACAAGGAACAGGCTTTTTTAAGCCGACGTCTGGTGGCCATTGATCAACACGTGAAAATCCCTTTTGAAATTGAAAAATTTAAAGCCGTTGCTCCGGACAAAGATGCCCTTTCTTCCCTGTTCCAGGCCCTTGAGTTCAGGCAACTTCAAAAGGAGTTCACCCCGGAACCTGAACCCATGGAAAAGACCTATGTCTGTCTCACAGATCTTAAAAAAATCAAACAGCAACTGAACCGCCTCAAAAAGGCTGACATCTTTGCCATTGATACTGAGACCACCTCTAAACACCCCATGCGTGCGGAACTTGTGGGTATCTCTTTTGCCCATGAGCCTCATAAAGCATATTATATCCCCGTGGGGCATGTGGCCTTTGGCAATGAAAAATTTGAACAACCAGATCACCAGGCAGTCCTGGATCTTATCAAACCCATCCTGGAAGACGCAGCCATACCAAAGGTGGGGCAAAACATAAAATATGATTACATTGTGCTTTCCCGGTGTGGCATTGCCATGCAGGGCATGGTCTTTGATACCATGATTGCCTCCCACCTGCTCAACCCCTCCCACCGGGGCCACAGCCTGGATCAGATTGCCCTGGATCTGTTGGGCCATAAAACAATCAAATACGAAGACATTGTGGGCAAGGGAAAAAATAAAATAACCTTTAATGAGGTGGAAATTGAAAAGGCAGTGGACTATGCGGCAGAGGATGCAGACATAACCCTTCTGGCATACCACATTTTGGAAGAACGTATCCGGAAAAACGGGCTTGATGCTCTGATGCAAGAAATTGAGATGCCCCTGGTGCCGGTGCTGGCCCGCATGGAAATGAATGGTATCCGGGTGGATATAGAGAAATTATCCGATCTGTCCAAAAACTTTGAACAGGAGCTGTCCATCATTGAGGAGGAGATATTTTCTCTTGCTGGCGAACGGTTCAATGTCAACTCATCCCAGCAATTGGGCACCATTCTTTTTGAAAAACTCAAACTGCCCACCCAGAAAAAAACCAAAAAAAAGACGGGTTATTCAACGGATATTGACGTATTGACAAAACTTGCCCAATCCCACGAACTTCCTGCCTTGATATTGCGCTATCGTTCCCTTGGCAAGCTCAAATCCACCTATACCGATGCATTACAGCTGCTGGTTCACCCAGAGACCCACCGGATACACACCTCGTTTAACCAGAGCATCACCGCCACAGGACGGCTGAGCAGTTCCGACCCCAATCTCCAGAACATCCCCATCCGCACCCCGGAGGGCAAAGAGATCAGAGCCTCGTTTATTCCAGACGAAGGACATGTACTGGTGGCAGCGGACTACTCCCAGATTGAGTTGCGTATCCTGGCCCATTGCGCCGAAGATGCCATTTTAATTGATGCCTTTACCCATGATGAAGATATCCACACCCGCACGGCAGCAGAGGTGTTCAATACGCTGCCGGGATTTATCACTCCGGAGCTGCGTCGCCAGGCCAAGGCCATTAATTTTGGTATTGTTTACGGTATGGGGGCATTTAAGCTGGGAAAAGAGCTGGAGATCAGCCGAAAAATGGCACAAACATACATTGATAATTACTTTGAGCGCTATGCCGGGGTCAAGACCTACATCGACGCCACCATTGCCATGGCCCGGGAAACCGGAGAAGTGGTAACGCTTCTGGGGAGGAAAAGACGGCTGGACGACATCAATGCAGCCAATGCCAACATGCGGGGATTTGCAGAAAGAATGGCCATCAACACCCCCATCCAGGGCAGTGCCGCAGATCTGATCAAGCTTGCCATGATCAAGATGGAAAAAGCGTTGACAGAAAAAAAGATGGCATCAAGAATGCTTTTATCCGTACACGATGAAATTCTTTTTGAGGTGCCGGAAAAAGAGTTAGAAGCCCTTATGGGCCTTGCACAGGAGGTGATGGAGAACGTGTTTGATCTCAAGGTTCCCCTGAAGGTCAACATTGATGCCGGGAACAACTGGGCCGAGGCCCATTGATCCAGGGATTTTTCATTGATCTGTTTGGTGTGAAAAACTCCAGGAATATCTGCCAAATCAGTGAGATCACGTGCTCACAAAATCAGCCATCCCAGGGCAAGACAAGGCTGCCCTGCCCTACTCCTGTGATTCCGGTGGCACAGAGTCTTCCTTTAACGCACCTTTAACGGTCTCTGACACTGTCCGGTGAAGATCCGCAAAGGACTCATGGATGCTGGTGGGGGAAAGCCGTCCCATCTCAATGAATTTAACCACAATTTCTTTGGTGGTTCTCAGTATTTGTTCGTCTATTGATTTCATACTTATCTGATACCAGAGAAATCAATGCGGGTCAAACATTTCTACTGATTTCAGTTGTCATGGCTTCAAAAATGGTTATACTCAATGGTCAGGTTTTTTTATAAACAACGTTTTTCATCCCAAGGATATGGATTTTTAATGGAAGCAAATGAGCAGAATAAAGAAAATATGATTGACAGAATTTCCTTTAACGGCAAAAAAATTACCCTCATCGGCACTGCCCATGTCTCCCGGGAAAGCGCCAGGCTTGTCAAGGAGATTATCCATGAAGAAAAGCCGGACACCGTGTGTGTGGAGCTCTGTAATTCCAGACTAAAATCCATCCAGGACAACGACAACTGGCGAAACATGGACATTGTCAATGTGATCAAAGAAAAAAAGGCTATGCTGCTGTTAATGAACCTGATGCTGGCCTCTTTTCAAAAAAAAATTGCAGAAAAATTTGACATCAAACCAGGACAGGAGATGATTAATGCCGTTGAGGCCGCAAAGGAAGAAGGGGCAACCCTTATTCCCGCAGACCGGGAGATCCAGGTGACCCTGACCCGGGTATGGCGAAGCATGGGACTTTGGGAAAAATTAAAGCTGATGTTTCAGCTCATGCTCTCCATGGGCAGTTCCGATGAGATCACCGAGGAGGAGATTGAGCAGATGAAACAAGAAGATCTTCTCCAAACCCTGCTGGCCGACGTGAAAAAATCCCATCCCATCATGGAAAAGGTTCTCATTGCAGAGCGGGATCAATTCCTTGCAGCCAAAATCAGCACTGCCCCAGGGGATCACATTGTTGCCGTGGTGGGGGCCGGACATGTCCCAGGCATAAAGAAACATCTGGCCCTGGCAACCCCCATAGATACAGATTCACTCACCGACATCCCTCCGGCAGGAAAATTAGGCAAAGTTTTAAAATGGTTGATTCCAGGTGCCATTATTGCACTCATGGCCCTGGGGTTTTTCATGAAGGGTGCTGAAGCTGGGACAGACATGATATGGCTGTGGATTGCGGCCAATGGAATTTTTGCTGGCATCGGGGCCATTGTGGCCCTGGCCCATCCTTATACCATTATCTCCGCCATTGTGGCCGCCCCATTAACCTCCCTGAATCCCATGATAGCAGCAGGCTGGGTATCAGGTCTTGTGGAAGCCGTGTCCAGAAAACCCAAGGTAAGGGATCTGGAGTCCATCCCCACTGATATTCTCTCCATAAAAGGATTCTGGCGAAACAATGTAACACGAATCCTGCTTGTGGTGGTGTTCACCAATCTTGGAAGCACCATCGGCACCATGACGGCCATCCCCTTGATGCTCAAGGTGATCCATTAAGTACCCGAGTATATATTCCTAAAAATAAAATCCATAAATATCAACGGTATATCTCTGTGGAATACCGAAAAACATATGCATGGGTACTTAACATTTAAATTTTATTTTCAGCAAATTTCTGGATACATTCCGGATAAAGTTCCCACTCCAGGCTCAGTCCTTTTTTCTTAATGCTTTCCAGGGTATCCTCGTCGGTTATCTGAAAGGCACGCTGACCAATGATGGGACCTGTGTCCTCTCCATAATCAATGAAATGAACGGTGCAGCCCCCCACCTTGCACCCATAACGAAAGGTATCCCCATACCCGTCGGTTCCAGGAAATGAGGGCAGGAGAGCCGGATGAATATTCATAATTTTCCATTTGCCCGGCACCGTGTTCATGCGATCAATGAAATAGGGGGTCAGGGTACGCATGAATCCTGCCAGCACCAGTAAATCAATGTCATAGGGACGGATGTAATCCAGAAGTGCCTTTTCGGCAATGGCCCGGGATCGCAGAAACATACGGATCTTTTCACTGTCTGCCGGGGCAGGAAAAAGCGTCTGGCGACTTCGAACGGCTTCCAGGTCAAAATCTTCAGGCAATGCCAGGGTTCCAGGCTCTTTTTTTAGTTTTCTGATAATTTCTCCATAATCCACCACAAAAGTATCAATGCCCGCACTCCTGGCTCGAGCAAGCCCCTTGACTCCCGGTGTATCAGATCCGGTGAACAACAATGTTGCATCAATACTGCCCGTTGAACAGGCATCAATGATGGCCTGAAGATTGGTTCCTCCCCCCGATATTAATGCGCCAATCTTTAATTTCTTACCCATTATTTTAATCCTCTCCTCTGCGTTTTTTTATGTTAGGCAAACTCTCGAACCTAAATTGAGATTGACGGGGTCAGACATCTGTTATTGTCGTCATCACCCCCTGATTATCTGCACCTGAAATCCCCAATAACGTATCCTATTCAAATTTCGGGGAAAACGCCGTTTAACTCTAAAAATTGATTTTTTAGGCCCAGTAAATACAGCAAATTATAAAATAATTTATTAACATTACATAATTTTACCCCGAAATTTGAATAGGATACCCAATAACTGCCACGGGCAGACCGTATTCTGGCCTTGGTCTGCCCACAACGAAGTGTGAAAGAATGTTAGATACGCCTACTCTTTCATATAAACGGGCATGTCCTGCCGGACACAACGAATATTGAAAATGATATCATGCCGCCCCCTCCGACGGGCAATGGGCCCGGCCCGGGACTGTTAGACAGCCCAATTGGCCGGTTCCTATTACCCATCGGAGGGGGCTCTGCTGAGGCTGCTTGGACACTTCATTTTCATATAAAACACCCATGCCCTATCGGGCACAACGAATATGGAAAATGGTATTATGCCGCCCCCCCGAAGGGCAATGGGCCCGGCCGGAACCGTAGACGGCACAATTGGCCGGTTCCTATTACCCATCGGGGGGGCTCTGCTGAGGTTGCCCGGAAGCTTTATTTTCTAATAAAACTTAAGATACCAAAAAAAATCCTTACTCTTTAGCTCATGGATGGTTGACATTGACAAATTAAAACCAAAACCCTATATTTACTGACAGTTTTTGGAATGATCCTAAAATCGGCCACTTTTGGGTGGGGTAAGGCTTGCATTATGGGCACTTATATTCCGGCCTTTAGGCCATAAAACCCAATGGTTTAGCTTTGGGATATAAGTTTCAGCTTTAGCTGTTCTTAAAGATGTGCTAATAAATGATTAAAAATGTTGTCCGGTTCGGGAGCCTAAGGCGGACGTTAAATAGAAACCCGGAGAGGCGTCTGGTAGTAATCAGAGTCTATGAACCGGGAAGCCCAAGGTTTTTAAACTTGGGTAGCTCACGTTGAGATTTACCATTATGCCTCGCTGTTGTCAAAAATATAGAATATATTAAAGATTAAAGATTAAAGATTAAGATTCTATGTTTCACCCATTGCACCACCAATTGTCCGGCATGAATAAAGATAGGAACCAATCCCCCAGTTTTTTTATAACCCAAACAAGGAGACAGGTAGATGGCAGAAAATATAGTTGAAATAGACGATGATTCTTTTGAAAAGGCAGTTCTAAAGTCAGACAATCCCGTAATGGTGGATTTCTGGGCCCCTTGGTGTGGTCCCTGCCGGGCTATTGGCCCCATTGTGGAGGAGTTGGAAGGGGTTTATGGCGAAAAAATGAATTTTGTCAAAGTCAACGTGGATGAAAATCCCCTCACCCCCAGCAAATACGGCATCAAGGCCATCCCCACCCTGATTTTCTTTAAAAATGGCGAAGTGGCAGAACAAATCACCGGCATGGTGGCCAAGGGAAAACTTGAAGAAACAATCAAGGGTATTCTCCAGGAGGGATAATGGCCAACACAGATTATGATGTAATTATCATCGGCGGAGGGCCTGCCGGGCTCACCGCTGGAATGTATGCGGCAAGGGCAAGGCTCAATGTCGTATTGTTTGAAAAAGCGGCTCCCGGTGGCCAGGTGATCGTGACGGACTGGGTGGAAAACTATCCAGGGTTCCCAGAGGGCATTACAGGGTATGATCTGGGGGAAAAAATGGTTACCCAGGCCAAAAATCTTGGCCTCACCATTGAATCCGAAGAAATTACCGCCATGACACTTTCCAAGGATGAAAAGATAATTCACCTTGGCAGTGGCAAAACAGTCACCGCCCACACGGTTATCATTGCCTCTGGGGCATCTCCCAGAAAGCTTGATGTGGGGGAAGCCAAATTCATGGGAAAAGGGGTCTCTTTTTGTGCCACCTGTGACGCACCCTTTTTCCGTGATAAGGTTCTTGTGGCGGTGGGGGGCGGGGATACGGCGGTTCAAGAAGCCATTTATCTGACCAAATTTGCCACCAAGGTGTATCTGATACACCGACGGGACGAACTGAGGGCCGCCAAAGTGCTCCAGGAACGGGCTCTGAAAAACGATAAGATTGAAATGATATGGGATTCCGTTGTAACGGGGATGGATGGTCTTTTCAGTGTTGAAAATGTCCATGTGAAAAATGTAAAGACCCAGGCCCAAAGCACCATCAAGGCAGATGGCTGTTTTATCTGGGTGGGAACAACCCCCAACACCTCTTATGTGAAAGACAGTGTTAAAATGGATGAAGGGGGGTTTGTCTTTGCCGACCCCCACATGGAAACATCTGTCCCGGGTGTCTATGCTGTGGGAGATGTAAGAACCACTCCCCTGAAACAGATCACAACCGCTGTGGGGGATGGGGCCATTGCAGCCATGACTGCCGAACACTTCATTGAGAACTTGAAGGATGTAAAATGAGAATTGCCTCTGTTGTAATGATCACCTTTCTTTTTTTCTCCTTTGCGGGTTGTTCATGGTTTAACAAACCTGATCGGGAAATGGAAAAAAGTGCAGAAACCCTTGTGAATGAGGGAACATCAGATTACAGAGAAGGAAACTACCGGGATGCCATCCATTCCTTTACCACGTTAAGGGACTGGTACCCTTTCAGCAAATACGCCATCCTGGCAGAGTTGAAAATTGCCGATTCCCATTACAAGCTGGAATCCTATGAAGAAGCCATTCCAGCGTATCAGGAATTTGAAAATTTGCACCCGAGAAATGAAGCCATTCCTTTTGTGATCTACCGCATCGGCATGTGCTGGTACAAGGAAATCCGATCTGTAGACAAAGACCAGACACCTGCGGCAAAAGCAATGGCTGAATTCCAGCGACTCATTGACAGGTTCCCCCAGGATACCCTAAGTGTCAAGGCGGCAAAAAGAATAAAACGATGCAAAGAGAGCCTGGCAGGACATGAGGCATATGTGGCAGATTACTATTTAAAAACAAAACAATACAAAGCGGCATTGAAACGGTATGAATCTATTTTTGCCGTCTACCCGGAGACGCAATTCGGTAAAAAAGCATTGGAAAACATTGCCATATGCAAGGAAAAAATTAAACAAAAATAGGGTTTTCAATTTGGTTTTCCTTTACATTCCATTATTTTTATTGTATAAAATTTTGTTTTAAAATTTAAGCGTATTCGTTTCAATAACAGGCAGTAAGTACCCACACATATGTTTTTCGGTATTCCACAGCCATATATCATTGATATTGATGGGTTTTGTTTTGAGGAATATATGCACGAGTACTTAAGTACCCACGCATATGTTTTTCGGTATTCTACAGCCATATATCATTGATATTTATGGATTTTATTTTGAGGAATATATACCCGGGTACTTAGCAGTGAGTCTGCCACAACAAAAATGAAAAAGAGTTTCAAAATTTAAGTGCTGGCATTCGCTCTGAGAGGGTTCAGCACCTGCTTTTTCATATAACTGCAACGGGCAGACCGTATTCTGGCCTCGGCCTACCCACAACGAAGCATGAAAGAATGTTAGGAGTGTCTACTCTTTCATATAAAACCCACATGGCTGTAACCACCAGCCACAACGAAAAATGAAACTCTCATGATTCCAGTGCGTTGGACGGAGTTTCATATAAAAAAAGCTAAGGAGAAGTAAGCATGTCCAGAGAATGTAAAATATGCGGGAAAAAACCAATGGTTGGAAACAATGTCAGCCATGCCCACAACATCAACAAACGCCGTTTCAATCCCAATCTTCAAAAGGTCAGAGCGCTTTATGAGGGTCATGTAAAAAAGATTGATGTGTGCACCAGCTGCATCAAAGCGGGTCATGTGGTAAAAGCGCCTTAATCAACGATCACAATACGCTTTACCTCTTTAACCTGTTTCACACGTCTGAGGTCAGATATAATTTTACCCAATTGTGAGGTACTTTCCACTGCAATGGTAAAATAACTGTTCACCACCCCATAATCGGTGGTTTCTGTATGTGCGTTGATAATATCTGCCTTGGCCCTTGAGATGGTTAATGCCACATCTGCCAGTAGACCAGATCTGTCAGTGGAGCGAATTCTAACCCTTACCGGGTAAGATTCAATAGACTCTTCGCTCCACTGAACCTCAATTTTCCTTTCCGGACTCATTTTCAAAGCATTAATGCAGTTTTTCCGATGTATTGCCACCCCCTGTCCCTGGGTAATAAACCCCACAATGGCGTCTCCTGGCAACGGATTACAGCATTTTGAAAATTTTATCAGAATATCATCCAGTCCTTTAACCACGATGCCATCCCGGCTTCTTTTTTGGTTCCCCCCCCCAAGTCCCTTATCCCTGAAGGCAGGTTTCCCCTCCTCTTTTTCCTTATCCCTTGCTTCATCAGGAAGGGCTTTATGAAGAATCTGGAGCGGTGTGATTTTCCCAAATCCCACCTGGGCTATCAAATCATCCACCTCTTTAAACCCAAACGCTTCAGCCGCCTGTAGTACCTCTCCTGATTTCACCAGGGCATTAAAACTAAAGTTTTTCTTGCGGAAAAGCTTTTCACACATTTCCCGGCCAAGGCTGATACTGCGCTCCTTTTCCTGATTTTTAATCCAATGCCGGATTTTATTTTTGGCCTTCACTGTTTTTACAAAATTGAGCCAGTCCGGGCTGGGGTGGTGCCCCTTGGTGGTGATGATACTCACAGTGCTTCCCGTGGCAAGCTTTTGGGCCAGGGGCACCAGCTTACCGTTCACTTTAGCACCGGAGCACTGTGCACCCACCTCTGTGTGAATTTGGTAGGCAAAATCAACTGGTGTGGCTCCCTTGGGAAGGGTTCTGATATCCCCCCCCGGGGTGAACACATAAATTTCATTGGGATACAGATCAATCTTGACATTTTCAAGGAACTCATCGGGATCACTGGCTTCTTCCTGGTTTTCCACCAGATTTCTGAGCCAGGCAAAGGTTTTCCCTGTTTTTTCATCAATGGCCGCCCCTTCTTTGTAACTCCAATGGGCTGCAATCCCGGACTCGGCAATCTGATCCATCTCCCAGGTTCGAAGCTGGATCTCCACCCGTTGCCCCCGGGGGCCGATCACGGTGGTGTGCAAAGATTGGTACAGGTTGGGCTTAGGAACACCAATGTAATCCTTGAACTTGTAGTGGATGGGTTTCCACATGTCATGGATGACACCCATTGCCTGATAGCACTGAAATTTCACCTCTACAATCACCCTGAAGGCAATGATATCATACACCTGATCAAAGGGTAAATTCTGGGATATCATTTTCTGATAGATACTGTAATGTTGTTTATAACGCCCTTTAATGGATAAATTTTCCATCCCCTCGGCGGTGAGTTTTTCCGTGAGTTTTTCCCTTACCTCTTCAATGTAATTTTCCTTTTCTTCCTTGGCTCGGTTCACCAGGGCATCAATTTCGGCGTATTTTTCGGGCAGGGTGTAAAAAAATGAGATGTCTTCCAGTTCTTGTTTGAGCCAGAATATACCCAGGCGGGAGGCAATGGGCGCATAGATATCCAGGGTCTCCCGGGAAATCATCACCTGGGTCTCATGGGTTTCATGATATTTAAGGGTTCTCATGGTATGGAGACGGTCGGCAAGCTTGATAAGAACCACCCGGATATCATCGGCCATGGCAAGAATCATCTTCCTGAGACTCTCTGCCTGCTGAACCGTCTTATCTGCAACTGAGAGTTGGGACAGTGTGGTCACTCCAGAAACGATGTGGGCAATTCCTGATCCAAACACCTCCTGGATCTCCTCCTGGGTGGCGTGGGTGTCTTCAATGACATCATGGAGAAGACCTGCGGCAACACTCTCCACATCCAGCTTCATGTGGGCCAGAATGGCCGCCACTTCCAGGGGATGGGAGAGGTAGGGTTCACCGGACAGCCGCAGCTTGCCATCATGAACCCGGGCCGAATAAATGTAAGCCCGGTCAATGATTCCAAGGTCTGCATCGGGATTATACGCTATAATGATATCCAGGATGTCGGTAATTCTGATCATATGCGGGTGAACCTTTTTACTCTATAATACATTTTATTATGTTGACATGATTGGGAAGGGGTGAAAGGGGGGGCAGGCTTGTGTTGTTTAATGCTTAAGCGTTTATCAGGCCATATTTTTGACAAAACTTTGTATTTAAAGGAAACTCTAAACAAAAAAGTCAATAACACAAGCCTGCCCCTCCCCAAAATGGCCAATGTTGTGACCAAACCCCGTTGTTAATATGCTTTGGAAAATAAAACCCGCTTATTGCTGGGTTTACCACAGCAGATACACGCGCCCTTTTCCTGGGGTGAATCAAAGGGAATACAACGAATGGTAACGGAAAGATCTTCCTTTATTTTGGCCTCACACCCCTCATCTCCACACCAGTGGGACATGGCAAACCCACCATGGATGCCGTTGCGGGATTTGTAAAAATCATAGAACACCTTGTTATCATCTATATCAATGGTGTTGGCCGCCATGAAATCCTTGGCCCGCTGGAAATAGGTATCTTGGATTTCATCCAGAAGCTCACAAAGACCTTCAACAAAGGCATCCTTTTTAACGCCGGTTTTTTCCCGGGCGGTTTTATCCCTTCGGCCCAGAAAAACAGACTCATTGGCCATATCTTTTGGTCCAATTTCTGCCCTTAGGGGTATCCCTTTTTTGATCCATTCCCATCCCCGGGCCCCGCCCGTATCTCTATCATCAATTTCCACAACGATTTTTCTGCCATGGTATCTAATCTGGCGAAGTTCAGCCGCCAGGGCCTGGGTATAGGCCATGATCTCTGCTTTTTCTTCATCCTTTCTGTAGATGGGTAACAGCACCACATGGGAAGGCGCCACCCGGGGGGGCATGATAACGCCATCGTCATCCCCATGTGTCATGATCATACCGCCAATCATCCGGGTGGAGACCCCCCAGGAGGTGGTCCAGGCAAATTGCTCTTCTTTATCGGCGTTTTGAAATTTAATATCCGATCCCTTGGCAAAATTCTGCCCCAGAAAATGGGAGGTCCCAGCCTGGAGTGCCTTTTTGTCCTGCATCATGCCTTCAATGCACATGGTGTCAACCGCCCCGGGGAATCGCTCGGAAGGGGTCTTGCATCCTCGAACTACGGGCATGGCAAGGCACTCTTCCACAAATTTTGTGTAGATATTGAGCATCATCAGGGTGCGATCCCGGGCCTCTTCCTCGGTGGCATGGGCCGTGTGGCCTTCCTGCCATAAAAACTCACTGGTTCTAAGGAAAATACGGGTACGCATCTCCCATCTCACCACATTGGCCCACTGGTTGAGCAACACTGGCAAATCCCGGTAACTTGAGACCCACTTTGACATGGATTCTCCGATGATGGTCTCCGAGGTGGGCCGAACAATCAAAGGCTCTGCAAGTTCTCCTGCGGGAACCAGCTTGCCGTTTTCCCCCTTTTCCAGCTTGTGGTGGGTTACAACGGCACATTCCTTGGCAAATCCCTCCACATGCTCGGCCTCTTTTTCCAGATAACTTAAGGGGATGAACAGAGGAAAATAGGCATTTTTAACCCCAGTTTCCTTGAACATCTCATCCAACTGGGAGGATATATTTTCCCACAGGGTATATCCCCAGGGCCGAATGACCATACAGCCCCGAACAGGGGATTTTTCCGCCATTTCAGAAGCCTTAACCACCTCTTGATACCACATTGGGTAATCTTCTTCCCGCGTTGGCGTAATTGCTGTTGTAACCTTTTTCCCCATTTACATTCCTCCAGATGATTTTAAATTACATTATATATGAAAGAGTAGATATATCTAATACTCTTTCATGCTTAGTTGTGGACAGGCCAAGGCCAGAATACGGTCTGCTCGTGGCAGTTTTTTTATTAGAAAATAGAACTTTCAGGTAACCTCAGCAGAGCCCCCCCCGATGGGTAATAGGAACCGGCCAATTGTGCCGTCTACGGTTCCGGCCGGGCCCATTGCCCGTCGGGGGGGGCGGCATGATATCATTTGGCTCCGCGTCTACGACCC